>Ga0302170_10000432_pt1 | contig 16869 bp, 3 predicted proteins | sample I_Fen_N2_1_FD_193492 | JGI IMG/M metagenome (GOLD analysis project Ga0302170, IMG submission 193492) | Peat permafrost microbial communities from Stordalen Mire near Abisko, Sweden - I_Fen_N2_1 | ecosystem: Environmental > Terrestrial > Soil > Wetlands > Permafrost | place: Sweden: Abisko...
TTAGTTGCTGTTACCAGATAGTTGTCCTTGGCAGTTACTGTGGTTGGAGTACCGGAAATAATACCCGTAGTGGCATTTAATGTCAAACCAGCCGGTAAGGCAGGACTTACACTATAACTGCTTACTGCAGCACCCATAACGGTTGGGCTAAGAGCCGGAATAGATTTCCCCGTTACATAAACTACAGGGCTGGCATAAGTCAGGTTAGCAGGAGCTACACCCGTAGTCGCACTGGCATCATTAATCGTTATCGATACGGCATAAGCTGTACTGCCACTAGCATTAGTCGCAGTTACCAGATAATTGGTCGCAGCGGTTACTGCTGTTGGAGTGCCCGAGATAATACCCGTAGTAGCATCCAATGTTAAACCAGCCGGTAAAGCAGGACTGACACTGTAGCTACTCACTGCAGCACCCATAACGGTTGGGCTAAGAGCCGAAATAGATTTACCCGTTACATAAACCACCGGACTGGCATAGCTTAAATTTGCAGGAGCAACACCCGTAGTTGTAGCAGCATCATTAATCGTTATCGATACGGCAAAAGCTGTACTGCCCACATTATTAGTTGCTGTTACCAGATAGTTGTCCTTGGCAGTTACTGTGGTTGGAGTACCGGAAATAATACCCGTAGTGGCATCCAATGTCAAACCAGCTGGTAAAGCAGGACTAATACTATAGCTACTCACCGCACCACCGATAACGGTTGGGATAAGAGCCGGAATAGATTTACCGGTTACGTAAACTACCGGGCTAGTGTAACTCAAATTTGCAGGAGCTACACCCGTAGTCGCACTGGCATCATTAATGGTTATCGATACCGCAAAAGCTGTACTACCACTAGTATTGGTCGCTGTCACCAGATAATTGGCCGCAGCGGTTACAACCGTTGGAATGCCCGAGATAATACCCGTACTTGCATCTATACTTAAACCGGCCGGTAAAGCAGGACTGACACTGTAGCTACTCACTGCAGCACCCATAACGGTTGGGCTAAGAGCCGAAATAGATTTACCCGTTACATAAACCACCGGGCTGGCATAAGTCAGGTTAGCAGGAGCAACACCCGTAGTTGTACCGGCATCATTAATGGTTATAGATACCACAAAAGCTGTACTACCCACATTATTAGTTGCTGTTACCAGATAATTGGCCGCAGCGGTTACAGTCGTTGGAGTACCGGAAATAATACCCGTAGTGGCATCCAATGTCAAACCATCTGGTAAAGCGGGACTTACACTATAACTGCTTACTGCACCACCGATAACGGTTGGGATTAATGCCGAAATAGATTTACCCGTTACATAAACCACCGGAGTGGTGTATGTCAGGTTAGCAGGAGCTACACCCGTAGTTGTACCTGCAGCATTCACGGTTATATTCACCCTGAATGTGGTAGAACCATTGGCATTCGTGGCTGTTACCAAATAGTTGGTAGCAACACTGGCTGCCGAAGGCGTTCCACTGATAATACCCGTAGCAGTATTGATACTTAAACCTGCGGGCAAAGCAGGGCTAACACTGTAGCTGTCTACCGTACCAATCACACTTGGAGTCATACTTGCAATTGTTGTTCCGGCAGTATACACCACAGGAGTAGCATAGCTCAAATTACTTGGAGCGACACCCGTAGTAACACCGGCAGCATTCACGGTCAGGTTCACACTGAATGTGGTAAAACCATCGGCATTCGTAGCACTTAACAAATAGTTGGCAGCAACACTCGCTGCCGTAGGCGTTCCACTGATAATACCCGTAGCAGCATTAATACTCAGACCTGCGGGCAAAGCAGGGCTAACACTGTAGCTGTCTACCGTACCTATCAGCTCTGGAGTCAGATTAGCAATTGCTGCTCCAGCGCTATACACTACCGGAGTAGCATAACTCAAATTACGGGGGGGAGCACTAACCCTGATGTTCACGCTAAATGTAGTAGAACCATTGGCATTTGTAGCAGTGACCAAATAGTTAGTAGCAACACTGCCAACTGAAGGCGTTCCACTGATAACACCCGTAGTGGCATCGATCAGTAAACCGGCCGGCAAAGCAGGACTAACAGTGTAGCTATCCACCGTACCAATCACGTCTGGGATCAAATTAGCAATCGCTGTTTCGGCAGCATACACCACCGGACTAGCATACGTCAGGTTAGCAGGAGCTACACCCGTAGTTGTAGCAGGATCATTAATGGTTATAGATACGGCATAAGCAGTACTACCGTCCGCATTCGTAGCGGTTACCAGATAATTGGCCTTGGCGGTTACTGTAGTTGGAGTGCCGAAGATAATACCCGTAGTGGCATCCAATGTCAAACCGGCCGGTAAAGCAGGACTGACACTATAACTGCTTACAGCACCACCAATAACGGTTGGGCTGAGTGCCGAAATAGATTTACCTGTTACATAAACCACCGGACTAGTGTAACTTAAATTCGCCGGAGCAACACCCGTAGTTGTAGCAGCATCATTAATAGTTATAGATACCGCAAAAGCTGTACTGCCTACATTATTAGTTGCTGTTACCGTATAATTAGCCGCAGCGCTTACAATAGTTGGAGTTCCTGAAATAATTCCTGTAGTAGCATCCAATGTTAAACCGGCCGGTAAAGCAGGACTTACACTATAACTGCTCACTGCAGCACCAATAACTGTCGGGATAAGTGCCGGAATAGATTTACCGGTTACATACACCACCGGACTAGCATAAGTCAGGTTAGCAGGAGCTACACCCGTAGTTGTGGCAACATCATTAATGGTTATCGATACCGCATAAGCTGTACTACCGTTCGCATTCGTAGCAGTGACCAGATAATTGTCCCTGGCGGTTACTGTAGTTGGAGTACCCGAGATAATACCCGTAGTACCATCCAATGTTAAACCTGCCGGTAAAGCAGGACTGACACTATAACTGCTTACCGCACCACCGGTAACGGTTGGGCTGAGTGCCGAAATAGATTTGCCCGTTACATACACCACCGGACTGGTGTAACTTAAATTAGCCGGAGCTACACCGGTTGTAATGCTACCATCGTTAATGGTTATCGATATAGCAAAAGCTGTACTGCCTACATTATTAGTTGCTGTTACCTGATAATTAGCCGCAGCGCTTACAACCGTTGGAGTACCGGAGATAATACCCGTAGTGACATCTAATGTCAAACCCGCCGGTAAAGCAGGACTGACACTATAACTACTCACTGCACCACCGATAATTATCGGGATAAGTGCAGGAATAGATTTACCCCTTACATACACCACCGGAGTAGCATAGGTCAGGTTAGCAGGAGCTACACCCGTAGTTGTAGCAGCATCAATAATGGTTATCGATACCGCATAAGTGGTACTACCATCCGCATTCGTAGCGGTTACCAGATAATTATCCCTGGTAGTTACTGTGGTTGGAGTACCGGAAATAATGCCGATAGCAGGATCCAATGTCAAACCAGCCGGTAAAGCAGGACTGACACTATAGCTACTCACTGCACCACCACGAACAGTTGGGATAAGCGCCGAAATAGACTTACCGGTTACATAAACAACCGGACTGGTATAACTTAAATTTGCAGGAGCAACACCCGTAGCTGTAGCAGCATCATTAATCGTTATCGATACCGCAAAAGCTGTGCTACCTACATTATTAGTTGCTGTTACCTGATAATTAGCCGCAGCAGTTACAGCCGTTGGAGTGCCGGAAATTATACCCGTAGTAGCATTCAATGTCAAACCGGTAGGTAAAGCAGGACTGACACTATAATTGTTCACTGTACCACCAATAACTGTCGGGATAAGTGCCGGAATAGATTTACCGGTTACATACACCACCGGAGTAGCATACGTCAGGTTAGCAGGAGCTACACCCGTAGTTGTAGCAGCATCAATAATCGTTATAGATACCGCATAAGTGGTACTGCCATCCGCATTCGTGGCAGTTACCAGATAACTGTCTTTGGCGGTTACTGTGGTTGGAGTACCGGAGATAATGCCGGTAGCAGGATCCAATATCAAACCAGCCGGTAAGGCAGGACTAACACTATAGCTAGTCACTGCACCACCACGAACAGTTGGGATAAGCGCCGAAATAGACTTACCCGTTATATACACTACCGGACTGGTGTAACTCAAATTTGCAGGAGATACACCGGTTATAATACTACCATCGTTAATCGTTATCGATACCGCAAAAGCTGTGCTACCTACATTATTAGTTGCTGTTACCAGATAATTGTCTGCAGCGGTTACAACCGTTGGAGTTCCTGAAATAATACCCGTAGCAGGATCCAAACTCAAACCTTCTGGCAAATCAGGGCTAACACTGTAGCTGTCTACTGTTCCAATCACGTCTGGAGACAAATTAGCAATAGCTGTTCCTGCAATATACACTACAGGAGTAGCATAACGCAAATTACGGGGAGGGGCACTAACCTCGATATTCACACTGAATGTAGTAGAACCATTGGCATTCTTAGCAGTTACCAAATAGTTGGTAGCAACACTTGCTGCCGTAGGCGTTCCACTGATAATACCCGTAGCGGGATCGATCAGTAAACCTGCCGGCAAAGCAGGACTGACACTGTAGCTGTCTACCGTTCCAATTACTCCTGGAATCAAATCAGTAATTGCTGTTCCGGCAATATACACCATCGGAGTAGTATAACGCAAATTACTTGGAGCTACACCCGTAGTTGTACTAGCATCTATAATGGTAATCGATACGGCAGAAGTGGTACTGCCATTGGCATTCGTGGCAGCTACCAGATAAGTGGACGCAGCGGTTACAGCCGTTGGAGTACCTGAAATAATACCTGTAATGGTATTTAATGTCAAACCGGTAGGTAAGGCAGGAGTAACACTATAGCTACTTACCGCGCCACCGATAACTGTTGGGATAAGTACCGGAATAGACTTACCCGTTACATAAACCACAGGAGTGGCATAAGTCAGGTTAGCCGGAGCTATGCCTGTAGTTGTAGCAGCATCATTAATCGTTATTGATACGGCATAAGCGGTACTACCATCCGCATTCGTAGCGGTGACCAGATAATTGGCCCTGGCGGTTACTGTGGTTGGAGTACCCGATATAATACCAGTAGCAGGATCCAAACTCAAACCAGCCGGTAAAGCTGGACTTACACTATAATTGCTCACCGCACCACCGATAACGGTTGGGATTAATGCAGGAATAGATTTACCCGTTACGTAAACAACCGGAGTGGCATAACTCAGGTTAGCCGGAGCTACACCCGTAGTTGTAGCAGCATCGTTAATCGTTATCGATATCGCAAATGCTGTGCTACCTATATTATTAGTTGCTGTTACCTGATAATTAGCCGCAGCGGTTACAACCGTTGGAGTACCGGAAATAATACCCGTAGAGGCATTTAATGTCAAACCGGCCGGTAAGGCAGGACTTACACTATAACTGCTCACTGAACCACCGGTAACGGTTGGGATTAATGCAGGAATAGATTTTCCCTTTATGTAAACCACAGGACTGGCATAAGTCAGGTTAGCCGGAGCTACACCCGTAGTTGTAGCAGCATTATTAATCGTTATCGATACGGCATAAGTGGTACTGCCATTGGCATTCGTAGCGGTTATCAGATAATTATTCTTGGCTGTTACTGTAGTTGGAGTACCGGAAATAATACCCGTAGTTGCATCCAATGTCAAACCAGCCGGTAAAGCAGGACTTACACCATAGCTACTCACTGCACCACCGGTAACGGTTGGGCTAAGTGCCGAAATAGATTTACCGATTACATAAACCACCGGGCTGGTGTAACTTAAATTAGCAGGAGCTACACCTGTAGTAGTACCATCATTAATGGTTATCGATATAGCAAAAGCTGTACTACCAACATTATTAGTTGCTGTTACCTGATAATTTGCCGTAGGGGTTACAACCGTTGGAATACCTGAAATAATACCCGTAGAGGCATTTAATATCAAACCTGTAGGTAAAGCAGGACTTACACTATAACTGTTCACTGCACCACCGGTAACGGTTGGACTTAGTGTAGGAATGGATTTTCCCGTTATGTAAACCACAGGACTGGCATAAGTCAGGTTAGCCGGAGCTACACCCGTAGTTGTAGCAAGATCATTAATGGTTATCGATACGGCATAAGCTGTACTACCGTTCGCATTCGTAGCGGTTATCAGATAATTATTCTTGGCTGTTACTGTAGTTGGAGTACCGGAAATAATACCCGTAGTGGCATTTAATGTCAAACCAGCCGGTAAAGCCGGACTTACACTATAGTTACTTACCGCACCACCGGTAACGGTTGGTCTAAGAGCCGGAATAGATTTACCGGTTACATAAACCACAGGACTGGCATAGCTTAAATTAGCCGGAGCTACACCTATAGTAGTACCATCATTAATGGTTATCGATATTGCAAAAGCTGTATTACCGATATTATTAGTTGCTGTTACCTGATAATTAGCCGCAGCGGTTACTGTGGTTGGAGTACCTGAGATAATACCCGTAGTGGTATTTAATGTCAAACCAGCCGGTAAAGCAGGACTTACAGTATAACTGATTACTGGACTACCGGTAACTGTTGGACTTAGTGCCGGAATGGGTTTACCCGTTACATAAACCACCGGAGTGGCATAACTCAAATTACTTGGAGCAATGCCTATCACTGTAATATTTACGGTTTTTGTTTCCGTGCTGTACTTGGTGGCGTCCGTAGGAGTAAATGTTACTGTCAGTGGTTGGGAACTGCCTACGTTCAATACCGTACCCAAAACAGGGCTGTAAACAAATGTACCGGGCACATTAGCCGTAGCGTTTAGCTGGGTTGCACTCAGGGCAGTGCCATAAGTAATATCGGCAGGGTTACTCCAGGTAATAACCGGCAATAATTTTGTTTTAAACGATTGTACGCTACCATAACTTGTGCCCACCGCATTGATGGCATACGCACGCACATAATAGGTGGTATTGGGACTCAGTCCGCTGATATTTTTGTTGAAAGAGCCGGTACCTGTGCCATTGGCATTCTGAATTACATCTGTACCACCGATAGTAGGTATGGTGTTGGTAGGTGAATATACCACCCCACGTTCAGTAACAATAGCTCCATTATCAATAACAGTAGTTCCATTATCGGCATTTACGTTTCCACCCAGAGTTGCTGAGGTAGCATTATAGTAGCCTATTGCTAAAGTCGTAACCATTGGAGCAGTTACATACATCCCAAAATTCTTTGCAACAAAACCATCTGTGCCATAACTGCCACCAGAGCCGCCAAAAGCTCTGATGGGAGCACCCCAAGCGGTAGAACTAGTCCCTCCCACATACCAATTGCCGCTGCCGTCCACGGCAATTCCATTGACAGCATCAAATGTATGATTGCCCAAAAAAGTGTTCAACAAAAGGTCACCGTTAGATGTTAATTTAGCCATAAATCCATCATCCATTTCGCTAATTGGATCCCCATTATAGCCATTGGTATAAGCCCTGATGGGAGATCCCCAGGTTTCACCACTATATCCTCCCACATACACATTACCACTGCCGTCAACACCAATCCCATAGACATTAGAAAATCCCATACTGCTACTACCCAGAAAAATGTTCCACAAAAAAGAGCCATCAGATGTCAATTTAGCAACAAGGCCAGTGGAACTACTATATCCTCCCACATACACATTGCCAGTGCCGTCCACATGGATTGTATTGATAACACTTTTACCACCGGCCAGGAAGGTATTCCACATAAGGGCTCCAGCAGACGTTAATTTAGCGACAAAACCATTTTTGGCATACAGACTGGCGTCATAAGGCACTATTGGAGAACCCCAAGAGGAACTACTATTTCCTCCTACATACACATTAGCACTACCGTCCACGGCAATTCCGCAGATATTACCATTTCCCGCGCTACCGCCAAGAAAAGTATTCCACAAGAGGGTACCGTCTGTTGATAATTTGGCTACAAAACCATTATCTACCCCTGCATACACATTGCCACTACTGTCCACAGCAACTCCACGGACGTTACGAATTCCACTTCCGCTCCCCAAAAAGGTATTCCACAAAAGAGCACCATCGGACGTTAATTTAGCCACAACACTAGTGTTATTGCTAAAATATGTAATGGGAGAACCCCAAGTACTATAACTAGTTTCCCCGACATACACATTGCCGTTACCATCCACGACAATTGAGTTTACAACATCATAATCACTACTACCCAAAAAGGTGTTCCACAAAAGGTCACCGTTAGCGGATAATTTAGCCACAAAACCATCAAGAGATCCAGAGCTAAAGGCTCTGATAGGAGAACCCCAAGGAGTAGCACTATCTCCCCCCACATACACATTGCCGCTACCATCCACAGTAATCGTATGTACATTAGTATTATTAGCGCCTAGAAAGGTCTGATAAGAGAGGGTCGGGTCTATTTCAACGGGGATACCGGCGGTATAGTCCCCCAGGGTAAAACCGGCTTCACGTTTTCCATTCAGCCGGAAAGAAACCTTTACCTTTTGACGCTGTCCGTTGATGGTTTGCCAGGCTATGGGGGCACTTTCGCTCACTGTACCATTGGGATAGGATACAACCAGATTGCCGCTACCGTCCAGGCTCAGGTCACGGTTGTAACGAAGGCCTATCTGCGAGGCATCCACCCGCCCCGCCTTGTCGGGGTCGAGGCGATATGTACTTTCTAATACGCCCTGAGGGGATGCTTTGTAGGTTAGAGTTACTCCTTTCCACAGATTGTTGTACGTGACTTGTTTCAGAAGAGGTGTTTTATCTGCCGGCTGCTTAGGCACTCCGGCAGGTACGGGCATTGCGTTACCTGTGGCAGTACTGTCCCCCACCCCAACAGGAGTAACTCCCTGGGCGTGCACGAACGATACTTTCAGGGCATGGGTAGCTCCCGCAGCCGTAAATCCGTCTTTGTTGAACAACAAAGCATGACCCGAAGACCGGAATTGCAGTTGGTCGCCAGCGGATGCATTGCTATTAGCTGCCTGTGATAGAATAACCCACCCTAAGGCAATAATTAAAAGTAGTATTTTTTTCATAAATGCTGTAGTTTATTGATACTTGGATTTATTTCCCGTCAAGGACAAGGAAGGTGGTAGATACCTGCCCGACCGAAAAGCCGGCCGTGCATACCGTATTCCAGTCTTTGGCGTGTAGCAAAGAAAAGCCCGCCATGCTCACTAAAAGGAAGAAAAGCGTAATTATTTTCCTCATGATCATCTATTTTTATTATTGTTTTTATTTTATTAAGCAAGTAATATTATCTAACAATCTGTTTTCTGAAAGTAAAATTCAGATAAATAGTCTCTTATGCTGAGCTTGTCGAAGCATTGTTACTCGGAACTATTTACTTGTAACTACTTATATTGTTTTTCGGCTATCCCCGTAGAGCGATACGCGGCACTACCCGTTTGTACAAATACCATCGCGATATGCTCCCGTCAGTATCTATGCTACAATTATCATTATGGTCTCGCCCCAGTTGCCCGGCTCGCCACGCGAATTGAGGTAGCGGGCCCGGATGTATTCGGTTCCGGCCAACTGGTCGGATGTATAGTTGCGCGTGTAGAAGGTCTTTCCTGTGGTGGCCAGGTTCCTGAAATCGGCATCCGTTGGTGTTTTGGGTGCAGTACCAATTGCGAAAAACGCCCCTTCTATCTGTATAGAGCTTACCCCTATTGGTTTACCTCCATTTTGCGGGTGTACGGAGTCTACAATAACGAGTGTTACCGACAGGAAGGTACGGTTGCTTATGCTCACCAGGGGCTGCGAGACTGGCACCGGCGAAAGCGTGTGTGTACCCGATGACAGGGGTAGGTTTAACGTATCACGGTCGGTTTGCGTGAGCACTGATTCAGGAATATCGCCGAAAATTACCCTCAGCGAAGTTTCAATACTGCTTCGCAGGTAGTTTTTTACCGATGTAGTGGTAGAAGTGGCAACGGCAGGATTCTGGCTTTGCTGGTATACTATATTCCAGCCCGTTGTGGCATTGGTTAGCAGGGCATTTGCCGTTGAATGCACTTCTTGCGAAGTCGCTGTAACGAGCAGTCGTTTCTCGTTGGTTGTTAAATACGGAATAACAATGTTGACATAATTATTAAAATCAGCATCCTTGCCCGGAAATCGTGTTTGATTCGACATAGCTAATATTTGTTTTAGTTTATAAATTTCACAATATATTTATATACAGAATTCTATCTCCTTATTCGTTTACTTCTCCAACCAGTTGCCTGCCTCTCCCAACCGGTTTCCCAATGCTCCCTACTGGGATGCCCAAGGCTCTCAACTGGTTTTTTATCGCTCCCAGCCGGTTGCCTGTTGCTCTCATTCGGTTGGCCGGCGTTCCAAGGTGGTTGGGCAAGGTCTGCATCCGGTTAGCTAATTCCCTGGACTGCATACAGCACGTGCCAAAAAGCCTACCGCGCATATCGCCCGTTCTCAATATTTGATATAAAAAATTGATAATAAATCAAATAACATCTTATATTACAATGAATATTCTGTTATTATTTGTGAAGTAAAGATATGTTTATATAATCGTTATGCAGGTAAAATACAGGGAAGCAAAATGGAAGCAAACTATAAAAAAAGGGAGGATAAGTAAATGTATCCGGAACAACTCTTGTAACGCTCTGGCTTATTCTATCAAGATTTTAGAAGGAAGTTGAGGATTGATTGTCAATGAGAGATAGGAATTGAGAATAACTGGCTGTTGCCATTAAATATATAAAGGCCGGCAATTTGCATTAATGTCGTCCGTCGGCTGACGGACGACATTATAATAAGTTACTTTTTACCGGACAGCAATACTAATAATATGAAGGAACTTTATCGGGAATTGTTACTTTTGTTTTTTCGCTAAATGGAAATATGCCCCTACTTTAATACCTACCGATATAGGAGTTAGCTTTGTGGTTTGAGTACTTGCCAACAAACCATTGTACACTCCATCAAGTTGGTAAATATCTTTGGTATCTGTCTTCAATGCATTGTTTAAGCCGTAGTTGATATAAGCTCCCAGGTATAAGTCCACTTTGGGCGACAAGGTATAGAGCCCCCCGATATCGGCTATCGCCATATAGGATGGACGCAAGGATAGTTTTCCGTTGTAGCTATCGGTAATTGTGGTAAAACCGTGTCGGGGCAAATCACTCAACTCTACATTCCACTGACTATAATAACCGGTAGTTACGATCTCACCTCCCGTTGTCTTAAAACGGGAATGAACCGGAACGGATAATTGCACACCTAAAGAACCCAACAGATCGATCTTTTTCCCAATGGCTCGTCGATATTGCGCAACAAGTGGAATATCCAGAAATAACACCTGCTGTTTTTCCTGCCAGTTGGTATATTTAGACCGAAACTCATAGTGATCACCATCGGCATCTGTAGCGGATTTCGCCGACTGAAAATTAAGCGTAGATCGTGCCCCCGACGATTGGACACCCAACCCGCAACGAACACCCCAGTTATTACTAAAAAAATAGCTGTAACCAATATCAAAGGTATAACCAAGACGATTTTGCTGTGTTCCTCCCGGTGCACTGTAAGAAAGACCATGCAAGCCTCCGCCTGCGGTGAAAGAAAGGAACTGGTCTTTTTCCTGAGCATGCAAAGATACACTCACTAAAAATACAAAGCCTGCTACTATTATTGTCTTCATTCTATAGCTGTTTTAACCACCCTCCCATTACCTTCCGGAACTGGGAGGATGGTCTTTTTGAAATAATTATCTTGTTATTATTATTTTGAAATGGAGCTCTTTTCCGGATGCTGTAGTTAAACACCCGATATACGTACTAGCTGGCCCGGACAAACTGATGATATTGACATCTGTAACCACAGAAGAACGATAAACACGGAGACCCTGCGTTGTGTACACGGACAGGTCGGCCCCTTGTAAATCCTTTTCTTCTACTCCGATGACCTCCACCGTACAAGACTTATTCGCCTTAACGGGATTAGGATAAACAACCACCTTGGAGTTAACAAGCGGCACACTCAAGGTTTTATCACACGAACTGAATGTCTTGCCTTCAATGGTTGTCACTTTTACCGAATAAGAGCCCACCAAACCATTCGGGTCACTATAAAATTGCTTGGTGGCACCCTGAATAAGCACTCCTTCCTTGTACCATTGATAAGCACTGAACAGGTTCTTACTATTATCGCATAATACGACATCATCAAACTTATGAATGATATAATCCGGGGAAACATTTACCGTAAACGTAAAGCTGTAAGGTGCACTTTCAACCCCGGCATCATTCTTAAACTGCAAGATACCCGAGTAAGTTCCAAACAGTGCACCCTTCGGAATAGCAATAGGGACATCAGCGTTGGATGATGTGGATAATGAAGTATAGCTTATATTCTGCATACCGGCTGCAACTGCGGCAGCACTATATGTAATTTTATACTGCGTAGGAGCACCATTGGTAAGTGTAAATGCTAATGACAAATTATTATTTTCACAGCCCACTATCGGAGTAGTGGATGGCGTTGCCAAATCAATAGTAATCACACTGCCGTCATTTACCGTAATAGTAACTACCGCTGTAGAGTTGCCTTCGCTATTGGTCGCCGTAACAGTATAATCCTTAGCAGCACTTATTGCCGTAGGGGTACCACTGATAATACCAGTAGTAGTGTTCAGGTTCAAACCGGCAGGAAGCGCAGGACTGACACTGTAGCTCGCTACCGCTCCCCCTGTCAACGTGGGCGATAGAGCCTGAATACTCTTCGTTGTCAAATAAACAACAGGAGAACTATAGCTGATCACCGGAAGCGCGTCATGTACCGTAATACTTGTTTCCACAGTTGCACTGCCACCACTATTTGTAGCCGTCACAGTATATGTCGCGGATGCAGTTATGCTTGTAGGCGTACCGCTGATAACGCCGGTAGTGCTATTTATACTCAAGCCAGCAGGCAAAGCAGGACTTATGCTATAGCTTATCACCGGACCTCCGGTATTGGTCGGACTTACCGATTTCGCGGCACCTACATTAAAGCTAACAGCAGTAGCATAGCTTATAACTGGAATGCGTTCATTCACTGTTATATTGACTGCAGTGGTGGTACTACCTCCGCTATTGGTGGCTGTAACGATGTAATCGGTTGCAAGACTTACTACTGTAGGCGTACCGCTGATAATGCCGGTACTACTATTTAGACTCAAGCCAGCAGGCAAAGCAGGACTTATGCTGTAACTTACCACCGCACCACCGGTCCCCGTTGGGCTGAGTGCTGAAATAGATTTACCTATAGTCCCAACAATTGAAGTACGATAGCTTATCGCGGGAGCAATGTCATTCACCTTAATGTTAACTACGGCTATAGTACTGCCTCCACTATTGGTAGCCGTCACAGTATAATCGGCAGCAGCATTGACTGCTGTAGGGGTACCGCTAATTGTGCCGGTAGTACTATTTAGACTCAAACCGGCAGGCAAAGCAGGACTTATGCTGTAACTGATCACCGTACCTCCGGTACTGGTTGGGCTTACCGATTTCGCGGTACCTATATTAAAACTAACAGGCGTGCTGTAGCTGATGACCGGAGCAATATCATTCACAATTATATTAGCCACAGCGGTGGTACTACCTCCGCTATTGGTGGCTGTAACCGTGTAACCTGTTGCAACACGTACTGCCGTAGGCGTACCGCTGATAACACCAGTACTACTATTTAGACTCAAGCCGGCAGGCAAAGCCGGGCTTATGCTGTAATTTATCACCGTACCACCAGTACTGGTTGGACTTAACGATTTCGCAGTACCTACAGTAAAGGTAACAGGACTGCTGTAGCTTATAACCGGAGCAATATCATTCACGGTTATATTAGCCACAGCAATAGTACTACCTCCGCTATTGGTGGCTGTAACCGTGTAACCGGTTGCAGGACTTACTACTGTAGGCGTACCGCTGATAATGCCGGTACTACTATTTAGACTCAAACCAGCAGGCAAAGCCGGACTTATGCTGTAACTCACCACCGCACCTCCGGTCCCCGTTGGGCTGAGTGCTGAAATAGATTTATCTATAGTCCCAACAATTGAGGTACGATAGCTTATCGCGGGAGCAATGTCATTCACCGTAATGTTAACCACGGCTATAGTACTGCCTCCACTATTGGTGGCCGTAACTGTATAATCGGCAGCAGCACTTATTGCCGTAGGGGTACCACTGATAATACCGGTAGTAATACTAAGGCTCAACCCGGCAGGAAGTGCAGGACTGACACTGTAACTCGCTACCGCTCCCCCTGTCACCGTGGGTGATAAAGCCTGAATACTCTTCGTTGTTGAATAAACAACAGGAGAACTATAGCTGATCGCCGGAAACGCGTCATTTACTGTTATATTTACCACAGCAGTTTTACTTCCACCACTATTTGTAGCCGTGACAGTATATGTCGCGGATGCAGTTATGCTTATAGGCGTACCGCTGATAACACCAGTACTACTATTTTGACTCAAGCCAGCTGGCAAAGCCGGACTTATGCTGTAACTGATAACCGTACCTCCGGTACTGGTTGGGCTTAACGATTTCGCACTACCTACAGTAAAGATAACAAGAGTGCTGTAGCTAATAACCGGAGCAATATCATTCACAGTTATATTAGCCACAGCGGTGGTACTACCTCCGCTATTGGTGGCTGTAACGGTGTAAACGGTTGCAGGACTTACAGCCGTAGGCGTACCGCTGATAGCACCAGTACTACTATTCATACTCAAGCCAGCAGGCAAAGCCGGACTTATGCTGTAACTAATCACCATACCTCCGGTACTGGTTGGGCTTACCGATTTCGCGGTACCTATATTAAAGCTAACAGGAGTGCTGTAGCTGATAACCGGAGCAATATCATTCACGGTTATATTTACCGCAAAAGCTGTACTACCTCCGCTATTAGTGGCTGTAACGGTGTAAACGGTTGCAGAACTTACAGCCGTAGGCGTACCGCTGATAACACCAGTACTACTATTTAGACTCAAGCCAGCAGGCAAAGCAGGGCTTATGCTGTAACTCACCACCGTACCTCCAGTACTGGTTGGACTTACCGATTTCGCGGTACCTACATTAAAGCTAACAGGAGTGCTGTAGCTGATAACCGGAGCAATATCATTCACGGTAATATTGACCACAGCGGTGGTACTACCTCCACTGTTAGTGGCTGTAACGGTGTAACCAGTTGTAGCACGTACTGCTGTAGGCGTGCCGCTGATAACACCAGTACTACTATTTAGACTCAAGCCGGCAGGCAAAGTCGGGCTTATGCTGTAACTGATTACCGTACCTCCGGTACTGGTTGGATTTACCGATTTCGCAGTACCTACATTAAAGCTAACAGGAGTGCTGTAGCTGATAACCGGAGCAATATCATTCACGGTTATATTGACCACAGCAGTGGTACTACCTCCGCTATTGATGGCTGTAACCGTATAAGTGGCAGTAGCAGCAATAGCCATAGGGGTGCCGCTGATAACTCCCGTAGTAGTATTTAGACTCAGACCTGTGGGTAAAGCAGAACTAACGCTGTAACTTACCACCGAGCCGCCACTTATGGTAGGGCTTAGGCTGGTGATAGCTGCACCTTTGGTATAGGTATTTGGAGTAGTATAGCTTAAACCACTCGGCACTATATCTTTGACTGTAATAGTTACATCGTATGTTGCACTACCTCCACTATTGACAGCAGTAACAGTATAAACAGCACTCGATGAGATAGCCGTAGGAGTGCCGCTGATAACTCCCGTAGTAGTATTCAGACTTAAGCCTACAGGTAAAGCAGGACTAACACTGTAACTCACCACCGAGCCACCACTTACCGTTGGGCTCAGGCTGGTGATAGCCGTACCTTTGGTATAGGTATTAGGAGTAGTATAACTTAAACTGCTCGGGGCAGCATCATTTACGGTAATGCTGACTGCCTTGGTGGTAAAGCCACCACTATTGGTAGCAGTAACTGTATAAGTAGCAGTAGCAGCAATAGCCGTAGGGGTGCCGCTGATAACTCCCGTAGTAGTATTCAGACTTAAGCCTGCAGGTAAAGCAGGACTCGCGCTGTAACTCACCACCGAGCCACCACTTACCGTCGGGCTCAGGCTGGTGATAGCCGTACCTTTGGTATAGGTATTCGGAGTAGTATAACTTAAACTGCTCGGAGCAATATCATTCACGGTTATATTGACCACAGCAGTGGTACTACCTCCGCTATTGGTGGCTGTAACCGTGTAAACAATTGTAGGATTTACTGTTGCAGGCGTACCGCTGATAACACCAGTACTACTATTTAGACTCAAGCCAGCAGGCAAAGCAGGACTTATGCTGTAACTCACCACTGCACCACCACTTACCGTCGGGCTCAGGCTGGTGATAGCCGTACCTTTGGTATAGGTATTCGGAGTAGTATAATTTAAACTGCTCGGAGCAACATCATTCACGGTTATATTGACCACAGCAGTGGTACTACCTCCGCTATTGGTGGCTGTAACCGTGTAAACAATTGTAGGATTTACTGTTGCAGGCGTACCGCTGATAACACCAGTACTACTATTTAGACTCAAGCCAGCAGGCAAAGCCGGGCTTATGCTGTAACTCACCACTGCACCACCACTTACCGTCGGGCTCACGCTGGTGATAGCCGTACCTTTGGTATAGGTATTAGGAGTAGTATAACTTAAACTGTTCGGGGCAACATCATTTACGGTAATGCTGACTGCCTTTGTGCTAGAGCCACCACTATTGGTAGCACTAACCGTATAAGTAGCAGTAGCAGCAATAGCCGTGGGGGTACCGCTGATAACTCCCGTAGTAGTATTCAGACTTAAGCCTGCAGGCAAAGCAGGACTAACAC
>Ga0302170_10000433_pt1 | contig 16862 bp, 2 predicted proteins | sample I_Fen_N2_1_FD_193492 | JGI IMG/M metagenome (GOLD analysis project Ga0302170, IMG submission 193492) | Peat permafrost microbial communities from Stordalen Mire near Abisko, Sweden - I_Fen_N2_1 | ecosystem: Environmental > Terrestrial > Soil > Wetlands > Permafrost | place: Sweden: Abisko...
CATTGGACAAAAACTTGGGGACTACCGGAGCGGGTGTGGTAAAAACAATCAAATTACCATAGGCTGTACCGGCGACATTCACGGCATAAGCCCGGATATAATAGGTCGTATTACCCAACAACCAGTCCAACGTACTCGGGAAATAACCAACACCCGAACCATCATCGATAATCGTATGAGAATCGTCATTCAACGGATCGGACAAGGAACTCCAGATTACACCACGATGGGTCACCGGAGAACCACCATCGGCACTGATATCCCCTCCACTCTGCGCGGAGATACTGGTCTCGTCACTGACTGGCAAGGTAATGATTGTGGGAGGAGCTATAGGAGTCGTGAAAACAACATCCTGACCATAAACAAGCCCCAAACTGTTGACTGCATATGCCCGAACGTGGTAGCTCGTATTAGGCAACAGGCCTGTGATAAGATCTGTAAAAATACCTATTCCTGAACCCGTGCGTATACTGCGGGTTTTGGAGGTCAACAGGGTATCCGGATTAGCATCCGGACTCCAGCAGAGCCCGGTTAAGGTTACCGGAGAACTACCGTTGCTCACCACATCGCCACCACCGGTGGCTGTATAACCCGCAATATTGCTCGGAGCTAAGGTTGTTACAACCGCCTGACAGCTGACATCAAGCCAAAGGCTGCCGGTATAATAACGAATGGAACGGGAAGAGGCGTTGATATAAAAAGCACCGGCACTTAGACCCGGAATCGTTGGATCGGTGGTTAATACCGGTAACTTGATAGTCTTCACATCAACACCACTACTGAAACTGCTGTTTAAGGAAAAAGTTCCACCGGGCATATCTACCATCTTGGACCACACACTTCCATTATAAACCATCACAGCATTGGAACTGGTGGAATAGTAAATTGTTCCCGAGACTAACAAACCGCTCGGGGCAGCCCCGAATACAGGAAGAAAAGGAATACCGTCTTTCACCACAAAATAGTCCTGGGCGGTAGCAGCACTGATATTGGTAGTACATAAACTCTCCCAAACAGAACCGGTATAAATTAAAGGCTTGGAATCGCTACTGCTAAAGATTAGCATCCCCGTTTGAGGAGTCGTGATCGTACTGGGATCAACGATCGGAAGATAAGGCAAATCGCTGACCACATGAAAAGAACTCTGACCCTGGGCATGACTCAGAAACAAAACCCAGAGAAACATAAATAATATACTGAAGAGACGTCTCAAAATTAACTTTATTCGTATAGCAAATTATACTAACCTAAACAATCTGAGAATTAACAATGTAGTAATTCATCAAAATACGAATCGAATATACAAAAAAAACTAAAGTCACCAAGCGACAACCAAGATAAAAATAGCATAAATTAAGTAAGTTCTGAATATCCAAACAAAACCGATTGAAAACCAAAAGCAACTTTTAAAATATAATATTTTATACCATACCTAAAAGTAGCCGAAAATAAAAATAAGTCCTCGAATCGATAAATTCAAGGACTTTCTCAGGCTAAGGTACCTTTTAGTTCTTACAATGTATATTCTAACTCCTACAATGTACCTTTTAGTTCCTAAAAGGTATATTCTAACTCCTACAATGTACCTTTTAGTTCCTAAAAGGTATATTCTAACTCCTACAATGTAGCTTGAAGGTCTTACAATGTATATTCTAATCTCTACAATGTACCTTTTAGTTCCTACAAGGTATATTCTAACTCCTACAATGTAGCTTGAAGCTCCTACAATGTATATTCTAACTCTTACAATGTAGCTTGAAGGTCTTACAATGTATATTCTAATCCCTACAATGTAGCTTGAAGCTCCTACAATGTATATTCTAACTCTTACAATGTAGCTTGAAGGTCTTACAATGTATATTCTAATCCCTACAATGTAGCTTGAAGCTCCTACAATGTGTATTCTAATCCCTACAATGTAGCTTGAAGGTCTTACAATGTATATTCTAACTCCTACAATGTAGCTTGAAGCTCCTAAAAGGTCTATTCTAAGGGGTCTATCCGGGTCTACCCAAAAGTTACTACTAAGCGGATAAATAAGAACTATACTGTTCTGAAATTGAATACTAATTCGAATCTAAAACCAGATATATACACCTTCTATTTATTACAAGTTATTTCAGGCAGGAGATAGAGATCAATAGAAAACAAAACAGCTATAACTAAACAATTAAAAGGAATAAACATAGAAAATATAAACCTTTTACGGACAACAGACATACTTATTATCTGTTTATTGTCCGTAGGTCTTAGCTTTAAAAAGTATATTTTACGATTGACTCACATCAATATAAAACGTAGTGCAAACTTACTATTGAAAAGTAAATTTCAACAGTAACCATTTTGAATTAGTTTATCTTTTTCAAGATTGCATCAATCTGCAATTGTTGTTTGTCTAAACGCCCCTTCAGCTCATTGATTTCCAACTGTTGCTGTTTCATTTGTTGTTGTTGTTCCTTAACAGCCTGAATTAATACGCCTGTAAGTTGAGTATAATCAACCTTAAAGAATCCATCAGCACCTTTAGTGACCATCTCAGGATATACTTTCATCAGTTCCTGAGCAATCACCCCTACCTTAGGTCCTTTAGCATACTTTCGCTGATCTTTATATTCAAAACGAACACCGCGCATGGAATCAATGGCTTGCAATGCATTTCCAAGAGTCTCAATATTAGTTTTCAATCGTTTATCAGAAGGTGTATAAAAATTACCATTAACTGTCAAATCTTCGCCAAATGAGGCATTATTCGTAGTGACATCGAACTTCAACCCATGACCATTAACTCCGTCATAACTAATGTAGTTATCTCCCATAGTCAGGTTTTTTGTCGCAATATGATTTCCCAGATTATCTTGTACAGGCACCCATCCCAAGGTGGGTCCGGTATAGACATTAAATGTATTGGTAGTCGTATCATAGTAAGTACTACCAACAACTGGAGTTGCAGGAGGAGTTGTTGGAACACTACCCGCTTTTGTATCCACATATTTCTTGGTTGCAGCATCCTGATCACCAACAGGATCTGCAATATTGATTATCTTATAATTATTAGAACCGGTACCCATCGAAAGATTAGCCTGTGCATCGCCAAAACCGCTCAGTGTGATAGCACTCTTTACAACGGGAACCGCTTTATTAGACGCATCACCAATATAAAAGCTTCCTGTAGGAAGAATATTATTTACCGGAATCCATCCCGTACCATCGTACACATAAAAGATTTTATCATTTGTATTATAATAGGTGGTGCCCGTAGTTGGACTGGTTGGAGGAATAGTACCCGTAGGAATACTTCCGGTTTTTCCATCCACATACTTCTTGGTAGCTGCATCCTGATCGGCAACCGGATCTACAACATTAGCTATTTTATGAGTACCCAAGTCAATATCAGCTGCTGCTGCCGCAAAACCACTTAACGGAATAGCATTTTTTGCTGTAGCTGCAGCTTTATTGCTGGCATCACCAACATAAAGCTGACCAGTAGGCAAAACATTATTTACCGGAATCCATCCCGTACCATCATACACATAAAAGATTTTATCATTGGTATTATAATAAGTGGTGCCCGTAGTTGGACTGGTTGGAGGAATAGTACCCGTAGGAATACTTCCAGTTTTTCCATCTACATACTTTTTAGTCGCAGCATCCTGATTACCTACCGGATCTGCAACATTGATTATCTTATAATTATTAGCACCCGTACCCATCGAAAGATTCGCCTGAGCATCGCCAAAACCACTCAGCGTGATAGCACTCTTTACAACAGGAACCGCTTTATTGGATGCATCGCCGATATAAAAATTTCCTGTAGGAAGAATGTTATTTACCGGAATCCAACCCGTACCATCATACACATAAAAGATTTTATCATTGGTATTATAATAAGTGGTACCCGTAGTTGGACTGGTTGGAGGAATAGTACCCGTAGGAATACTTCCGGTTTTTCCATCCACATACTTCTTGGTAGCAGCATCCTGATCGGCAGCAGGATCAGCTAAACCGGTAATTTTAAAAGCACCAAAAGCAATATCTGAAACCGGAGTTCCAAACCCACTTAACGGAATCGTATTTTTTGCTGTTGCCGCTGCTTTATTAGATGCATCACCAACATAAAGCTGACCAGTAGGTAAAACATTATTCACTGGAATCCAACTTGTACCATCATACACATAATAGGTTTTATCATTTGTATTATAGTAGGTAGTACCTATAGTCGGATTTGAAGGAGGCGTAGTACCCGTAGGAAGGCTTCCGGTCTTTCCATCCACATATTTCTTGGTAGCAGCATCCTGATTACCTACCGGATCTGCAACATTGATTATCTTATAATTATTAGCACCCGTACCCATCGAAAGATTCGCCTGAGCATCGCCAAAACCACTCAGCGTGATAGCACTCTTTACAACAGGAACCGCTTTATTGGATGCATCGCCGATATAAAAATTTCCTGTAGGAAGAATGTTATTTACCGGAATCCAACCCGTGCCATCATACACATAAAAGATTTTATCATTGGTATTATAGTAAGTGGTACCCGTAGTTGGACTGGTTGGAGGAATAGTACCCGTAGGAATACTTCCGGTCTTTCCATCCACATACTTCTTGGTAGCAGCATCCTGATCGGCAGCGGGGTCACCTAAGCCCGTAATCTTAAAAGTACCAAAAGCAATATCTGAACCCGGAGTTCCAAACCCACTTAACGGAATAGCATTTTTTGCTGTGGCTGCAGCCTTATTACTTGCATCGCCAACATAAAGCTGACCAGTGGGTAAAACATTATTCACCGGAATCCAACTTGTACCGTCATACACATAAAAGGTTTTATCATTTGTATTATAATAGGTGGTACCTGTAGTTGGACTAGACGGAGGTGTAGTCCCTGTAGGAATACTTCCGGCCTTCCCATCCACATATTTCTTAGTAGCAGCATCCTGATTAGCTACTGGATCTACCACATTAGCTATCTTATGCGTACCCAAATCAATATCAGCAGCTGCAGCTGCAAAACCACTTAAAGGGATTGTATTTTTTGCTGTTGCTACTGCTTTATTAGATGCATCACCAACATAAAGCTGACCAGTAGGAAGAGTGTTATTACCGACCGGATTCCATTGTGTTCCATCATACACATAAAGCATCTTATCTGTAGTATTATAGTAAGTACTACCAACTACAGGAGCTGTTGGAGGTGTAGGTCCACTCGGCGAGGTTCCAACTTTACTATCCACATATTTCTTGGTTGAAGCATCCTGATCACCTGCAGGATCAGCCAGATTCACAATTTTATAATTATTAGAACCGGTACCCATCGAAAGATTGGCCTGAGCATCACCAAAGCCACTCAATGTGATAGCACTCTTAACTACAGGCACTGCTTTATTAAATGCATCACCAATATAAAAATTACCCGTTGGAAGAATATTATTTACCGGAACCCACCCAGTGCCATCGTATACATAAAAGATTTTGTCATTTGTGTTGTAATAGGTTGTACCAATAGTTGGGCTTGCAGGAGGAGTAGTGCCAGTAGACATACTACCGGCTTTAGCATCCACATATTTTTTTGTGGCAGCATCCTGGTCGCCTATAGGATCTACAACATTAATTATCTTATTTGTTCCTAGATCAATAGCAGCAGCAGCAGCTCCAAAACCACTCAATGGAATAGAACTCTTCAAAATTGGAACAGCTTTATTTGAAATATCTCCAATATAAAAACTACCATTGGGGAGAACATTATTTACTGGAATCCATTGAACACCATCATACACATAAAATATTTTATCTGTTGTATTATAGTATGTAGTACCTACAATTGGGCTGACAGGAGGAGTGGTACCAGTAGTCACATTTCCAACTTTACCATCCACATATTTTCGCGTTGCTGCATCTTGAAGTCCAGCTGACGTTAAGCGAGGATCTGCTAAATCTGTGAGGTTTGTTCCGGCCATAGAAATACTAGAGGTTGGCAAGCCCCAGTCGCTCAAAGAGATTGAAACCTTCTGCACGCCAACAGGTTTATTGGTAGCATCTCCTTGAAAAACATAATTACTAGTGAGAGAAAGTGCCTTGGAATCAACATAATTCATTGTTGCAGCATCCTGTGGATTTATAGGTTCACGAAGATTTTTTAGATTTTTCCCACCCATAAGCACATCATTTGTAGCTGCCCCAAAATCGCTAAAACTAACCGTTGATTTTGCCACGGCAGAAGCAACTCCTCCCGAAGTTCCAACTAAAATTTGATTATTAGGCAACGGAATACTCGAAGGCATGATCGCGTGATTATCAACATAATACTTTGTTGAAGCATCTTGCGGACTGGTAGGATTTGCTAATTCCGTTATTTTATTCACATACGGACCAGCGACAGGATTCATTGATATAGAAGCTGTTGCTCTTCCAAAATCACTAACAGGAACTGCACTTTTTAGCACAGCAACAGCCTTGTTAGAAGCGTTTCCGACAAAGACACTATTGTTAGCCAATCCGAGAAGAGCAGGAACTGCAAACGATAAATCGACATAACTTTTAGTGGATACATCCTCCGGATTTGTAGGACTAGCAACACCCTTTATTTGATAAAATGGCGATCCCGTTCCAATAACGATATTATTATTTGCATACCCAAAACCACTTATAGGAATATTGGCTTTGTCCAGTTTAGTATCTGTTACAGCATTATTAGAAATAGTTAATTTTCCTGTATTGCTGATAGTAGCATCCCCAGACAAAGGAACTGATACAGGTACATTAGATGAGTTTCCAATGAAAATTTGTCCACTCATCAAAGAATTACTAAGACTGACCCAAGCGCTACCGTCATAAAAATAGATTTTCTTATCGGTTGAATTATAAAATAGTTCACCTTCTTTCACCACAGACACCAGCGGATCTGGATTCATAACACCTGTCGGATTTGATCCATTTATAGACACCTGAACCCATCGGTTTAGTGCATCATAAACATACAATACATTATTCACATTATCAAAAAAGAAATCGCCAACTTTAGGAGATGTCGGGAAATTTGAAGCCGGACCCGATGGCAAAGATGTATTGCTGATGACCTGCCAAACTGAATTAGAATTTAGCATATACAGCTCATTATTTGTGGTATTAAAAAATATATCCCCAGTCTTAGGCGGTAGAGATAGAGCAGACAGTGTAGGCAGAGGATTCCAGGAAGATCCTCCGGTACAAATATAATAATACGTGTCCAGTATATTATAAACGACATCGCCTGCAGAGCCCGAATTTAAACTAAAAACCTGCGGAATGTTCGTAAGCATTGTCCAACCAGTAATACCATACTGATAAACAAGACCGGCATATAAACCGGCATCTCCAACTGTTAATGTTGTCGTAGGAAAAGTAGTACCACTAGTAATGGTTGGAATTAATGAATTAATTTTAACTAGCGCTGAATTTAGTACAACACCAGTCAATATAGGATCTGTTGATAGTCCAAGTATATCAACACCTTTGGAAGTTGGACGATAAATCACTCCGGCACCCGGAAATATATCAACACCATCTAAACATTTGACAGTTGCATTTATAGTACCTGTGTAGTCCCCAACAGCATTCGAGACAACTGTAATTTCAAAACCATTGCCATGGATATCAATGATACGATCTCCGACCATAACATCTACAGCTTTAAATCTACTAGACGGATCATAAAATTCCATATCCATACGGTCTTCTACACCCGTTATAACAGGAGTAGAGGATCCATCAATTGTAGCTACACCACTATATTGCCTCTGCACTTGAGCAGTACTGTATAAAGCACATGAAATGAATATTAAGACAATAGTTATTTTTTTTATATAAATCATAGCAATGGATTTTGACGTATTAAATATAAAACCTTACTTTATTTATCGTATAACAGACTAATTTGTTCTAAAAAGATTCTATTTAATCGTTATTATATAGATTTTACTGTATAATTAGCGTATCTCGAATTATATTTATTCTGTCTATTAGAATGTCAGATTGATAGCAAAACCTGTAGAGCCAGCATATGTTCCAACACTTGAAAAAAGAAATGTAGTAGAACCATTCCCAACAGCTGTTAAAGACCATGTATCACCAGTCACTCCAGGTGCTACAAAGACTCCATTTAGCGGGCTCAAACTAAGCACATTAAACAATGACTGTTGAGGCAAAAACAAATCTGCTAAACTATTATTACATAATTTATCTACATAATTTATAGTGCAATACAAAGTATTAACACCTCCAAGTGCCGCCTTGGTAGTCCAAAAATTTATATTGCTGAGCATTATATTTGCGGGGACTGTAAAGGTTATCGTATTGCCAGACCAAACAGCCGTTACACCAGTTCCACTAGCTACAACAGTAACATTAGCGATTGGGCTATATCGAACATATGCTCCACTTGAGGCAGAAGCTTGCCAAACCGGATTTAAACTTGCGTCAACCGTCAATACTTTTGTTGCATCACCCGTCACAGGGGTTGGTAACGCTCCTCCTCCTCCCGTTGGCACTGCCCACACACCATCACCACGTAAAAAGGTGGTAGCACCTGCAGTACCAGAAGTTAACAAATCAACCACCGGAATGGAATTAGCAGCAATTCTAGCAGCAGGGAGAGTACCTGTAGTTAATTGAGTTGCATCGAGACTCAAAATAGTACCAGTCGCATCTCTTTTCACCAAAGTATTAGCCGAAGTGGAAGTTGTAGCCGCCGCCACCATAATAGCAGCAGTATTGATTGCAGCCGCACTAGAGCCTCCTACAGTGGCAACAACAGGGGAAGATGCAGTACCAGCCAGATCATTAGCTAACATCAAAATTCCCTTTGAACTTGTAGTTGCATCAGGTACAGATGCTGCAGACCAAGTGCCATCTCCGCGTAAAAACGTTGTAGCATCTGCAGTACCGGTTCCCAATCGCGCCGTAGGAACAGTTCCCGATGTCAAATAAGTGGCATTAAGATTGAGTATATTACCCGAAGCATCTCTTTTAACCAGCGTGTTAGCTGTAGCCGCAGTTGTTGCACTATTTGCCAGCACTGTGGCAGTACCCACAGCAGCAGCTGTAGAACCACCAACATTAGCAACCGTAGGGGCTGCAGCAGTTCCACCTAAATCATTGGTTAACATCAAGATACCTTTTACACTAGATGTGGCATCAGTACCAGTAGCTGCAGCCCAAGTACCATCTCCTCGCAAATATGTCGTAGAGTTAGCTGTACCAGAACCTAATCGAGCAGTTGCAACCGTACCGGCTGTAAGATTATTAGCATTTAAATTTCCACTAAAAGAAGTAGCAACCAGTTGTCCTGTTGATGGAGTAAAATAAAGTTTTGATGAAGAAACTTTTTGTGGTAAATTTCCGGAATTAGCAGACACCCAAGTAGGATATACTGAAGTTGCAGTAGAAACATCATCTGTTATAGTACTAGTTGTAGCTATAGCCGCAGTTCCCGATATACTACCACTAATTGTACCAGTCACAGTCAGACCGGTTAAAGTTCCAACAGAAGTAATAGCAGGTTGAGCTGCAGTAGTTACTGCTCCTGCTGTAGTTGCAGTAGTTGCAGTAGTTGCAGTAGCAGCATTACCAGACAAGTTACCAGTCACATCACCAGTCACATTTCCTGTCAGACTTGCAGTAATTGTCCCTGCTGAAAAATTTCCAGACGCATCTCTTTTCACAATAGTACTAGAAGTATTGGAAGATGTTGCAGCATTAGCAGCAATAGTCGCAAGATTTATATTTGCAGCTGTTGATCCACCAACTTTGGCAACAGTAGGTGCAGCAGCGGTACCAGCTAAATCACCAGCTAGTTGAATAATCCCTAATGCTGTTGTTGAAGCATTGGGCAAACCTGCAGACACTTGCGAATCAACATAACCTTTTATCGCAGCTACCGATGGATACATAGTGGTAGAGCCTGCATCAACAGCAATATTATTGCTCAGATTTGCGATATTTTGCTTCAAATTCAACGCACTCTGAGTGGCTGTACTTATCGGCTTACTTGCATCACTCGTATTATCAAGGTTATTTAATGACAGCATAGTTTTTACGGTTGTTACATCTAACGCCACAGGCACAGCCGATGACCCTGTATTATTTCCAAGTAGAGATGAAGCATTAATAGCCGATAGTCCACTACTGGTTGCAGACAAAACACCAGCACCATCAATCGATAAATTGGCTCCAACTTTAACGCCACCTAATGTAGAGGCAGAAGCAGTAGGCAGCGAATAGTTGTTAGCACCAGCTGCTATTCCGTCCAACTTTGCTTTGTCACCCGGAAGCATCAAACTAGCATTAGCCGTAGAGCCAGCAGGAATAGTAGCAGCCGTACCCGTACTACTGGTTACAATACCATTCGTAGCAGAGGCCGTATAACCCAAATCGGTAGCTGCACTAGCACCCCACGAAAATCCTCCTGTACCATTCGATGTTAGTATTTGCCCAGAAGTTCCAGCACCTGCAATATTTTTAAGGTTGGTAGGAGCGATAATTCCTGTACCTAAATCGGCACTTGCAATAGTTCCATCAACTATTTTAGCAGATGTAATTGATCCATCGGAAATAGTTGTAGCGATAGTAGTTGTCTTAGCTGCTCCTGTACCTGTAACATCTCCAGTAAGCGTAATTTGCTGATCACCGGTGTTTGAACCGGAAATGCTAGCACCTGTAGGTATATTTGACCCTGTAACTGTACCTGTAGCAGATACTGTTGTTGCAGTAACAGATCCTGCTGAAACTGCTCCTGAAGTTGTTACAGAGGAAGGTGTTATACTACCTAGTGTCAAGGCTATAGCAGGAGTCGTTGTTGGGTTCGTAACAACTCCGGTTACACCGGCATTAGGCGTTACAGAAACATTAGTTACAGTACCCGATCCGGAAACTGCTTGCCAAACCGGATTACCACTGGCATTCACAGTTAACACCTGCCCATTATTAATAGCTGCCGAAGCAGGCACTTTAGCATCTACATAAGTCTTCACCGCCTTTTCAGAAGGATATTTAATATCTGAAGCAGAAGATAAAGTTCCATCAGTACTTTTATTTACCTTGTCTTCTTTGCCAGCAACAGTTGCATTAGCACTAACTCTTGCATCAGTATAATACAAGTTTGTTGTTTCAGTAACCTGATCTGTTTTGTAATCACCTGTATTTGCCACTATCGATCCAGTCCGACCAAATACAGAAAGCACAGGACTATTACTTGCTACTTTACCCCAGCTTGTTCCGTCTGAAATTACCCAATCTCCTACAACCAAATTTAGCCCATGAGCTGTACCTGAATTTGTTACGACGTAATAATATCCCTTATTTGTTCCATCAGCAGCACCAATTACAGGAGAATCTGCACTAGCATCATAAACGCCTCTATAATTTACAGCTCCTATCAAAGAAGCTGGTAGATACTTGTTATCAATAACATTAGAAGAATTTAATGGTACTACCCCACCAGCAACTCCTTTAGAAAGTATATCAATCTTATTGTCATCAACATATTTTTTAGTTACAGCATCTGCAGCAGCAGTAGGCTCAGCTAAATTGATGAGTTTATTACTTCCCAAATCAACAGAGGCAGCTGCTGCTCCAAATCCACTTAATGGAATAAAATTTTTAGATATTGCAGAAGCCTTACTAGAAGCATCACCGATGTAAAACATTCCAGTTCCAAGCGACAAACTTGAAGGATCTGCAGCTATACCAGAAGTAATATCTTTCCATGAAAATGTTCCATCACCATTGGACTGTAAAATAAATCCAGTTGTAGCTCCAGTAGCATCTAACGGTCCACTACTCCCTTTCAGATTTACAGCACCCACTGCATTTGTTCCAAGATTTAACGTTACATCTCCACTTGTTCCACCTCCTGAAAGACCTGTTCCTGCAATTACTCCTGTAATATCTCCAATACCCGTAACTGTATTTCCATTGGCACCAGATATAGTCAGATTAGTTCCGGCTAAACTCAAAGTCTGATCTCCAGTATTCGTTCCTGACAGAGTTATTATATTTCCCAACTGAGCGTCGGTAACGTATCTTTTGTCAGCTGCTGAGGCAATATCAGCTGTTGTTGCATCAGCACCAGCCGTTACAAGCCCTTTGGCATCATAAGTGATCTTTGTTTTGGTTCCCGGAGCAATTGCGACATTACCCGTTAGTTTTGAGGTTATATCAGCAGCATTTGTATTTATCTGACTTTTAAGATCTGAAAGCGCAGCTTGAACCGTTGTGCCGGTTACACCTGTAATAGTATTAATTGGTACAGTAGTGGCAGTTTGATCACCGGTATTTGTTCCTGACAGAGATGCATTATCAGTAACTGTCAGTGTTTTTGGAGTTGTGCCACCTGCAATAGAAAAACCCGTTGGCAAAGAAGTTAGAGTTAATCCATTTAAACTGCTTATGCCTGTCAATGTAGTCGGGATATTAGCTATCGGTAAAACACCTGTTACTTTTGTTGTCAAATCAATACCTCCCGCCAACATGCTATTAGTTACTTTACCTGCACCGATTACCAATGTCGGAGTTAATAAAGTTGCTCCCGTAGCCGTTCCGGTTACATCACCTGCTGCATTCGGTGTAAAAGAAATTGACTGATTACCTGTTACAATAGGATTATTAACCCATTTACTTCCGTTCCACTGCAATATATCGCCGGATATAGGGCTTGGAACAGCAACATCAGTCAGGCTGGAAAGTGCATGCGTATGCGCTGCTGTAGCAGCATCGGTTATTCCATATCCAGCCAGAGTGGTCGGATTAGTTCCCGAGATTACTCTTCCCTGCGCATCTGTAGTAACAGACTTATAAGTTCCGGCCGTTCCTACAGATTTCAAGGTTGTAACCAATGAACCTGCAACTGTTGTAATATCCCCAGTTAAAACAGGGAAACGGCCAGCAGCTAATATTCCCGTTACATTTGTTCCCGACAAATCAATAGGATTTGCTTTCAAAGTTTGTCCAGTTAAAGTCAGGTAATTCTCTCCAGTAGCATCCAAGGCAACACCAGCTGTAACCCAAGTTGTACCATTAAATATTTTCAACACATTCAAAGCCGGATTAGCATTTGTTTGATAAAACACATCTCCAACTTTTGAATCTGCAACAAGAGGTAAAGTAGAACCATTGGGAGTAGACGACACAGGCACCCATTGAGTGTCTTTATAATAATAAAGACCTTTAGTTGTTGTATTATAAAATACATCACCTGGTTTTGGAGCTGGATTAGTAGGTAAAGTGGTCCCACTAGGCGTTGTTTTCAGATCATTCTGATCAGCAATGCGAATCCATTGACCACCAGCAATAGAAAGATTATTAACCGCATCTCCAGTCGGATTACTAAAATAATAGAATCCGGGGGTTACTGCGGATGTTAACCCATTATTAATAATTGTATTACCCGTACCTACATTATACACAATCATACCATCAAACAAGGTATTGAAACTAAATTCATCAACAAGACCTGTATTAAACTCAAATACAGTTAAATCGGTTCTTGGAAAAATAAGACCTTTTCCAGAACTCCCATCTATCCCTGTAAGAGCTGCAAAATTAGATCCGGCATCCAAAAAAGCGTTTTCTCCTGGAATAGTAGATGTACTCACACCATTAGTCCTAATCTGAGCCATGCTTAGATTTGACAAGAAAAACAAGGCAATAAACAACAAACAATATCTCGAATAAGAACTTACTCTTTTACAAGTAAACACGACTCTCCATATCATTGGAATAGCTCTCACAAATATATTATCCTGAGAAACAGTGTTACTATCTAAATTTGTACGTTTCATTACAATCATCTTTAATTATTAATCCTATTATTTTAAAATCACTCCCCTATTATACTGAAACAGTCATGAATTTTATTTCCCAAAATTATGCCAAGCAGTGCCGTCAGAAACAACCATTATTGCAGCAGACACACCTAAATTCGCTGCTCCAAATGGCCAATGTGTTCCATCATCAGGTGATTTATTTGGTGTAAATGCAGCAGTAGCATTATTTCTTATACAAAGAACTCTTCCTATATTTTCTGGAGCCGATGGGCTTGGCAGTGATAATACATTGGCTGGAAAATTTTGTGTACAAATGACAATATAATCATCTGCCGCCCAAACTATAGCTGCCGTTGAAGCATGCGTTCTAACTTTAGCGTAAACAGCACCAGCTGTTTGGAAATTTCCATTAATAACAGTTCTACCAGTAGTGCCTGTAGTAAAAGTTAGATTATTATTACTTTGATCAATAGTAGTAGGAGCACTCAAAGCTCCTCCCAATGCAACATTAGTAGCAGATGTAGCAGTAAGGCCATTTGAAGCAGAAGCAATACCTCCCCCACCACCAGAGCCATTAGCTGCAGCAGTAATACGTCCTTGTGCATCAACAGTTATATTAGCAGAAGTATACGCACCAGCTACAACAGCAGTATTAGGTAAAGATATAGTTGGATTACCAGCAACTCCGTCTCCGTTAACAACCGTAATAGGTGCTGTTCCTGTAATAGTTCGTGAAGCGGCTGTTCCAGCAGCTGTAATTGCAAGTATACCATTAGTCGCAGAAGACAGAGCCGTTAACTCTGGATCAAGAGGCTGAGCCCCCAATGCAGTCAATGCAGCTGATGCCGTTGTTCCCCCTGTACCTCCATTAGCAATGGCCAACTTTCCTCCTAATGTCAAGGTTCCGGCTGTTGTTATTGGGCCACCAGTAAATGTCAAACCTGTAGCTCCCCCACTCCCTGCAACAGAAGTAACAGCGTTGGCCATAACAAAGGCAGTAGTAGCTAGCTGGGTTGTACTAGAACCAAGAGCAGCTGTTGGAGCAGTAGGTGTTCCAGTAAAAGCTGGTGAAGCCAGACCAGCAGCACCTAAATTAGTCAGAGCAACAGCAGAAGTCGTTGCACCGGTACCACCATTAGTTATACCCAAAGTACCTCCCAGAGATAACGTTCCCGCTGCAGTTATTGGACTACCGGTAAAAGTCAAACCAGTTGTACCCCCATTAGCAGCAACAGAGGTAATTCCACCACCAGTAGCATTAAGCGTAGTTCCGGTAAGACTCAGATTCGTACCAAGTGTCAACGCAGAGATAGTTGTACCATTACTGTAAACAATACCATTTATAGCTTTGACAATAGGATCCGTTTCAACCACTGTTGCAGAAACAGATTGCCATACACTACCATTATAAACCGCTTGTCCTCCCTGAGTAAACGTCGTGGCTGGTGTCAAAGTAGTTCCACCTGCAGAAACTATATAGTAGTCACCAATTGCACCCGTTCCATTTGCAATAGCCGGAGTATTTGTAGACGCATCCCACATACCTTTGTATGAAGAAGATGCAGCTTGCCAGGTAGCATTACCAGCAGCATCAGATTTTAAGACATAACCATTAGAAGCTCCTGTTGTTATTTTCAAACCAGTGGCAGTTACTGCACCTGTGCTAACAGAAGTTGGGGTAATAGCTCCTAAACCAAGTGTAATTGTTGAAGTGAATGTTGGAAGTGAATTCACCACTGAAGCTATAATACCATCATTATTGGTTACTGCAACCGTAGTAAGTCCAGTGTTCGGTGTCGCCCATATTGGGAGAGTAGCTCCAGCATTCATTGTCAATACCTGCCCAGCAGTACCTTTAGATAAGGTAGTTGTTGTTCCAGCAGCTGACTGATAAAGAAGTGCGCCCGGAGTACCACCGGCTATATTAGTAGCTGTTGGAGCGACATCTGTCGGACGTAAATAATCTGTTCCGCCTACTGCAGCAACCATAGCAGTACCATTCCCTTTCAAAAGTCCGGTAAGCGGAGTAGTAAGGGTTATAGTAGGACTAGTTGTGTTGCCATCAGAAGTTCCGGCAAAACCATTTGCTGTAGCCACCGCAACAGAAGATACACCTCCGCCACCGCCTCCGGTAGCAGGTCCCCACGTGCCATCACCTCTTAAAAAAGTAGCAACATTACCATTTCCGATAATAGAACTAACAGGAATTGTTGCATTACCAAAACGTCCGGTTGGTATATTACCAGATATTAAATTTGCTGCATCAGTCTGATCTACATTCTGTACATTACCTAATCCTACATCATTTTTAGTCAATGCCAACATTGTTTTAACATCGCTCATTTGCAAAGCAATAGGATAAGCAGTACTAGCTGTCTTATTTCCAATAATTGACATTCCAGATATTGGAGCAATCTTCGTCAAAAGCAAGGCTCCATCAGTTATTCCAATACTTGCAGTAGTGCCAGCTATAGATGATGAGATTCCACCATAAGGAGTAATACTAGTCAAGCCACTACCCCCACCAGAGGCAGCATTAGCCCATACAAAATTGCCATTACCATCTGAAGTAAGTACCTGACCAGCTCCACCATTTGTACTAATACCAGCCAATTTAAGAGGTGTAACTCCTTGATTAGAGACACTTAGAGGACTAGCTGATATTCCGCTACCAGTTAAAGTTGCATCATGTATTACAACTCCACTACCACTGCTAGAACCGCCAATTCCGGCTAATATTCCGGCTAAATCGACATGACTATCTCTGGGACCCGAAATGGAAAGAACTGTCCCGGCTAAACTTAGCGACTGATACAAATCGGCCAAACTCACAGCATTACCACCTTTTATCGATAAATTCTGTGCAGCATCTAAACTTAGGATTGCTCCTGAAGAAGCCCCTCCTGCTGCTATAGCATCATCAACATATTTTTTATTAACTGCATCATTATTATTAGTAGGAGTTGCAAGACTTGTTATTTTAAGGCCATCCATCGATATAGGTGAAGTGGGTACACCGAAACCACTCAACGGAATATTAGATTTATCTAAATCTGAATTTCCAAC
>Ga0302170_10000436_pt1 | contig 16783 bp, 11 predicted proteins | sample I_Fen_N2_1_FD_193492 | JGI IMG/M metagenome (GOLD analysis project Ga0302170, IMG submission 193492) | Peat permafrost microbial communities from Stordalen Mire near Abisko, Sweden - I_Fen_N2_1 | ecosystem: Environmental > Terrestrial > Soil > Wetlands > Permafrost | place: Sweden: Abisko...
TGAAGACTTTTCCCTTTTAACTGCTCTATTTGAGTTGAAGCAATACCATAATCGAAAGCCTGCGCTTCGGACTTAGACTTTCTGGGAGCCAGCGCGGCTCCATCCAACCGACCCGTATATTCCACAAACCTGACAAACGGGAACTTTCTTACACTATTCATTAATCCAGAATCGGAAACTAAGACTGTAACTCCATTCATCCATTTACTTACGTTATGAATCCGGACACCCGTCTCAACAATTTGTTTCAGGTACAACGGACTGACAGGTAAATCTGTGGAATCAGACGCTAAACCAAAAGCAGCCCTTCTACTGATAGCCCGTTCGGACAGATATTCTGTTGGCTGTAAAAGCGAATATGTCGAATGGTTTTTATCCGAAAGCTGAACATAGAAATAATAGCTTGTCTGTGCATAAGAGCTGGACAAGCAAACCAACAACGTCAAGACTAAAACAGCTATATGTTTCACCGAAAACACTGAATTATCCATGCATTCAATAATTAATTAGTACAAAAATACGACTTTTTATTGTAGTGCCGATTATTCTTCGAATATTTAAAAAATATTAAAAGATTGCAGTTCGAGAATATTTATTACGAAATATTCGTAGATTTGCGAAGTGTTCGTAATACAAAAGAAATAAATTGATTATATCATGGAAAAGCTAACTAACCAAGAAGAAGAAATGATGCTGATTATATTTCAGCAAGGCAAAGGTTTTATTAAAGACTTTATCCAGAAAATGGATGAACCTACGCCGCCTTACACCACCGTAGCCTCTATAGTAAAAAACCTTGAACGTAAAGGTTATCTGAAAAGCACCCGTTACGGAAATACTTACGAGTATAGTCCGGTGATGGAAGAAAGTGAATACAAATCTAAATTCATGTCGGGGGTAGTGCAAAACTACTTCGAGAATTCGTACAAGGAAATGGTCAGTTTCTTTGTTGAGAAGCAAAAAATATCCGCAGAAGAATTACAAGAAATCATTAAACTCATCGAAAAGAAATGAACGACGCACTCATGTATTTTCTAAAGGTAAACGTTGCGATAGCGCTGTTTTACCTGTTTTTCCGATTGGCATTTTACAATGACACTTTCTGGAAAACCCGACGATTTTATCTTATTTTCAGCATCTTGTTATCATTGGTTTATCCTTTTATTTCATTGACCGACTGGCTCGAAAAGCAAGAGCCGATGCAGGCCATAGTAGTAAGTTACGCACAACTACAGGAAATGACAATCACACCGCAACCCGTATCAAAATTAACTGCAGAAAATGTTCTGTTGGCTATCTATGCGTTGGTATCAGCTATCTTGCTGATAAAAATGCTGGTACAGTTGGCTTCCATTCTAAAGTGGAAATGGAAAGGAGAAAAACAAGAACTTCAAGGAATTGAGATTATATCGGTAAAGGAATCAATCACTCCATTCTCGTTTTTCAATATGATTTTTATAAACCCGGCTTTGCACAACGAACATGATACCACGCAGATACTGACCCACGAACTGACTCACGCCCGACAGATGCATAGTATAGATGTAATAGTCAGCGAACTAATAACAATTGCTTGTTGGGTGAATCCGGCAGCGTGGCTGCTGAAGCGCGAAATTCGTCAAAATCTGGAGTTTTTGGCCGATAATTCGGTGTTGGAATCCGGTTTCGACAGCAAAAAGTATCAATATCATTTATTAGAATTATCGTATCAAACACCCGACGTAAAACTCGGAAATAAATTTAATGTATCACCCCTTAAAAAACGTATTACCATGATGAATCAACAAAAAACCAGTAAAGCGGGCATTCTGAAATACTCGCTTATCGTTCCACTGGCATTGGCTTTAATCCTATCGAGCAATGCGCAAACTATTGTAAATTCGGCAAAAAAAGCTGTCACCGCAACAAAAAACGCAGTCACAGGCACTAAAAGTATAGTTGCCAATGAAACAAATGTAGTAGCAGATACCAAAAATGAAAGTCAGAAACCATTACTAGCCTTAGTTCAAGATGTAAAGCAAACTGATAACTCAAAGGTTTATACTGTAGTAGAAAAAATGCCTCAATTCCCGGGTGGGGATGTTGAATTAATTAAATTTATCAGCAACAATCTGAGATATCCTGAAACATCTTTTTTTAATCGAGTGCAGGGAAAAGTTACGCTTCGGTTTACAGTTTCGGAAGCAGGTAAGGTAGGAAGCATAGAAGTAATTCGCTCACTTGATGCCGCCTGTGATAAGGAAGCACTTAGAGTCATAAAAGCCTTACCGGATTTTATTCCCGGCGAACAAAACAACAAAAAAGTAGCTGTGTGGTATACCCTACCTATAACATTTAAAATCGACGATAGCCCAATAGACAACAGCAAAGTGTACACCGTAGTTGAAAAAATGCCTCAGTTTCCCGGTGGAGACCAAGAATTAGTGAGACACATTGCCAAGAACCTATACTATCCCGCCGAAGCAGCTAAAACCGGGACGCAAGGTAAAGTCATTGTTCAATTCGTTGTGAGTGAAACAGGTAAAGTCGGCAATATAACCATCTTAAGAACTATTCCTGAAAATAAAAAGAAGTTGGATGAAGTAGTTGTAGTTGGATATGGTAGCACTGCTAATGTAAAACCACAAAGTCCGGAGACTAATATGACTTTGTTAGCTCAAGAGGCAGCCAGAGTAGTAAGCACCTTACCTGATTTTATTCCCGGCGAACAGAACAGCAAGAAAGTTGCCGTGTATTATACCTTGCCAATTACATTTAAGTTGAATTAAGTTGAAAAATTCCAGTTTATTATTAGTGATTAAGTAAGTAGTAAAGTCTCTCAGAACAGTCAAAATATGTGCTGAGAGATTTTAGTAAAAAACAGTGATTTATAGAATCAGGAGAGAATCTCTAAACTAATTTCAAAAAAACTAAAAATCAAAAATTTGCCCCTATCCATAAAATCCAGAATAAGATGAAAAAAACAATTATTTTCCTCCTGTTAAGCTTGTGCTATTTTAGCTCGTTTTCCCAAAAAATGATTCTCAATCCTAAGTTTGATGCTACAAATTCTCCAAATGTTCAAATTACAAAAATAACATTGAGTGACACAGCTACGGTACTCGATTTTAAAGTTGCTTTCACACCTAAACAGTGGATAATTTTTGCTAAAGATAATTACATCGAATCATCCGTTGGAAATAATAAGCTGTATTCAAAAGCTGCTATTGGCTATCTGGGAAATTTAGGTGATAAATGGTTTATGCCCGATTCCGGTATTGTTCATTTCTCGTTGATTTACCCAAAAATAGATGCCAAAACCACGAAAATAGATTTCATTGAATCAGAAAAATCAGAAGGGGCATTTAAAATTCTTGGCATTCATATTAATTACAAATCGCCAATGTCAGAAAATATAAAAGGCAATTGGTTACGAACCGATGGAAGCAACGAATGGACTTTAGGAATTTACGATAAAGTGGCCATTTACAAAAATGATATATGGCAATACAAGTCGGTAACCAAACTGGGCAAAACCACCAAAATAGTTATCAAAAACGACAATAAAACCATCTCTCTGACTTTATTGCCAGCCGGCAATAATAAAATAATGATAACCGAAGGTAAACAACCTATGAGGACATATAGCAGAACAAAAACCTACAACGCGACCTATAAAGCAAAAGGCGAGCCTGCTTTCAGCAATCTGCCATTCGGTTACAAACAAACCATTATTCGTGGATTTTTGGATGGATACAGTCCCAAACTCGGATTTAAATCCCAAATTTTGTATTTGAATAATAGTCTGACATTGGAAGATATTCCAACTATGATTTACATTAATCCGGATGGGACTTTCGAGTCTCGTTTTGATTTACCATATCCTCAAGTAATTCGCGCCTATTTTGGAAATGGGAGTAGCTTTGAAATGTACCTTGAACCCGGAGATAAACCCATTGTATATTTGAGTTTGAAAGACAAAAGAGGCAACACTGCCGTAGAACGTGCATCGGTAGAAAGAAGCACTTGCTTTATGGGAGATCATGCCTTGGAAAGTAGCAATTTACTTGCAATGAATCATTTTGCTTTCAACAATTACGAAAAAAACAGAAGTGAGGAGAACCTCACTCCTCAGGAATTTAAAGCAAACAGACTACGTGAATGGCAAGCGGACAAAGATTCGCTTAAAAGTATAAGCGGACGATTATCAATTACTCCAAAAGCATTGCAACTTAAAAATCTAAGTATCGACCTAACCAGAAGTTGTGCAATTCTGGATTATATAATGTATCGAAAATCGGCTGCCTATAAAGATTCAACAAAGAGAATAAATGTAGAAGATTCATATTACGATTTTCTGAAAAGTGATTTTAAAAATGCTACACTCTTACCCCAGTGTTCAGACTTTTCTACATTCATTAATCGGCTGGAATATAGCGATTTTTATTTTACAAATATCCCCGACCAAAGAAATTTATACAAAAAAGAATATGTCTCAAGATACAAGATATTTTTACATATTCCAAATTATGAAAACTGGTTTCCTATATTGGAATCGTTGGGAGAGAAAATAACACCCGAAGAAAAAGAAATGGCCAGATGGTATAAAGGATCTTATGACTCCATTATGGCTGACACTTTAAATGTAAAGAAATTTATGCCAATCGTGAGCAAATTTACAAAAAAGAATAGTTCCAATATAAGTTATTTTGACTTTATCAATAAACTTGAATACCAACGGTCATTGAGTAGAAACCTTTTTGAAACAGACTCACATTTTATTCAGGAAGTCACCACCTTGCGATCTATGAATAATAGAATAAGAAAAGAAAGCCTAACAGAATCTCAACTTAATAACCTCCTGACCTATTTTGATACACCGTTTCTAAAAACTGAACTTACACGTATTAATAATTCCAAAATAGCTTTAGCCAACGAGAAAACCGTGAAACCAAAAGATCCGGTTACAAAAGCCGATAAGATTTTTCAGAATATAATTTCTAAGTATAAAGGCAATATTGTACTTGTTGATTTTTGGGCAACGAGCTGTGGACCCTGCCGTGCTGAAATGACTGAACATAAAAATCTGCCTGACGAATTGAAAGACAAAAAAATCAAACTAGTGTATATTACCGATGAAGAAGCATCCCCACTTCAATCTTATACTGATTTTACGAAAGACATTAAAGGTGAGCATTACCGCATAACACGCGAGGCATGGAATCAACTGGCTGTTCAGTATAAAATTAATGGAATTCCAAGATATATGATGTTGAATAAGTATGGTGCAATTATCGAAGATCAGGCTCGGTATTGGGGCGATAACTTGAAAAAAAGATTGCTGGAATTAGAAAAGGATTAACACCATAATTTCAACCTTAGAGTCCGGCATAAGCACCGGACTCTAAAACACGAAGCATTCCTCACTATTTGCTCATTACAGACAAAAAAATTTCCATGAAAAAACTTCTTACAGCCATTTTACTCTGTTGTGTGTTGGTGCTTCAAGCTCAAAGTAATGCCATACAGAATGCTTTGAAAAATCATGATTACGAACAGGCTATCAAGCTGATTTCGAAAGAAAAGAAATCGCCCGAAATGGATTTACTGAAAGCAACCTGTTTTAAGAACATTGCCCGCTACGATGACGCTATTGCTCTACTCGAAGAGATTGTAAAGAACGAGCATGAGAATAATATTGCTAGCATAAACGAACTGGCCGATTGCTACCAACAAGTGGGTAATTTCCGGAAAGCAAAATTATACTATTACATGGCATTGCAGCAAACACCCGATAGCCGATATGCGCAACTGAACTACCTCAACATTACATACAAATTAAAAGAACTGAATCAAACCATAAAGCTGGCTCATTCCATTTTCCAAAAAGATACTGTGCCGGTATTGTTGCCTGTGCTTGGCGACTGTTTCACACAGCTGGGGAAAACCGATTCTGCTATCTACTATTACCGCAAAGCAATGTTTCATAATCCGGCTGATTATAACAGCCTGAGCAAATTATCAAAACTATACATTCAGACAGAAAAATTTGATGATTTGGTAAGCTCAACGGACCGGTTTATTCTTTCCGACTCGTCAAATCAGGTTATAAATCAATACAACGGAATAGGACTTTGTATGAGCAAAAAACACGAGAAAGCCATTTATCGTTTAAAAAGTCTCTCCCAGCAAGGCGACAGCTCATTTCTGACAAATTACTATCTGGGTGCCTCGTATTACGCTGTGGAGGATTATATCGAGGCATATAATTACTTAAGCAGTGCTTATAAGAGCGATTCGAGCAACATACGCCTGCATTACTACCTGGGTGAATCGGCTATTATGAGCGGGCATCGGTTCAGAGGGATTCAGATATTGACCGAAGGGCTGAACTTGCTTATACCAAAAGACGCTGAACTTTTCAATTATTACTACTGTATTTCGAAAGGATACAGCAGTATGAACAGACCGCTTGACGAAATAAAATACTTAAAACTAAGCTATGATCATAAACCGGACAATAAGCTTATATATAACATTGCGGCCATTTACGATTATCAGATTAAGGATCCTGAAGAAGCCCTGAATTATTACAATCGGTTTATGGCTACCCAGCCGAAGACAAAAACCACTCCTGCCATCACAAACGGAACACTTAATCTTACATACTATGGTGCTGTCGAAAACAGAATAAAAGATCTGAAAGAAATCATCGAAACAAAGAAAAACAAACATTAGTTATAAGAACTGAATTTATGATAAGCAGGACTGAATCCACTTCAATCCTGCTTATCTTATTATGGTTAAACTAAAAATTATTTATACATTTGCCTCCGGTTTTGGAATATGACCTTCCGTGCCACAAACACACAGACTCAAATACATAAAAAAATCAGTATGTTTCAATCACAAAAAACTCACTCTGCATTTATTAAAGTTAGCTTCATTCTATTCTTTACAGTAGCTTTTGCCAGCTACGCTAAAGCCTATACAGCTCAGAACCTGCAACCTGCAAAAGATTCTGTCTACACCTTTGCCGAAAAGATGCCCGAATTTCCCGGTGGAGAAAAAGGACTTGTCACTTTCCTTAATCAGCATATCGTTTATCCGGCCGAAGCACTCAAAAAAAATGAACATGGCAAAGTACACATTCAATTTGTGGTAAGCAAAACAGGTAAGGTAGAAAATCCGAAAGTAATAAAAGGCGTATCGACCGACCTGGATAATGAAGCCCTGCGGGTTATTTCACTATTACCCGAATGGACTCCGGGAGAACAAAACGGACAAAAAGTAGCTGTTCAACGCATTATTCCCATCAACTTTCAGGCACCGGCGAATGAACCTGTCGGTTGGCAACCTACTGAGAAATCATTATTCTTGATTGACGATGTCAAAATGCCTATCGGCTTTAATCCTGTTATACTGAACCCCGAAAAACTTGCAGAAGTAAAGCTGCTCAGTCCGGTTCCGGAAGAAGAAAAGTCAAAACTTATATCAAAATACGGAAAAGATGCGGCTGAAGGTGTGGTGTTGATCACCACCAAAAAATCAGAAATAGAATTTGCGATAGCAGATACAGCAAGCCTGAGAAAAAATCCCAACTGTAAAGAAACAATTACTTTCCCTCAGTTTCCGGGAGGCGAAACCAAACTGCTTAGCTACATTGCCGACAGTATTCAATACCCTTTTGCTGCCAAACAATTAAAAACTCAGGGAAAAGTCTTTGTGCGCATTACGGTAGATAAAACCGGCAAAGTAACCAACCCGATTTTGGCAAGGCGCTCAGACTATTTTCTTGAAAAGGAAGCTCTCAGGGTAGTCAGCACATTGCCCGATTGGACTCCGGGAACCCTCTGTGGCGAAAAAACGGATACTTACGTTCTTGTGCCCGTGGCATTTAAACTGGACGAGCCAAAGCAGAAAAAAGAATGGGTCAAGAATGACAAAACTATCATTCTGCAGGATGGAATCAGACTACCTTCGAGTTTTGATCTTTCGTGGCTAAGTTATACCAACCTTACCATGTATAAAACCTTAGAACCAACAACTAAAGAAGTTATCAAACAATTAAAAAAAGAGTATGGCAAGGATGCTGAAAATGGTGTGATATTGATTGGAACACGGATAGAAGAAGAGAAAAAGTAAGCTCGGTAATATTTTCATATTAACACTTTGTATATGCCCTATTAATTAAACTAAAGTATCACTACAAGATTTCTCATTATAAAAATGAACAGACTTCATGTACTTATAGCTGCTATACTTTCTCTGGTAATTGGCATCAACGCTAAAACAATCTCTTTGAGCATTGAAAATGCGAACGCTACCATCTAAAATGATACAATTCAAGCTGTTGTTGACAAAGAACCGGAATTTCCCGGTGGTGACGCTGCACGAATTGAATTTATTCAGCAAAATATAAAATATCCGGAGGATGCTCAACGGAATAAGCTGGAAGGAAAAGTAAATATTCAGTTTGTTGTTAGCAGTACAGGACAGATTATTCAGGCGAAGGTGGTAAAGAAGCTTGCACCGAGCCTCGATGAAGAGGCATTACGTATTATAAAATCATTTCCAAGATGGATTCCCGGAGAAGTCAAAGGGAAGAAAGTTCCTGTCTATAGGGTAATGCAAGTATCATTCAAATATACACCTGTAGAAAACGCCGAAGATAATTGGCAAATAACCGATAGCACTCTTATTGTAATTGATAGTATTAAACTTCCTCTAAAATTTAATCTTGAAGTTATCAATAAAGAGCAAATTGATACCGTTTTCGTTTTAAAGCCTTTCCCCGAAAACACTAGAGATAAGCTTATTGCACAATACGGTCAATCTGCTCGTGATGGAGTACTTTTGTTGAAAACTTATGATATCATGAATTTGCGTATTGATACGTCAAACTGTAAAATAGTAGATGATAGATATACCTATAAAGATGTCAGTAAGATGCCTCAATTTATAGGTGGTGAAAAAGCTTTATTGAATTACGTTTCTAAACATCTTCAATACCCTGTCTACGACGCTGAAATTGGTCATCAAGGGAAAGTAATTGTTCAGTTTATTATTGATCGATCAGGTGAAGTACGAAATTCAAAAATTTTAAGTAGTGCTAGCTCTGGGTTAGACAGGGAAGCATTAAGAGTCGTTTCTGAAATGCCGGATTGGATACCCGGGGAAATAAATGGAGAAAAAGTGAACTTTCTTTTTCAGCTACCAATTAGTTATGTGATATCGGGAGAATATAGTAAGCGCAGTTCTAACGTAAGATTCGATAGCTTACAACTTATATTAGATGGACAAACCCTACCGAAGTCATTCAAAATAAAATGGTTGGACTATTCCAAACTAACTTCGTTGAAAACAATTGTTCCTAAAAAGCAGAAAGAGAAAAATGAACTTATTGACAAGTATGGTACAACTGCGGCTAATGGAGTTATCATTGCCATTAGCAAAAGAGAGAATCCGGTTCCAAAAGTAAATATCAGCGACAATGATTCTTTAGGAAACAAAATCTATAGTGTAGTCGAACAAATGCCTGAATACCCCGGGGGAGATGCTGAACTAATCAAATTTATGCAAAAAAACTTGATTTATCCCAAAGCAGATGAAAATAAACATATTCAAGGGTATGTTACTACCATTTTTGTAGTAAACGCGCTGGGAAAAACAGAGCAAGCTCAAGTAATAAGAAGCTTAAGTCCCGAGTGCGACAAGGAAGCATTGCGAGTGGTCAAATTGCTGACAAACTGGATTCCAGGCAAGCAAAATGGAGTTCCTGTAAGTGTACGTTATAGTGTGCCAATAAAATTCGTATCTTCGAGTGGAAATATTGCTGCTACAAGTTCTTTGGATGCAAGCGATAGGAAAGCGGAATATCCCGGAGGGTTTAAGGCTCTCTATTCATATTTTGCAAGAAATATAAAATATCCTGTAAAGGCGGTGCTAAATGACCAAAAAGGTCAAATCTTAGTTAGATTTACGGTCAATGAACAGGGGCAGGTTGACAGCGTTGATATATTGACCAAGATCAACGAAACAGCCACTATATTAGAAACAATAGTAGTTACAGCTATGAGCACAAGCAATTCTGAAGGAAATAATATGCCTCAACATGTAACTTCCCCTGAAAAAGGTGCTAATTATCTTGAAAAAGAAGCCATATCGCTTGTCAAATCCATGCCTAAATGGATACCCGTTAAAAAAGATGGTCAAACAACAAGTGAGACATTCATATTGCCAATATTGTTCATGAAAAATTCTCGAAACTAATTAAGTGCTATGGCGTTAATTAGTACACAAGAAATAAAAGGCTGATTAAACCAATTTTTGTCCGTTTATAAATTTTGTGGGAGTATGAGTTGAATCTCATACTCCCACGTTTGTTTGGAAACTTATTCGTATTTTTGTTTTTACTTTCAAGAGCAATCTATCATACACACCGGAACGCTATATTATCTATAAAACTTTATTGCTAAACTATGCAACAATATCTGGACATACTGAAACAATACTGGGGCTACGATGACTTCAGACCTTTGCAGGGCGATATTATCCGCAGCATTGTGTCCGGTAAAGATACGCTTGGACTTATGCCCACCGGTGGTGGTAAGTCATTGACTTTTCAGGTGCCCACACTGGCAATGAAAGGTATCTGCGTGGTAGTAACTCCGCTTATTGCTCTTATGAAAGATCAGGTGGAAAATCTGAAGAAACGTGGAATCACGGCCGCCGCCATTTACTCCGGCATGTCGCACAACGAGATATTGATGACGCTCGACAATGCCGTATTTGAGGCTTATAAGTTCCTGTATGTTTCGCCCGAACGGTTGGCTACTCCTATTTTCATAGAAAAAATAAAGCAAGCCACCGTATGCATGATAGCCGTAGATGAATCACATTGTATCTCGCAGTGGGGATATGATTTTCGCCCATCCTACCTTCGCATTGCCGACATAAGAGAACTGCTGCCCGATGTCCCGGTACTGGCACTAACCGCCACTGCCACCCCCGAAGTGGTGGACGACATTCAGCTTCAGTTGCATTTTCGCGAACCCAATGTATTTCAAAAAAGCTTCCATCGTTCTAATCTTGCTTATGTGGTGCGCACTGCTGAAAACAAAGATGAACATCTGCTAAAAATACTCAACAGCGTGCCCGGCACTTCGGTGGTATATGTCCGCAATAGAAAAAAAACCAAAGAGATTTCCGATTTTCTGAACCTGAATGGAATTTCGGCAGAGAACTTTCATGCGGGACTGAAAAACGAAACCAAAGATGCCAAACAATCCCGCTGGAAATCCGGCGAAACTCGGGTAATCGTTTCTACCAACGCATTCGGAATGGGAATAGACAAGGCCGAAGTCCGCACCGTAGTTCATATGGATTTACCCGATTCGCTCGAAGCGTACTTTCAGGAAGCTGGACGTGCCGGACGCGACGAGAAAAAAGCCTATGCCGTGTTGCTCTACAACAATGGCGATTCCGTAAAAATGCGCAAACGCGTTTCGGACAGCTTCCCCGGCAAAGAGATGGTGCTTAAAGTATATGAAGCATTGGGCAACTACCTGGAAATGGGTGTAGGTTCGGGGTTGGACAAAGTTTTTGCATTTGACATTGGCGATTTCTGCATGAAATTTAAACTGCCCATATTGATTACCTATAACTGCCTTAAAATCCTTCAACAAGCAAGTTATCTAGAGCTTACCGACGAGCAAGACAGTTCGACGAGGGTACTTTTCATCGTGGGAAAAGATGATTTATATAATCAAAAACAGACTCCCGATCAGGAAAAACTTATACATATTTTGTTGCGCTCGTACACCGGCTTATTCACAGATATGGCCTCTATAAATGAAGAAACCATTGCCAAACGACTGGAATGGACACGCGATAAAGTGTATGAAGAACTGGTTGGATTGGCCAAAGAACGTGTCATCCAGTTCATCCCCCGTAAAAAAACGCCTTACCTTACCTTCGTAAGAGAACGCGAAGCCACCGAACGTGTGACACTGGGCAAAGAAACCTATGATGACCGACGCGAACGATACATAGAGCGGGTAAAAAGTGTGTTGGATTATGCCAAAGAAGAAAATATTTGTCGCAGTCAGGTGCTCCTCTCCTATTTTGGCGAAAAAGAAACAAAACCCTGCGGTAAATGCGACATCTGTCAGAAGAAAAAAGAAAAGCTTGTTACGGAAGAAGATTTTGAAACTATCCGACGACATATCGAACAGGCATTATCCTCAGAAGAATTAAGTGTCAATGCGCTGGTAAAGAAAGTTCCTTTCAAAGAACCAAAAGTGCTACAAGTAATCCGTTTCCTGAAAGACAACGGACAGCTTAATGAAAATGAATTGATGAAATTGAATCTGATAAAATAAAGTTAGGATATACCTCAATACCTTTCGGAAATCTACACAATTTCTCTCCCAAAAGGAGTATTGCCTAAGGATTTCATGCTTTAGTTACAAGGAGTTAGTTACGAGTTACAAGGACTCAACTTCAAGTTTTTAAATGCAAACTATATTCTCTTCAATTATGAATTATGCATTCTAAATTATGCATTAATTTAAAATCCCTGCAAATCAAGATTATCACTATCAATCATTGTCACCCATTTGCCCATCTTTTTCTGAATTACCCGAAAGTGGTGTTGCTCTTCGGGCGAGACAAGTGAAATTGCTTCTCCCGGATTTTCAGCGCGGCCAGTTCGTCCAATGCGGTGAATGTAATCTTTTGGTGAACGGGGCAGTTCGTAGTTAATCACGTAAGGCAAAAACTGAATATCGATACCGCGCGAAATCAAGTCGGTAGCCACGAGCACAAGGATTTCACCCGATTTGAACTTGCTCAACGCTTCCGTTCTTGCACCCTGACTTTTCTTGCTATGAATGGCTGCCGCTTTAATCCCATTTTTGCGAAGCTTATCCGAGATATTGTCGACCTTATACACCGAATCGGCAAAAACCAGCACCTGCTTCATATCGTTGGTTTTAATCAGGTAGCGCAACAAAGGCCCTTTTTTCTCTTCCGAAACAAAATAGCCCAACTGCGAAATCAAATCAAAAGTATCAACTTCGTCTTCAATTTTTATGACAATTGGGTTTTGCAAAATGATTTGATGAATGCGGGTCACATCATCATTCAAAGTAGCTGAAAACAAAAGGTTTTGACGTTTCCTAGGCAACAGTTTAAAGATAAGACTCATCTCTTCTCTAAAGCCAAGATTCAGCATTTTATCAGCTTCGTCCAATACCAGTGTTTCAATTTCGGATAGATGAACGGCTTTCGATTCAACCAGTTCCAACAACCGACCGGGTGTAGCCACCAACACATTGACGCCTTGCAAAGCCATCATTTGAGGATTAATAGATACACCACCAAACACCGCCATTGTTTTTACACGATCCGGAAGCACAGCACCAAAGGTAATGAATACTTCGCTTACCTGCATAGCCAGCTCACGCGTTGGCACCAACACCAACACATTGACGTGGCGATTTTTAGTCACGGTTTTACCCTGCAAATTCATCAAAATAGGCAACACATAACTAGCCGTTTTACCCGAACCGGTCTTGGCAATACCCAACACATCGCGCTTCTTTAGAATGGCCGGAATGGCTTCTTGCTGAATGGGATAAGACTGAGTGAAATTTTTATCAGCAAGTGCTTTAAGTAAAGCCGGAGATAATCCTAAAGAGGTAAAGGACATATATAATTTTTAAAGTGAGTTTGTTTCTTCTTTAGACAATTCCTCCGATTTTTCTTTCTTTTCAGATTTATTGTTGTCCATTAAAATATAAATGATCGGCAAAATACCGAGGGTATTGAAAATGGCGATGCAAATAAACCAAACAAGTTCGTTATTGCGACCTGCTTTCCACATCCCTATGATTTTCCAAACTGCATCCCAAACTCCCAGAATAACGATGAGCGGAAGTAACCATCCAAAAGTCGGTAATAATAAGTTTGAATTATTCATTGTCGGTTGATTTATAAATTAATATTTAAATAAATATAGGATCAGACAAAAGTACAAAATAATACGATCACCAGTCTTTCTTTCGCTTAATTCTGCACAGAACATTCATTACGACATTCTTCCCTTAAAATCTTCGTATCCGAATTCGCGCACAAGCTTAAATTCATTCTCCTTTGTCCATATACCGATTGAAGGGTGGGAAACCCCATTAAACATGATAGTTTTTACCATTGTATAGTGAATCATATCTTCGAAAATTATTCGATCGCCAATTTTCAATTCCTTCTCAAAAGACCAGTCTCCATAAAAATCGCCGGATAGACAACTGTTCCCACCCATCCGATAAGTCGGTTTGCCCGGAATAGCATCCGTCGCTCCAACAATGGCCGGTTTATACGGCATTTCGAGGCAATCGGGCATGTGGCACGCAAATGACACATCGAGCATAGCCGTTTTAATGCCTTTATTCTCGACAATGTCCACCACACTCGAAACCAATACACCGGTTCGCCATGCAAAAGCACTTCCGGGTTCCAGAATCAGTTGTAAATGCGGATATTTATCTTTGAATGTTTTCAACAGCGAAATCAAATGTTCAGTATCATAGCCTTCTTTGGTCATGAGATGTCCGCCACCCATGTTCAGCCAGTTGATTTGCGGAAAGAATTTGCCAAACTTTTCTTCTACTACCGCCAGCGTTCTTTCCAAATCGAACGAAGTGGATTCGCACAACGTATGAAAATGCAGTCCCTCTACTCCTTCGGGAAGTTTATCACCCAGCAAATCAACCACCACACCCAGTCGCGAACCCGGTGCACAAGGATTGTACAAGTCTGTTTCCACATCCGAGAATTCTGGGTTAATGCGCAATCCGCACGATATATTCTCAAATTGAGTTTGCGGATAGAAACGCTCGAATTGCTGCAAGGAGTTGAAGGTAATATGACTGCTGCAACGCATGATTTCGGGAAACTCTCTGTCGGTGTAAGCAGGACCATAAGTATGCGCTTTACTGCCCATTTCATCGTACGCCAGACGGGCTTCAGCCAGCGAACTGGCCGTGGAATATGGAATATATTCGCGTACGATAGGGAAAGCACTCCACATGGCAAAAGCTTTGAAAGCGAGAATAATTTCTACACCAGCACGTTCTTTTACCGAACGGATAAGTTCCAGATTGCTACGAAAAGCAGCTTCGTCGAGAACGTAGCAAGGGGAAGGTATGTTTTGATAATTCATAATTTACAATTCATAATGCATAATTGTTGCAAAGATAATGATTTTAAACACGTAGAGACGCACTGCCGTGCGTCTCTACGAAATATTAAAACAAATATAGAAATTACAATTCCAAATCAATGTTATGCAATTCAACCCATGGCAAGCCGTGGATGTTCAATTGTTCCATAAATGGATCGGGATTGAATTCTTCAACGTTGTATACGCCTGCTTTGCGCCATTCGCCTTTGAAGAACATCATGGCACCAATCATGGCAGGAACTCCGGTGGTATAGCTTACGCCCTGCGCGCCGGTTTCTTTGTAAGCCGCTTCGTGACTGCAATTATTGTACACATAGTAAGTCACTTCCTTACCATCTTTTATTCCTTTGATGCGGCAACCGATGGATGTCCAACCGGTATAATTTTCGCCCAAATCACCCGGATTTGGAAGTACGGCTTTCAAAAACTGGATCGGTACAATTTTTTGTCCGTTGTATTCCACTTCGTCGATGCGAGCCATACCGATATTTTGAATAACCCGCAAGTGTGTCAGGTATTCCTGTCCGAAAGTCATCCAGAAACGGGCACGCTTGATAGTAGGATAGTTTTTCACCAGCGATTCCAGTTCTTCGTGGTAAATAACGTAAGATTCTTTTGGTCCTATTTCAGGGTAATTCAACGGTTTATGAATTTCGTGTGGTTCAGTTTCAATCCACTTTCCGTTTTCCCAGTATTTTCCACGTTGAGAAACCTCGCGGATATTGATTTCTGGATTAAAGTTGGTTGCAAAAGCTTTATGGTGATCACCAGCGTTACAATCTACGATATCCAGGTATTGAATTTCGTCGAAATGATGTTTAGCTGCATAAGCAGTATAAATGCTGGTTACCCCTGGGTCGAAACCGCAACCAAGAATAGCAGTCAGACCTGCTTTTTCAAATTTTTCCTTGTACGCCCATTGCCAGCTGTATTCAAAATGAGCTTCGTCTTTCGGCTCATAGTTGGCAGTATCCAGGTAATTCACTCCGGCTTCCAGACAAGCATCCATAATGGTCAAATCCTGATACGGAAGAGCCACGTTGATAAGCAACTCGGGTTTATAAGCGTTGAGCAAAGTTACAAGTTCCGGAACATTATCAGCATCTACCTGAGCTGTTTTCACTTCTACCCCAAAACGTTTCTTTACGTCTTCGGCAATTGCATCGCATTTAGATTTGGTGCGACTGGCCAACATGATTTCAGTAAACACATCCGGATTTTGAGCCACTTTGTTTACCACAACAGTTCCCACGCCTCCGGCGCCGATAATCAATACTTTTCCCATTTTTTGTTGAATGATAAAGTTTAAATTTTGAATAATTATACGTTGAGTGCAAAAATAGTTGATTTTTTGCTATTTAATGACATTAGCTATGAAATTTCAATGAAGATAAACTGTAGGGTCAAAGCCCTCGAGTCCTTCTTTTCGTTCCGTGCAGGTTCCGCAGGTTCCGCAGTGAGTTTCAAGACCATTATAACAAGAGTAAGTATCTTCGAACGGCACACCTATTTCTTTTCCTATCAAGGCAATTTCTCGTTTGGTAAGATTAGTGTAAGGCG
>Ga0302170_10000439_pt1 | contig 16754 bp, 10 predicted proteins | sample I_Fen_N2_1_FD_193492 | JGI IMG/M metagenome (GOLD analysis project Ga0302170, IMG submission 193492) | Peat permafrost microbial communities from Stordalen Mire near Abisko, Sweden - I_Fen_N2_1 | ecosystem: Environmental > Terrestrial > Soil > Wetlands > Permafrost | place: Sweden: Abisko...
AATTTGTTGAAAAATTCTTCGTTTTCTTTATAGTTTTTGTCGTAGGCACCTACTTTACGCCAAAATGACCTATCATGATTCATATGGAATAAGTGGCAGAGCTCATGAATGACAACATAATCGATGGCATTTATAGGTGCCATTGAAAGTCTATAATTAAATGTAAGGACTCTTGATGAATTACAAGTTCCCCAGGTACCAGATGATTCTACAATTGAAAAACTTTTTGCTTTCACACCTATTATTTTTTCGTAGTGTTTTACTTGCTTTTTAATGATCTCCTTTGTTTTGGCAATATAGAATTTCTTAAGCTGAATCTGTATTTCGGCGTCTGTTTCAGGAATCGTTTCTAGAAGTTCGTCTAATTTGAAAGGCTTTCCTAAATATAGAAAATTTTCTTCATGATTGTATGATTTATTTGAGGAAATATATGTTCTGTTTTCTAATTTATTGTAAAGTTTTAATAATGAATTTGAATTTAATAATAAGTAGTTAAAAATATCTTCTTGTGGCATTGTTGAAGGAACTTTTATATTGATATGTCCTTCTGAATCAATATCCATAGCTATTTTCCTTCTGTTAGAATATTGAACATTAAAATATATGGTTTTATCATCTATTGTTATTTGCATATTATCCTCCGATTTAATTTATAAAATATAGGTTTTGCTTTATTATTATACCTCAATCCGAAATAAAAGTTATAAAAACAATTAAATCATATAAATGCTTTTATTTTTGAGTTGACTTTGACATAGTTTGCCTTTAGAATAAAAAGGCAGCTTTGTTTTATGAATAAACGATAGGCTCTCATAGTTAAATGGATTTAACAAGCCCCTCCTAAGGGTTAGTTGCCAGTTCGATTCTGGCTGGGAGCATTATTTAAAGATTAAAAATACGATTAATACATTTGAATTCGAGAAAAATCTTAATGTCTACTCTGTTTTGTAAGAACGAGAGTAGGCATTTTTGGTCCCGTTTTATATCGTAATTCAACCATATGTGAAAGTGGTGATAGGATTGTAAAAGGGGCATATATATGGTATTATGGGAAAAACTTTAGCTTAATTATAAAGAGACTTGGATGTAAGAAACATGAATAATAATTTGTTTTCTAATAAAAAAATAATTAAAAAAATTGGGCTCGCAATCATTGCTATTTTTGTAATTATGACAGCTTTGTACAATCTTAAACTTCAATCCGTAACTAGATATAAAGCACAACAGCAAAGTATGGTTGATGAATATAATTTGAATAGTGAACAACAAAGCGGTAATGCAGAGACTGATTCGGAAATCACTGAAAATGGAAGCGAAGAAGTCAGTAATGATAGTATAAGCAGCCAGTCAGATACTTCTATATTTGAAAGTACTGAAAATCCGACTCCGGATAATAGCAGTAATGAAAAAACCGGGAATGATAATGCGTTAAATTATAGCACATTAAGCGCCCCAGCTGATAATAATGCCGTTGTGAGCCAGACAAATGGTAGTTTGATTATTGTGCAGGAAAATAGCACAGCAAGTAGTGAACTTGAGGATGCAACTTGTTATATCGAAATCAGATGTGATACAATCTCAAATAATATGGGTAAATGGACGAATAACAATAAGGATAAAATAAGTATTGTTCCCACAAATGGAGTGATTATGGGAAAGATGAAGATAAATGTTACAAGTAAAAGTACAGTGTTTGATGTGTTAAAGATGGCATCAAGCATCAATAATATTTCCATAGAAGCGAATGCGGGTTATGTTAAAAGTATCAAGCAACTGGAACAATTGGATGCTGGAAGAGGAAGTGGATGGTTATATTGGGTAAATAACGTAAGTCCAAATATAGTTTGTTCCTCATATACGGTTAAAAATGGTGATATTATCAAATGGCAATATACTTGTGATTATGGAAATGAATTTGATGGAAATGGAAATCTGAAATAGAAGGAAACGAATGCAGAGCAGACAGGGAGTTATAATGGAAATTGCGCCAGAAAATATTACAGAAAATATTACAGAAAATATTACAAGAAATATAGCAGAGAATCTTAATGCAAAGGAATCGGAATTCTCAAGATTGCATCCATTGGTTAATTTCGTATATTTAGCTAGTGTGGTAGCCATTACGATAATTGCTAATAATCCAATCATGCTTTGCATCGCATTTTTTGCATCACTTTTGTATAGTGTGATACTTTGTGGGATCGGTGGTGTTAAGAAAACCCTGTTTCTTGTGATTCCTATTTTGGTGTTTACTGTGATGATTCAGCCGTTGTTTTCTCATAATGGGAACACACCTTTGTATTATATAAATAATAATGCAGTTACGCTTGAATCAGTGGTTTATGGGTTGACAATCAGTGTGCTTCTTATCAGTACGATTCAATGGTTTGCTTGTTATAATGTGCTAATCACTTCAGATAAATTCCTATACTTATTTGGAAGAATTATTCCATCGCTTGCATTGGTGATTTCGATGATATTTCGTATGATACCATTACTTAGATATAGATTTAATGAGATTGATGAGGCACAAGTGGCTATGGGGAAAAAACTAAAAGGAATGGGACTATATAATCGTGCAAAAGTATTTATGAAGGAATTATCGATATTGATTGCGTGGTCATTAGAAGCATCAATTGATACTTCAGATTCAATGGAAGCAAGAGGATATGGGCTAAAAGGCAGAACAAGCTTTCATTTATTTAAATGGAAAATGGTTGATTGTGTATGGATAGTCGCAATATTGTTGATAAGTGGTACGTGTATTTATGGGATTGTGGAAAAAAGTGTGCAAATTTATTATTTCCCTACGTTTAAGATGAATGAAATGAGTATTGCTAGCTATGTTACATTTATAAGTTTTGCAATATTGGCGATAAGTCCAATAATATATGATCTAGGAGGTAAGCTAAAGTGGCGACGATTGAATTCAAAAATGTAAGCTTTACATATCCTAATTGTGAAAATGCAGCACTTGAAGAGGTTAGTTTTACAATCAATGAATCTGAGTTCGTAGTGGTTTGTGGGGCTTCGGGAAGTGGGAAAACTACGCTTTTACGACATATGAAGAAAAATATGGTTCCATATGGAAGAGGAACTGGAGATATATTATATAGAGGGCAGGATATTGAAACGCTTTTAGACCGAATGAGTGCTTCTGAGATTGGATATGTACAGCAAAATCCTGATAATCAGATAGTTACTGATAAAGTGTGGCATGAGTTGGCTTTTGGATTGGAAAGCCTTGGAGAATCAAATGCAGCTATTCGAAAAAAAACCGCTGAGATGGCGGAGTACTTTGGTATCGCTAATTGGTATAGAAAAAATGTGTGGGAGCTTTCTGGTGGTCAAAAGCAGTTATTGAATCTTGCGTCAGTTATGATTATGCAGCCCAAGGTGTTGATTTTAGATGAACCAACGGCTCAACTGGATCCAATCGCCGCAACACAATTTTTTGATACGATTTGTAAAATTAATCGAGACTTTGGTACAACAATTATTTTGTCTGAACATAGGCTTGAAGAAGTATTTACAATGGCAGATAAGGTGTTAGCAATGGATCAAGGAAAAATAGTTGTATTCGATACTCCAGAAAAAGTTGGAAAGTTCTTAACGAGTGATAACAAATCATTATTTTATGGACTGCCTTCGGCTTTGAAAATTTATGCAGAAGTGAGAAGTGAATATGATTCTGATTTAATGATTCAAGAAATATCAAATGAAAAGTGTCCAATAACCGTTAAAGAAGGTAGACTTTGGCTAGATAGTTTGAAAATCCTAACACAAAGTAAGCAATTGGAAAATAAAGTAGCATCAACAAATATAGCATCATCAAATATAACAGCATCATCAAATAAGACCGCAATAGAGTTAAAGAATGTTTATTTTAGATATGAAAAGAAAAATCAGGATATTCTCAGTGGTGTTGACCTTTGCGTGAAAAAAGGGGAAATGCTTGCAATATTGGGTGGAAATGGCGCTGGAAAGACGACATTACTTAAACTAATTACTGGAATCAAAAAACCATATAGCGGAAAGGTTAAAGCAGAGGGAAAAGTGATTGCGCTTCCACAAAATGTGCAAGCTATATTCACCGAAATTACCGTAGAAGAAGAGCTAGGAGAGTCTTTTACAGACAAGTCTTTACATAATAATAGTATTACAAAAGAAGATATTATTTCAAGTATTGAGGAAATGCTTATATTTATGGAGCTACAGAATTACAGAAAAACAAATCCATATGATTTGAGTGGTGGTCAACAACAGAAGTTAGCTATTGCAAAGGTACTTTTGCTGCAGCCACAAATCTTACTATTAGATGAGCCTACAAAAGGAATTGATCCATACTTTAAACGTTCGCTAGCTCAGATTTTAAATACGTTAATAAGCAAAGGTGTAACAATTGTTATGGTTTCCCATGATATTGAATTTTGTGCGCAGTATGCAAGCCGGTGTGCAATGCTTTTTGATGGGACAATTGTTTCTGAAGGATCGACCAGGGCGTTTTTTGGTGGTAACAGTTTTTATACAACAGCGGCAAACAGGATGTCCAGGCATATATTTAAAAACTGCGTTACTTGTGAGCAGGTTGTTGCAGCATGTAAAGGTGTATTTGAGATAGAGAATAGTATAGAGAACACAGATAAAACTCTAGCAGACATAGATAGAAATGTAAAAGACACAATAACGGTGCAGCAAAGGAGGCAAAATGAGAAGAAATCATGATGTTTCTCAGTACATTTTGGCAGCTAAGAAAAGAACTTTATTTGCACTCATATTAATTGTGGTTATTATTCCAATTACATTATTTTTAGGTATATATTTTAATAAAAATAATAGTTATATGTTATTAAGTGTATTGCTAATTATGTATACATTACTTCCATTTGTGCTGGTGTTTGAACATAGAAAGCCAAAGGCTAGAGAAATAGTAATGATATCATCAATGTCAGCATTGACGGTATGTGCAAATTTATTGTGTGCATTTACAGTGCCAGTACATGCGGGTACGGCATTGGTGATTATTTCGGGAGTTGCACTAGGCCCAGAGGCTGGATTTTTAGTTGGTGCATTATCTAGATTTGTATGTAACTTTTTTACTGGACAAGGTCCATGGACGCCATGGGAAATGGTAGCTTGGGGAATTATTGGATTTATTGCAGGTGTGTCATTTAATAAAGTTGATTTAGATACCGTAAAATCAAGAGATTTAAAGGTTGTAATGGGACCAGTAATAAGCATTTTAGTGACATTGATTTTTGCTTATGTTGTATTTTTATTTACAGGAAAAGAAGGCGAAACGTTCTTTGGATGGAGACTGTATGTATATGGAATGGCAGGATTGGTAATTGGAATGCTATTACAAAGACATAGGTTACCCGTGGATAGCGTTACAATGCCCATATACACGTTGTTTTCTGTATTTATAATATATGGTGGCATAATGAACATTGCGGCGCTTATAATGACAAATTCAGTTTCTCCGGGCGATGTGAAAATCAATTTTGAATCTCTAAAATTATTATATATTACGGGTGCCCCATATGATGCGTGGCATGCATTGGGTGCATCTATATGTGTTTTTCTATTTGGAGATAATGTCATAAGAAAAATAGAACGAGTTAAGATAAAATATGGAATATACAAATAATAAATAGGAGCTTTCTTACATTATGGTGTAAGAGAGCTCCTATTTATTGAATAACTGTATTATAATATGTTATGAATTTTTATGTTTCCTCTGAATCGTTTGCATATACATTATTGTAATAATACCACAAGAAGACATGAGTGATATTAAGAAAATTATGGTCATAATATTAGAATCACTAGTTGTAGGTGATTTCTTACTGATGTCGATTGCAGTTTCAACCGTTGAAGTAGATTCAATTGTTGAAGCAGTTTCAACCGCTAGAGTAGCATCAATCACAACACCAGACGTTATTGGTGCAGTTTCAGCTTCAGTTTCAGTTTCAGCTTCAGTTTCAGTTTGATTTGATGGGAGTAAAAGAGAGGCTAGTTTATCAGATACATCAAATGGCGCAGATTGATTTGCCAATACAGCTCTATAGCTTACAAGACTATAAAATGCATCGATTGTTGAATATGAACTTACGACATCAGTTGCGCTTGTATAACTATAAGCACCGGCTTGTGCCGAATTCTTAAATGTGAGCAAGCCAGCATATGATTTTGCGGCTAAATCCGGTTGACTATAGGTTGAATACAACGTTAATGAACCGGCGGTCGAGTCCGAGTTAGAAAATTGTGACCATTGAAAGTCACCGTTGGAGGTTCCATCAGCTTGCAGTAAGGTTTGGGAAAATGTAAGTGCATTTTCAACAAGCTTTTTCATATTGGAATCTGAGTTGCTAAGAATTGACAATCCAGATAATGCAAAGCCATTGTTATCAGCAGAATTACCCCAATAATCAATCCCATTTTCATTTGCATAACTAAGAATTGCAATTTTGATTTTTGTTAAACATGCCGCACTGTCTTTAAATTCTTTGGTATAAGCGTATGCTGCGGTGTATAAATGTGCGAGCTTATATGGGTTAATGTTATTTAAAGTTGATTGATCAGCATTTGTAATTGCTGTTTCAAATTTTGTGATAACATTGATTTTGTTAAAATTAGTAGCATCCTTACCCGCCAAAGTAAGAATCATAGCAAGATATGCATAATCAGTTAGAGGATCAGCAAGTGTTAATTCTCCATTACTAATATATGCGGTTGAAATTTGTGATAGATACGAATCTACTAAACTAGAACAATTAATTCCTGAACGAAGTAATAATATTAATAGTTTTGAGGAATTGTAGAAATCAGAAGTAGCATTGATGGAAGCAGAAGCTTTAAGATATTCTGCGGTTGTAGTTATTTCTTTGTCAATTGCTGTGAGTGTTGGCGCCTGTGTTTGCACGAGTGGAACATCGGCGAACGTCATTGTTACATTGGATATTATAAGGCAGATTGCCAATACCAACGCGGGTAATTTACTTTTTGTAATTTGTTTCATTTTGATTTTCCTCCATTTACGCATATGCGATAAAATATTTGAGGTGAAAAAATCTCCTTATGTCAGATCGATTTTAAGAATAAAAATCATTATCTGCATTGGGAGACTGCATAAAAATAAGATGCTTAGAAATTAAGCACACAATATGTCTATACAATCATTCCTCACCGAACGATAAATAATTTGTTATTAACGGCAGATATCCTGACTTTTAGCTTCAAACCTAATCCTTGACCTTCCCAAAAAGAAATTAATTTCAGTGGTAATCAAGTTTCGTATCTAATTACAGTAGAGTGAGCTGTTACGGACTTTCACCGCATTCCCTTAAATGTTAATCTGTGTTTAAAAACACAGCATTTATGCAGATAAACTGCTACCGAAAATAACTATTGGAATTGTAGCCTATTCGTAAACATCTGTCAAGATAGTGAAATTAAAAAAAGTGGTATTGAAAGATTAATCGTAATATTATTAATTAGATGGAAAAAGCAAGCTAAGTTTGCTATAATGAAATAATAATGTAAGTACGGAAAGAGAAGTCTATGAATTATATTGTCGTTGATTTGGAATGGAACCAAAGCCCTCAAGGGAAAAAATATGAAATTAAAGAAATCCCATTTGAAATCATTGAAATTGGGGCTGTTAAACTTGACAATGAACGCAACAAAATTAGTGAGTTTGAGAGAGTGGTAAAACCACAGTTATATAAAGAATTGCATTTTAAAACGCAGGAAATTGTCACGATTGAGATGGAAGAGCTACAGCGTGGTGATAAATTCTTTGATGTAGTAAATGATTTCTTAGAATGGTGTGGAGAGGATTATATTTTTTGCACATGGGGTAGTACGGATTTGATTGAACTACAGAGAAACATGCATTATTATAAGGTGGATATTCCATATAAGATGCCTTTCAAATTTTATGATATCCAAAAGTTCTTTAGCATTTTGTATGAAGATGGCAAGACAAGGACTGCGCTTCAGACAGCAGCTGAGTTTTTAGGTGTTATTGATGGAGAGTTTCACCGAGCAATTAATGACGCCAGATATACCGCAAAAATCATTCAATGTATAGATTTTGAGCGAGCAAGCAAAAATTATTCGATTGATTACTATACGATTCCATATAAAAGAAGCAATGAGATTTTTATTAATTATGAGACATATCACAAATATATTTCAAGAGGATTTCGACAGAAAGAGTCATTGATGTCAGACAAAGAAGTATTATCTTCAAGATGTTACTTGTGTGGCAAAGAGAGTGTGAGTATTATCCCTTGGTTTTCCACTAACACGAAGATATATTTCGGATTATTTAGATGTGAAGAACATGGATACATGAAGGGCAAGATACGAGCAAAGTATGCAGATAACGGCAAATATTTTGCAGTAAAGATTCTAAAACTTACAGATGAAAATGGTGTTAAGCAGATTTATGATAGACAAGAAACAACACGTGAGAAGAGAAAATTAAAAAGACACAAAGATGAAGAAAATTAAATTCGAATCAAGCAAAAATGGAACACCTCAAAAGCTGAAGTGCTCCATTTTTTATTTGTTGCAATAATTTAAACCAATGCGTATATAAGGCCAAGACTAATTATAATCTGAAGTATTGCAAACCTAAATACAACCTGAGAATCGGACCAGTCTTTATTTTTTCGAACATGATCATGAATTGGGGTTCTGATATTCTTTAGTACTTTAATATGCAAAAATCGCAATAAGGATACCTTGATAAGTCCAAGCCCACCATCTAAAATGAGCATAAAAGCGACTGGAATGTAAAGAAATGGCTGGCCAGATTTTAATATTGCAAAAGCAATAAATAGGCCAATTGCTCTGGAACCCGCGTCACCCATCATTAATTTACTAGGGGAGGCGTTATACCATAAATATCCAAGAATACAAACTACCAAAATAAGTATGGAATGTCTAAAGTAAGGATCCTTATTAAATAATGAAAACAATACATATATTGTAAATAATGTTGTAGCGGAAAGTGTCCCACATAAGCCATCAACACCATCAGAACAGTTCGTTACGTTAATGCTTACCCATACAAGTACTACGATAAGAAAACCAAATACCAGTGGTGGTAAGACGAGTTGTTTGTTAAAAAAAGCAAGTTCTAGTGTATTAGAATTATAATTGAGATAGGTAATTGCAGACATGATAGCAATCAAAAAGTCAACTAACCCTTTTTTTAGCTCGCCCCAAGGAGATGTTGAACTGTCATCTAAGTATCCACTAATCATAGCAGCAAGGGTCAAAATAAAGTAAATTAAAAGTTCATTTGTAAGCGGTATGAAAAGGATACAGGTTAATATAAATGTCAGAATAAATATAATTCCGGCTCCTCGTGGCTTTCCTACAGATTTTGAACCATTTATAGCATATGCACGGCCGGCATCTATTGGTAACGAATTCTTACCAAGTCCTATGGCAATACATGTAAACGTAAAGGCAAGAAGTACACTTAAAAATGTTATTTCCTTCATATAACTTGTATCCAGTATGTAATATATCATAAAAATTGTAACTCCTTTTCTATTAATTACTCGTTTGTTTTATAAAAACCTTTTATAGTATAACACAATTATTTTTGGAAATATAGATAGAACGATAGAAAATATTATTACATTATATTATATCATTATGGTATACTAAAAGGTATATAATTATGTTATTTTAAAAAGTTAAAATAGGATATGATAGATGGAAAGGGTGGTCTTTTATGGATAAAAATTCATCTGTTTTTTTGACAGAAGTTGATACATATCTATTCGGTCAGGGGACTAATTATGAAATATATAATAAGATGGGATCACATATTGCAATAAAAGATGGAAATCCAGGGGTATATTTTTCAGTATGGGCACCAGCTGCGAAAGAAGTGTATGTAGTAGGAGATTTCAATGAGTGGAAACCAAGTGGTTATGATTGTAAACCAGTGTCAGATGGTGGCGTATATGATATATTTATTCCAGGGGCAAAAGATGGACAACTTTACAAGTTTCTAATTGTAACACAGGATGGAGAAACTTTATTTAAGGCCGATCCATATGCGAATTATGCCCAGTTAAGACCAGAAACTGCATCTGTTATTACCAATCTAGATCAATTTAAGTGGTCAGATTCAAACTGGATCCAGAAAAAAATGAATGAGGATCACCTTAAAGTACCACTATCAATCTATGAAGTGCATATAGGTTCTTGGAAAAAGAAAAACGATGGAACACAAGATGGTTTTTACAACTATAGAGAAATGGCTGCAGAGCTTGCCTACTATGTTAAGAATATGGGATATACACATGTAGAACTAATGGGAATAGCGGAATATCCGTATGATGCTTCTTGGGGATATCAGGTAACAAATTATTACGCACCGACTGCAAGATATGGCACGCCAGAAGATTTTATGTATTTGATTGATTATATGCATAAGGAAGAAATTGGAGTTATCCTTGATTGGGTTCCAGCACACTTTCCAAAAGATGCGCATGGTCTTGCCAAATTTGATGGAAGTGATGTATATGAATATGGTGATCCTAGAAAAGGAGAACATCCTGATTGGGGCACTAAAGTGTTTGATTACAACAAGAATGAGGTTACTAATTTTCTAATTGCAAATGCTTTGTTTTGGGTAGATAAGTACCATCTGGATGGACTCCGAGTGGATGCAGTTGCATCTATGCTATATCTTGATTATGGAAGAACTGCGGGTAATTGGATTCCTAATAAATTTGGTGGCAATGGCAATCTTGAAGCGATGGGATTTATCAAACATTTTAACAGTATTATGAAACACAAGTTTCCAAATGCAATTACGATTGCGGAAGAATCAACCTCATGGCCCAATGTAAGTGGTGATCCAGATTCGGAAGGATGCCTTGGATTTACATTCAAATGGAATATGGGATGGATGCATGATTTTCTTGAATATATGAAGCTTGATCCATATTTTAGAAAGTTCAACCACACAAAACTGACGTTTAGTCTTAAGTATGCGTTTAGTGAGAATTTTGTATTGGTATTATCTCATGACGAAGTGGTTCATTTGAAGTGCTCAATGTTTGGTAAGATGCCTGGAGATACGATTGATAAATTCTCTAATTTAAAACTTGCATATGCATTTATGACAGGACATCCCGGAAAGAAGCTTTTATTTATGGGACAAGACTTCGGACAGCAAAACGAATGGAGTGAAAGCAAATCGCTAGATTGGTATTTGTTAGAAGACCCTATGCATGAGGATATGAAAGCGTTCACTAAGAACTGTATGCATCTGTATAAAAAATATCCAGCACTTTATGCTACAGATTGTAATCCTGAAGGATTTAAATGGATTAATGAGGATGATAGAGACAATAGTATATGTTCATTCTTGAGGTTGAGTGAGAATGGAAAGAAAAATTTGTTGTTTGTGCTTAATTTCACGCCGGTTGTAAGAGAAAACTTCAAGGTTGGCGTACCTTCCAAGGGAAAATATGTGTTAGTGCTTGGAAGCGATGAGGACAATCAGATAAAGTCGCTTGCACCAGTTAAGGAAGCGTGTGATGGTTATGATTATTCAGTATTTATAGATATTAAAAGATTTGGTATTTCTATTTATGAATTTAGCAGTACGAAAAAGATAATTTAATGTGATATGTATCTCATAATTTTGATACAAGGTGACGAAATATACCTATGTAAGAGTTTTTTCTTATATAGGTATATTTTTTAGTGCTTGCAGCGAATGAAATTTGTGTAAGCTGATGAAAATTAATGTGAAAAATAACAAACGTATTTTTTACAATCCCGATAAAATGTCTGATAAAGCAGGCCGATAGGAGCTAATATGAATATATCCGCAGTTAATTTGAATATATCAGAAGATACATTTAAAACGAATTCAATTAATATAAAGAGTAATACAAGTAAGGCTGATTCAAAAGGATTAGATAAGCTTTTTGAAAATGTGAATATTTCTTCAGCCGAAAAGACAAGCAGCACGCAAGTTGACAGTAAGGGCCTTGTAGCACTTATGGATGACGGTAGTTCAGTAACAGATGAACTAAAGAATAGTGCGGAGACGGCAAAAGACAGTTTAAAGGCATTATTTAACAAGATGTCAGGTGCTGATTGTGTGCAGATGGATGAAGATGGTTATAATCTAAATGATATGAGTACTGATGAAATCGTTACGGTTGTTGATAGAATTAAGATTATTTTAGCTACATATTGCGATGATTATCAGGCAGTGGGTGATAATATAGACATTTCTAAAATCAAGCAAGTGGTAGGAAGTACCGGAATGGCTAATCAAGTAGAAGCGAAGTTAAAAGAGGCTGATTTACCAGATACAAAAAATAATACTGATGAGGTTGCAAGTGCAGTAAAGCAAGCGGAGCAGATTAAACCACTATCGGAAGCGGCCAAAAATTATTTGGTATCGAATGAACTAGAACCATCAATTCAAAACATATATAAGGCAGAACATGCAAGTATAAATTCTGTAAAGCAGGTCGCAGGATATCAAAATACTGCGGTAACCGTGAGTAATGATGAATGGAACCAATTGAAACCTCAAGTAGAAGCAATTATTAATAAAGCAGGGTTAAACGTTGACGAAAAAAATATTAGTAATGCAAAATCATTTATTGAAAATAATATTCCAGTTACCGAAAAAAATCTTGTGTATAAGAATCAATTAGATAATTTGGATTTAACAAAAATGGATAGTGAGGATAGTAAAGGAATTGTTTTAGATAAAATCATAAACAATATGGCATTAGGTGACAGTGCAAGTGCAACATTGCTTACAGATGTAAAACCTATATTGCAGATGGTGTCTGAGGCAATTAAAACAGTTCATTCGGCGGATGTCAACGAAACTTTGGCAGTGACGAATGAAGGAAAAGCATTTACAATTGAAAATCTAAGGGCTGTCCAGGGAGTTACACCGCTAATAGCACAAAATGCGATCGGAAATGAAGTAAGTAATCAAACACAAAATGCAGTAGAAAACCAATTGCAAAAAAATATAGAGAAATACGTACAAGCAACCCCAGAGGAACTCGCACAAGTAGCTCCAGAAGAATTAGTACAAGTAACATCAAAGGAATCTGTGCAAGTACCTGTAATAATGCAAGATGCCGAAGCAATTACTAATTATAGACAGTTAGAAGAGATCAGAATTCTTATGACTGCAGGTGCAGGACTTTCATTAGCAAATCAGGGATTCAATCTGGATACAACTCCGATTGCTGATTTAGTAGAACAGTTAAAGGCCATGGAAGCACAACTTTATGGAGATGATGCAAGTGAAGTGATCGAAGTTAAGAAGGCTATAAATGACATCAAGACATCTCCAGATGTTTCGATAGGGGCAGTAATGGCCGGAAAGACTGCAAACCAAAGCCTAACAATTGCTGATTTCTCACATATGGGAAGTGATTTGAAGCAGAGATTTAAACAGGCTGAACAAACTTATGAGACAGTTGGAACTCAGGTTAGAGATGATTTGGGGGATTCCATAAGTAAGGCAGTAGATTCTAGCACGAATTCAATTCTTACTGAACTTAATCTAGAGGACACGAAGGCGAACAAAGATGCTATAAGAATACTTGCTTACAATGGAATGGAAATGACAGTAGATAATATTAGTAATGTGAAACAGATATATAGCACACTCAATAATTTGATTGAAAATATGAAACCGGAAACGGTTTTATCAATGATAAAGGATAATATTAATCCTATGGATTCAGATATAAATGATGTTAATCAGTATCTTATCCAACAAAACGAAGTCGTTGATTCCGCAGATAAATTCAGCAAGTTCCTCTATAAATTAGATAAAACAGATGGGATTACGGTAGAGGAGCGAGAACAATTTATTGGAATATACAAGATGATGAATATCTTTAAAAAGGATGCAGGTAAGGCCGTTGGGACATTGGTCAAGCAAAATGCGGATATTACTATGGCAAATCTAATGACAGCATATAATAGCAGCAAGGCTGCAGGTATTGATACTTCTATTGATGATACGACCGGAATGGCAGAAGTTGAAGGAATCGTTAATTTTTATAATAATATGTTTTCACAAACAGCAGAAAGTATTACGCCAAAATCCCTCAAAACGGTTAATAATGAGAAATCAATTGATACTAGAAGTGCTGAAAACTTTTGTCAAACCGTTCAGGAGTCATATGATAGTAACCTTGAAAGCGAATATTATGATAGTTATCTAAAGGATTTGAATAAGATTACAGACGTAGAAGATTCAGTTATGAGACAACTTACTGATAACAATTTACAGGTTTCAATAAACAATATCGTGGCAGCGCAGAATATCATGACGCCGAATTATTTCCAGAAATATTTCAAAGTGCAAGGTCATGAGACCAATGATCAAGAAAAAGATAGTGCCGAAAGTACTGAAGGTACTGGAAGTGTTGAAAGCAGTGACTACGTTGAGGGATTCCTTGATAAACTCGGAAGTGAGTCGGAGATTAATCAAGCATATCAGCAGATGGCTGATGAAGTAGAAACAACTACGAATAAGGCAATCGATTCAACCCAAAATCAAACTTATTCAAATATTGAGGAACTTAGAATGAGGGGAAAAGAAATTGGGCTTATTAAGAACCTGGGACAAAGCCATGATTATAAAATACCATTTGTGATTGATGGAGAGGTCGGAACCATTCATCTTCAAATTGTTGAGGATAAAGACAATAAGGGAAGAATCGCAATCAACCTACAAACAAAAGAACTCGGAAACGTTTCGGTTGAGGGTAAGCTTAGTGGAGAAAATGCAAGTATATTTGCAGTGACCGACGGTGATGAAGGTGTACTTGCAGATAGAATTAATAAGGCAACTAGTAATATTGCGAAAGATTTTGGCATTGAAAAAGTCAGCGTCTATATTGGCAAGTCTAATGAGATTCCAGATGTTAGTTACAAGACGAATAGTAGTGAAATCTCAATGAAAACGCTATATAGTTTTGCAAAAACGATGATTATCGGTATGATAAAGTCAGAAGAATAAGCAAATTTAAGAATTAATTTAACTTTTGCTATAACCTAAAATGTGCATTGGACCGATATTATTAACATAGAAAATGATCGGAGATTAAAATCATATGAGAATTAATACAAATATATCTGCAATAATAGCGAACAATCAATTAATGAAAGTACAAGATAATCTACAGACATCGTTAGAAAGATTATCTTCAGGATATAAGATTAATAATGCAGCGGATGATCCAGCTGGAATGGCGATTTCACAGAAGATGCGTACGCAACTGAGAGGCCTAGATCAAGCTACAAATAATGCAGCGGATGGTATATCTGTTATTGAGACAGCTGAAGGTGGAATTTCTGAGATTCAGTCAATGCTGTCTAGAATGAAAGAACTTTCAGTACAGGCTGCCAATGATGTTAACTCAGATATAGAGCGTTCAAGTATACAACAAGAAATTGATTCTTTAAATAGTGAAATTGATAGAATTTCAAATGATACAGAATTTAACGGTCAGCCATTGATTAATGGTAATCTTGAGAGAAGAGTCTACTCCGATGTTAGGGGCGTATCACAGCTTGAGTGTTCAAGTAATATCCAAGCAGGCAATTATGGTATAAGCATTACACAAGATGCTAGACAAGCAGTTGCAGCTGGTAAAGCAATTACGGGAGTTGGTTTAAGCGGTGGTGAAGTGACAGCTGATATGGCTGGATCGATTTCAATTAATGGTTATAGTGTTGCTGTAAACGAAGGTGACACCCTTAATACAATTGTGAAAAACCTTATGGAAGCAACAGATAAAACTGGTGGGTCGGTTATGTTAGTAGATAATACTTCTGTTACAACAGGAACAGATCCATCAACAGCAGGATATACCGCAGCTACAACGCTTACACAGGGTGTGAGTTCACTGGTATTTATGACAAATGGTTATGGAGCTAATGAAAAATTAACTATTTCTTGTTCGAATGCTAGCCTAGCTACTGCGCTTGGATTGGATGAGGCAGCAACCACCACTGGTATGATAAGTGAAGGTCTTGATATTAAGGCAGACTTTTTATTGGATGTTGGTAACAAAAGAATTGGCTTTTCTAATACAGCCAATATTTCAACAGAAGGTACTAAGGTTACTGTCAAGGATACAAACAGTAAAACATTTGTAATAGATGTACCAGGATCACTAGCAGGCACAGTCTTTGATGATTCGGGAATTACGGCAACAATTAAAACGCCAGCTACTCCTAAAAATATTACGCAGGAAGTAACCGACATTGGTACAATGGCAGTTCATATTGGAGCAAATGAGAACCAGACAATAGATATTGATATACAAAAAATTTCAACCCATTCAATTGGTACTGATACAATTAATGTTATGACACAAGAAAATGCAAGTAAGGCGATTTCAAGTGTTGATGCTGCATTGGCAAAAGTGTCAGAAATCCGTTCGAAACTTGGTGCTTATCAAAATAGATTAGACCATACAACTGCAAACCTTGGTGTATCTAATGATAATCTTACCTCATCTTTATCAAGAATTGTCGATACGGATATGGCCGAAGAGATGACAACATACACACAGCTAAATGTGTTATCACAAGCAGCTACATCAATGCTTGCGCAAGCAAATGCAAGACCGGAAACGGTGCTCCAACTTTTGCAGAAATAGTTTGGAGATAGGAGATTTATTATATGACAAAGGAAGAGATTAATG
>Ga0302170_10000441_pt1 | contig 16724 bp, 10 predicted proteins | sample I_Fen_N2_1_FD_193492 | JGI IMG/M metagenome (GOLD analysis project Ga0302170, IMG submission 193492) | Peat permafrost microbial communities from Stordalen Mire near Abisko, Sweden - I_Fen_N2_1 | ecosystem: Environmental > Terrestrial > Soil > Wetlands > Permafrost | place: Sweden: Abisko...
GATAGCCCATATCAGTTATTAATTCCATATACTGCTTTACCTGTTGCAGGTAGGTTTTGCTTTCTTTATCCCCGAATTTATAATCTACGATGGTAGCTTCATTCCCTTGTATTACTACCCGGTCAGGACGATACTGTTCACCGGTTGGGATAAGGATCGTAGTTTCGTTCAGGACACGGGCATCCAATGCAAACCAGTTATCTGTTTCGGGCAAGTTCCAAAAATGCTGCATTTCTTCTTCTACAGTCTTACTTTCAGCTTCACTAATACGACCTGAGCGTACCAGTTCGAGTATTGCTTTTGGCTGGTCGGATTTATGTCTGATCTGCTTAAGTATATCATGCATGATAATCCCATAATTCAACCGACTATCAGTCAGGTGCTGGTTTTCCAAAAGATAATCCAGGCTTTGATGGCGGATACGCAGACGATCAATGCTACTTACCGATGGATAAACCGTAACCTTTTCATTAAGGTCTTCACTTGGCTTATCCTGATACACAGCCTGCGTTGGATCGCCCAATTCAAACACCTTGGTATCTTCATTAAATGAATTGGAAAGTGATATTATTTCCATATCCATACCCGGAGTCTTCACACTAAAGCAGGCAGTAAGCAATGCCGACAAGGAATTTATTTTATCCAAGCTTTCTGGTTCTTTTTTTTGTGCAGGAGCCATGCAAATCAGTTCGTTTTTGGCACGGGTGAAGGCAACATACGCTACATTAAGGCTGTCGATAAACAAATGCATTTGCTCGTCGAAATAGTTTTCTGCAAATATCGATTGTCCCAGTCTGGAACCATATTCAATGGGTAATAGTGGCAACTCATTAAAGGGGGCAATAGTCGGTTCACACCATAGGATATTCCGCATCCGGCTATCCAAATCCCAATCGCAGAAAGGCATGATAACGACTTTAAAATCCAGCCCTTTCGATTTGTGCACCGTCATAATGCGCATGGCACTTTGATTGTCGGGCGTAGAGATGCATTGTTTTACACCATTCTTCTTCCACCAGGTAAGGAAGCTGTTCAAGTCAGCAGTCTTACCGGTTGTATAGCGGAATACTACATCCTGAAAAGCCTGAACAAACACTGCTTCATTATGCCACGCACCTATGCCGAAAAGCGAAATGATCTGTTCCACCATATCATAGAGTGAGCTGTGATGCACTTGTTGAAGTACTTCATTTTCTTCTGCAGTAAATAATGAAGAAAAGACTTTTCCGTTTAATTCTGAAGTAGCAAAGCAGGCATTTAAGGCTTCGTTTTCTGATTTGTGTTGTTTACCCCGGGCATATTCATAATTCACAATGGTTTGTTGGATGCTGTCCGTTGGATTGACAAACAGTTGCAATAGACCAAGAACAAATCTCACTGATGCTGCTGTACCTATGAGCAGACCCTCATTACCCATAATATCGTAACAAGTACCTGATTTAGCTTCCGGTGTTGTTTTATAATTCAGCAATTTATGAATCACATCCTGTTCTTCCCGGTTGGTGCGTACCAGGATGGCGATATCGGCAGGGCGATAACCACGGCTCTGTATATCTTCCAACATCGAAGGCAATCTGTTCAGGCTTTCTGCTTTCCAACCGTCCTCATTTTCATCCCGTTCAATAAAAGTCAGCTGTACCCTGCCAATACCAGCTTTAGTCGAAGTCTGCTGATGAATATTGGCATAAGCATGTTCAATTTTAGAGGTAAGCACTTCCAGTGACGGATATAACGGCAATACTGCCTTTAGGTTTTCATTCAGCTTGGTTTGAAGCAATTGGGCAGCCCTGCGAAAGAATGAATTATTAAAATCAATGATATTTTTATCGCTACGCCAGTTAGTCTCCAGGTCCTCTTCATGTAATTGCTCCGGACGGAAATCAGTAAGTACTTGTTCATCCAATAGCTTCCAGTCTGAATTACGCCACCGGTATATGCTTTGCTTGACATCACCCACTACCAGGTTAAACTTACCTGCTGCCAGACTATTGGATATGAGCGGAAGAAAGTTCTTCCACTGGAGTATGGAAGTATCCTGAAATTCATCAATCATAAAATTATCGATATGGATTCCCGTCTTTTCATACACAAAAGGGGTATCGCTGTTATCAATAATTTTATTAAGCAACATGTTTGAGTCCGAAATCAACATGGTATTTTGCTCATCTGTCAGCTTCTTGATCTGCACTGCCAGGTCCGATAAAATACCGAGTGTATTGATATGTTTCAGCACCATGATTGCTGAATTATAGGTTATAATATCAACCTGAAACAACTCCACTAATTGCACGAAACACTTCTGCAGGCCTCCCTGATAGGCCGTTTCAATGGCATTCTTAATATCCTGTGGCTTTGATTTGGTATAGCAGTTACTGACATCGTCGGCATAGCTTATAAACCGGTTGCTTATTTCAAGCTTTCCCTTGATCAGCTTTTCCAGTGTATTGGTGGTCTTGTACGAAAAGTCTTCGTGAGTAAGTCCGTTCCTGGCCATGATGTTCAACCCGGTAGTGGCTGTTTGTTTCACTTTAGCTTCAAAACCTGTTTTAATCTCACGCAGGCTTTTTCGGTAATTGCTTAGGAACTCCCTTTCGTGCAACTTTCGGTTGGTATCTTCTGCTTTATGCTGGTAGCTTTCTTTAAAAATCTCTTTCCCTAGCTCCATAATGTTGCCACGCATATTCCAGTTCTCCGATTGCTCAATACGTTCCTCGGCATAACTGGTGAGCCATTGTAACAGCTGCTTGTTTTCGTCTTTCGACAGGTCAAGAAAGAGGTTATCTACCGACTGCTCTAACGTAGAGGAGTTGTCCAGCTCCAGGTTATATCCTCCGTGTACTCCAATATCCCGGGCAAAAGAACGGATAACCTGCTGAAAGAACCGATCAATCGTACTAATGGAAAAGGAAGAGTAATCGTGCAGTATCGTAGTGAGTATATGTTTTGCCCGTTGGTTAACCGATTCTTCATCCATACGAAATTCCGCCATTAAGCCTTTACGGTAGTCCGACGGTTCACCTTGCGACAACGCATGCAGTTCTTTCAATATACGCGTTTTCATCTCGTCGGTGGCTTTGTTGGTAAAAGTTACCGCCAGGATACGACGATGCGCCCGCTCCTTATGTGGATCAAACAACAAGTGTATATAGTCTTGTGTAAGCCGGTATGTTTTGCCCGATCCGGCAGAGGCACGATAGATGTTAAGCATATGGATTAATTCACAATTTAGAATGCATAATTCATAATTAAAGAAAGTACATTTTAAAAATAGCCGAAACTACTTTGTTTCGGCTATAGTTTTATGGTTTGAAATGATATGATTTATATAAACTATGTTTTTTTGATGATTGTAATCGTAAAGGATGTACCAGGTGGCATTTTATATTTCGTCGGTATTTATAAACTTTACTCCCAATTTAGCACTCCTAACAATATTTTGCCCAAATCATCATTGGCTCTGTCACTATAGAATATCATTATCGTCGTATTTTTTTTTACTTTAGCCTTCGCGTTTTCTCTAAATTCTTCCGATGTTATATATTCTTCGGGGGTCTCTTCTGATTCAGGATAAGTTATCTTCACAACTTTATTATGCTTTTCCAATTCACGTATAAGTATGAGGCCTGTTGGTCTACTTATATTATGTTAGCTGTTACTTTTATAATTTGCAGGATTTAAATGATAATGCAAATATACATATATCGTTTAGAATTAAGACTAAAATTATTAGAAAAATCTCATTGGCAGTCGTAGGATAAATTCTTGGAATATACTGTTTCATTGGAAAGCAGATCACTATTATCATTCATGATTTTTCCAAATAATGCACCGTCTAAATTCATCTTGTTTTCTTTTGGGATTAACATCATCACATATAATGACTTTTGTTTTTTATAAAATGAGATCATTAATGGATATTTAATCCGTAAGGCAAATAAAGCTTCCTTACCACCAAAAAAGATATCCGTTGGCGCATCTTCACCATATCTTAAAGAGAATGTAGATACCGGTAAATAATAGCTTACAAAATTTTTATTAAAGATATTCTTTTGTAATTTTTTGTTTTCACCCATTAAGCTGAAAATTACTTCATCAACTTGACCCACCTTTTCTCCTCGAATCCGAAAGTTAAATTCAGTACTGTTTAAATGCTTAAATGTCTGCACAGAGGACTCATAGGAATCCACTTCTCTATATTTCAGGAGAGAATTCAAAACTCTGTCGTTCCTTAAAATGATTTTTTTATAATATAACTTTCCTAAATCTCTATAATTAAAGCATTTAAATAAATTCCTGCCATTGCCATTTACTTTATAAACAGGTCTCAGGTTTTTCAGTTCATTCGTTTTGAAAAGTACAGAATCCTCTTTGTCTATTTTCTGACTAACCTGACATTGAGCATTCAACATTGATTCAGAATTCATTTTTTTTGCTTTATATACAAGGCAGATAAAAAAATAAAGACTTAAAACGCTACAGAATCCAATTATAATCCTTATTTTTTTTAGACAACTCACGGATCTCTAGTTTTAATAAGAAAATGTTACTGATTTTTATGAAACAAAACTCATTTAAAGTTTATCTTCTTTACTTTATACCCCATTTCCAGTAGTATCTCCGCAATCTTCACCCTGAAATCCCCCTGTACCAGTATTTCCCCGTCTCGTGATGAGCCACCTGCACCACACTTTATTTTCAGAGTCTTGGCTAGTTCCTTTAGTTCGCTGTCCATACCCTGAAATTCTGTCACAAGTGTGGCAGTTTTGCCTTTACGCTTATCCAACTCAACCCGTAAGGGTTCGGTTTGCCTCTTTTTAGCTGGTTTTATGATGGTTTCAGCAGGTGTTTCTTTTACTTGCGGCACTTCGCTTTTCAGTTCGTTTAGTTTATCTCGCCAATCCATAATGCTAATTCATAATGCACAATTCATAATTCACAATGAAAACCATTCGGTGTACTCTATTCTTTAGCCGAATTATCTTCTGAATGTTTTTGAATTGCAGTTAATATTTTGATTAATTCTATGCAGTCAATGTTGTTTCTCTCAAATTGTTCTTATCGACATGATCATTACCGGTCTGTTACCTATTCTGTCCGTCCTATATCTTTGACTTATGAAGTATGAATTAGTTTAAAGAACTCCCATATTATTATGCCTCCTGTCACACTTACATTCATCGAATGCTTGGTACCAAATTGCGGTATCTCAATACATCCATCACAGGCATCCACCACGCTTTGCTGCACCCCTTTTACCTCATTGCCCAGAATAACGGCATATTTCTTTGTCGCATCCAGCTTTAGGTTGGGAAGCTTTGTACTCCCTTCGGCTTGTTCTATGGCATACACAATGTATCCCTGCGCTTTTAATTCCTCCAGTGCCACATGGGTATCTTCGTAATGCTTCCAGTCAACCGTATTCTCAGCCCCTAATGCTGTTTTGTGTATTTCGGCATGCGGCGGTGTGCTCGTAATGCCGCAAAGGTATAGTGCTTCCACCAGGAAGGCATCGGACGTTCTAAATATGGAGCCCACATTATGCAGGCTCCGGACATTATCGAGTACCACCACGAGTGGTGTCTTGGTTTGCTCTTTGAATTCCTCTGTTGTAAGGCGATTCATTTCTGTTATTTTTAGTTTCTTCATATTTTTTTTGAGGAGTAAGAGGCAAGGAGTAAGAGGTAAGTAAGTTTGAGAGTTTAGTATTGTTCCGTGTTCTTTGTTTTTTGATCTTTGTTTTTTTCTACCCACTCTTACCTAACTAGAAGTTCAATCACATACACTATTATTAATATGTTTATCCCCTGGTGGGGAATATCGTTAAAAGGCTAAACTCTCTATGGATATTGATCTCCTAAAGGAGAAAAGAATTGTATTGATGTATTTCACCTGTTTTTCCCGTAGGGAATTAATATCCAGAGAAGAATTATAATTTAACCAATATTTCCCGCCAGGGGATTAACCTTTTGATTTGTTAGATTCAATTTTCCATTCAACAATATCTTCACTACCTACTATTTACTAATACTTGCGTCTTACCGCTATTTTAATGCTGTAATAGCCCGTTCAATGATCGTATCGTAGCCATTAGCCTGATCGGAAGCCGTTAAAGCAACTGAAATGGTGGGATCAATTCCAAATTCAGTATTTACCATGGTGGTATTGAACATGGGGGAAGATGAAAACCGTACCAACCATCCGTTAGGTAGTTCACTCGACAAAGGTAGTCCGCCACCGCCTCCGGTTTTATCGCCCACAATAATGGCTTTGGGTGCCTTAGTCATCCGGTTCACAAAATCATTGGTCGCACTGAACGACATCCTGTTGGTAAGTATGGCCACAGGACGTTGCCATTGTATCGTACTATGGGCGGGAGTTACTATCTCAACCGGACTGGAAAAATCAGAATGCCCATCACCTGTCTTGTGCTTGATATAGCCTGTCACAGTTGATTTCGTAAAGAAATAAGAAGCCAGCTTTTTGGAATACTCCAACGATCCTCCTCCATTATCCCGCACATCAATAATTAAGGCGCGGCAGGAAGAAAATGAAGTAAGTATATAAGCTATATTTCCGTCTGAAAAAGCATCCGCAAAACTCCCGTAATAAATATACCCGATACGCCCATTATCAATTGTTCCATAATTCATTCCTCCGGCCATCCTATAGCTTTTCCCCAGGTAACGTGTAGTATAGATCAGGTCTGAACTGAAATTATCAGGATAATCCTGAAACCATTTCCAGTATCGGCTTACATCAAAGTCAGAATAAAGATTCACATGACCATCTTTCAGTTCGGATAACATGCTGCCCAATAAATCAAAAAACTTAACCTGCGTAGTGGCAGATGAAAGTTGTTTGTGATACACCGTATAAATCGAATCCCAGTTGATCTGCTTATAATCAAGGTAGCAGTAACGCGTATCGACTATATTCCACAATGCCTGAAAGTTTCCTTCATGCGTATTGGGCTGCGACTCCGGCTCATTCATGCACGAAGGAAGCAAAATTATAGTGAAAAGGAATATTAGAATCTGTTTATTCATTGTCGAAGCTTTAATTACGCATTATGAATTGGGTATTATGAATTATTCCCTATTCGTTTGTTGAAATAAAGTTAGCAGGTGCTTTTTTGGAACGGCCTCCAAAATGAATCACATCAAACGTAGTTCCCAGCATGAAGCTCAGCTCATTTCTGTCAAAAATCATATTATTCGCTTTATATTGCAATCTCTGATACCCTACTCCAATTCGCCAGACAGAACTTTTGAATGGAACGTCCAGGGTAAGCTTTGGATGAATGCCCCGTTTATTAATAATTGAACTAAAATGGGAAATATCAGACGTATTTCCCAACATAAACATTTCATAGTAGGATGCTCCGGCCAATGGAACATACATCCACCCGATAACAGGAGTTTCAACAGCCAGTTGAAGCTTCAATACCAGTCTACGAAGAATAATATCATATATGGCTACTCCCGAAAGGTTTAGGTTTGTTGCCAGATCAACATTCCCGGGGTTGTTAACATTCCGGGGTACATCTTTATACCCAAGCCCGGCATCCCACGTGCCACCTGCCAGGACAACCAATCCTTTCATTGGCCTGAAATGATAGTGCATTCCCCAACTGTAATTCACAGCTAAATAATACATGGCACTCGTTTGGGCAGGATTTAGCAGGGATCCTCCTTCCAGGTCAAGTTTACTTTGCATCGATATATTGGTATTCGTAATTGACAAAAACCGTCGGCTTTCATGTTCAAACTGAATGCCTGTACCGGTATAGGTCAACGGAGAAAGATACGGATCGATCAGACTAAGTGATGAAAAACCAATCGTATTGGTTTTGGTAGTCAATAAGTATTTTTGTTCATACCCATTCTGAGCGGAAAGAAAAGAGCCTAACTGGATGACAAATGAAATTAAAACAATTTTTTTCATCTAAACAATGGAGTTTAACAAAATTATTTCTACAAAAATAGGGAAAATGTTTTATATCCTTTTTTGATTTTAAGTCAACAGGGCTTTTATTAAAGTAAAACACAGCTTATTGACGTATAGAAAGTTGAATACAAAAATAATCAGAAAGGAAAAATCGAATAAAACTCACGGATTTATCCCAAATTTCTAATCTACATACTCTTGTTCAAAGTGAATGCCGCTACCGGTATAGGTCAACGGAGAAAGATACGGATCGATCAGGCCAAGTGCGAAAAATCCAACTGTATTTGTTGCCGTTATCAACAAATACTTTTGTTCAGTCCCGTTTGAGCATTAAGTATTGACTCAAAAAGTATTAAGTTAACAATCAAAAGGAGTCTTTTTATCGATACAATTGCATCTAACCTGATTCTGTTGCAAAAATAACAAAAAAGTTCCGGATTGTGGCTGAATCATAACTTTCATTCCTTTTTGAATATGAACCTGATTAACAGAAACTTTTTTACGTGAATTTTGAAAGATAATGTCTACATGGGTGGCTTTAAGTATCAGGGACAAGAAAGTTAGTGATTTATTTTAGATAGTTGGCATTTTCTTTCAACCGGCATGCAACGTTTCTCTTGCAACTTGCATCTTATATTTATCAGGCATCTATACTATCAGAGAATGAAAAAGCTAACATTGAAACTTTATGACAAATTGATCGTCGGGATTTTATTTTCGGCTTTGTTTGCAGCATCCTGCAAACCCGACGAACCTGTTCCTGCATATGGCATTGTACCCATGTATGGTGTGCCTGTCGCAAGCAGTATCTCTACCCACAAAGCTCCCCAAACCAGTCATCCTCATGCTGAATGAAAAAAATATTCTTTAAATCCTGTGACAAAATTATGATAGCCCTGCTCGGACTGATTGGGTTGTTGACTGGGTGTAATCTAATCCACCCTCCTGTGGCTGAATATGGAGTGCCTTATGCTGACTATGAAATAAAAGGCACTGTGACCGACAGCATCACTTCGGCTCCAATTCAAAACATAAGGGTTACCGTTACCCAAATCCAGACTTATATTGAAAAGGATTCCATACATACCCATATTGACACACTGGCTTTAAAAGAAACCGACAGTGCAGGGAAATATGATATCAGGTTTCAGTCCTTTCCACTGGACAAGCTGACGTATAAGGTAAAAGCAGATGATATGGATGGATTGACAAACGGGGGTGATTTTAATTCTCAAGCTAAGGATGTATTGTTTATACATACTGATCTGACCGGGGCAAATGGAGGTTGGTATAATGGTAAAGCCTTAAAAATAGTTGATCTCAAACTAAAAAAGAAATAAGATCCTGTGAACATAAAAAAGAAAATCATACTTTCCCTCTTTCAGCAACATAAAAGGAATCAAAGTAAATTACACGAACTTACCTACCTGTTTTGGGAGTGTACCCTGCGATGCAACCTGAATTGCATCCATTGCGGCAGCGATTGTTCAAAAGAAGTCATTTCACCTGACATGCCCGCCGGGGACTTTCTAAAAGTACTTGATTCCATTTCCCCTCATGTCTCGCCCGAAAAAACCATGGTGGTAATAACCGGTGGTGAGCCTTTAATGCGTAAAGACCTGGAACAATGCGGTGAAGAGATATACAGACGCGGGTTTCCCTGGGGAATGGTGACAAATGGCTACGGACTGACACCTGCCCGGTTTAAAGCTTTATTAAAAGCCGGATTGCGCTCCATCACCATTAGCCTGGATGGACTGAATCCCGAAACCCATGATTGGTTTCGCGGGAAAGGCGGTTCATGGGATAAAGCCCTCAATGCCCTGGAGCTTGTAGTTGCCACCCCTGATTTAATGTACGATGTCGTCACCTGTGTCAACAAACGGAATATCGCCGATCTGGAAGCCATCCGTGATTTATTCATTTCTAAAGGTGTCAAACGTTGGCGGTTATTCACGGTATTTCCAAAGGGACGAGCAAAAAATAACCCCCTGCTGCAACTGTCCAATCAGGATTTTATCCGGTTAATGGAATTTATCAAACAAACCCGAAAAGAAAAAAATATAAATGCTTCATACGGATGTGAAGGTTTTCTGGGGGAATATGAACTGGAAGTTCGCGACAGTCCTTTCTTCTGCCAGGCCGGGATTCATATCAGCTCAGTACTGGTAGATGGATCCATCAGCGCCTGTCCCAGTTTGCGGGCCGATTATATTCAGGGTAATATATATACGGATGATTTCTGGTATGTATGGAACCAACGGTATCTTATCATGCGTGATCGCTTTTGGACCAGAACCGGGAAATGTGCCACCTGCAAATCGTACAAGTACTGCGAAGGAAATGGCCTGCACCTACGCGATGAACACACCAATGAGATCCTGTGCTGCCACATGGAGATGCTCAAGCAATAACTGATGATCGCCACCAGGTTACTAAGGACACTCAGAGACATCAAAGACTTAAGTAGCAAACAATACTTTTATCTTTGTATAACTTCGTGTTCTTAGCAGCATAGTGGTAAATCACTTGTTTTCAATGACCTTGTAAACAAATCCGGATAATGTCTGTTATCCTTCCTGTTTATTCATGCCAGTCGCCATTTTCCTTGATCAGTCCGATCATTTTTTCTACCGCTTCCGCTTCGGGGATATTGCGTTCGATGCAAACCTTTTTCTTATACAGGCTTACCTTCCCGCGCCCTGCACCCACGTAGCCGTAATCGGCATCCGCCATTTCGCCGGGACCGTTCACAATGCAACCCATGATGCCGATCTTTAACCCTTTCAGGTGTGAAGTCCGTTCCTTGACCCTGGCTATCACCGTTTGCAGGTTAAACATGGTCCTGCCACAACCCGGACACGATATAAACTCGGTCTTGGTAACGCGTACCCTTGACGCCTGAAGAATTCCAAAGGCTACGGAATTTATTTCTTCCACCGAAATGCTTCCTTTATTTTCAAGGAAGATTCCATCACCAAAGCCATCGATGAACAACACACCCAGGTCGGCGGCAGCTTTTACCTGTAAATGTTGCAGGTCGCTTTCAGCATATTCCCGACAAAGAATGACCGGAGCGGTACACCCTACATTCATCAGTGCATGGAAAAAAGCACGCTGCTCCCCTACCCCGTTGGTATGATTGGTATGAAGCAGGATGACCACATCATTCCGTAAGGTTAGTTTGGCAAGAACAGGCGGAGTCAGTTCAGGATAAGACAGGTTCAGAAACTTTACTTCGGACAAGTCATGTTCCACCGTAGCCATTTCGTCAACGGAGTAAACCGGATAAAAAGTACCATCCGAACTTAACAGTTTTTTGCCTGATAAAATATAATCAGGGACAATGCCATGATTCCCATCAGCCCCTGCAATGACTACGGGCACTTGTTCCCCTCCTATGTTTCCGGCAGCAATTGTTTTCCTCCGGGTATATTCATACCGCGAATACAGGATATTTTCTATGGCGTCAACTGGAGCATGATGTTCCCGTCCCGAGATATACGATACTAATAGTTTGGCAACCGGGATCTCGGCTTCAGGTTCCTCACTCAGCGATACGCGAATGGTATCACCTATGCCATCGGCCAGCAAGGCCCCGATTCCAACAGCCGACTTTATGCGCCCATCTTCCCCATCGCCGGCTTCGGTAACTCCCAAATGCAGGGGAAAATTAAAACCTGACTTTGTCATCTCATCCACCAATAGCCGGACAGTCTGCACCATCATTACCGTGTTGGATGTCTTCATCGATATCACCACATTACTGAAATTCTCCTCCTTGCAAATACGCAGAAACTCCATACACGACTCGACCATACCTTTCGATGTATCGCCGTACCGGTTCATGATCCGTTCACTCAGCGACCCGTGATTGACACCTATGCGAATCGCGGTGTGATGCTCCTTGCATATATTCAGGAACGGAATAAAACGTGCCCTGATCTTTTCATATTCCTGCTCATATTCTTCGTCGGTATAATCGGAGGTATCGCCTATCTTGATGCTTCCCACATAATTGCCGGGATTAATGCGCACCTTTTCCACATACTGCGCCGCTACATCAGCCGCATTGGCATTGAAATGAATATCGGCTACCAAAGGCACCTCGTACCCCTGTTGCCGCAAAGCCTCGTGTATAAGCTTCAGGTTTTCAGCTTCACGCACTCCCTGTGTAGTATAGCGAACCAGCTCTCCGCCCGTTTCCACAATTCGCTTGCACTGGGCTACCGAATTTGGAATATCGTTTGTATCGGTATTGGCCATTGATTGTACACGCACAGGCTGAGTGCCCCCTAACAGGATATTTCCTACCCGAATGGTACCGGAAGGACGACGACTATAATTAAATTGATTAAGTTTCCACATAAAGTTTTAATTTATAATGCATTACGCATAATTTATATTCCATAATTACAAACTAAATAATTGATACATTTTTAAATAAACGTATAATTACGTTGCAAAAATACTCTTTTAATGCAATCTGATTTATAGATTCCTGATTTATTCTTTGAACTTCTGCATATAAATCTACCCGGCATATTAAAAGAAGCTCTATATCAGGTTCGATTGATGGTTTAAGTCAGTCATAAAATTTAGTATAGCAAGGTAAGCTTCCATCATGGGCTTTGTAAATATCCTATAAAATCAGAATGATTCAGTTACTACCGTTGCAGAAGTAATTCATCCGGAGGTTCAATTCTGCCCTTCCCGTTCTTTCCGGCTGAATCAGTCCCTTTCCTGCCGGAATGAAGCCGGAATGTCTCCTGTTTTGTGCAACTTTCAAATCATCGATTATTCGTCACTATATCACCGTGATGATACAGATGTCCCATAGATATCCCATAGATGTAATATAGATATAACTTAGATGTTATATATCATATATAATATGGGATATCTATGAAACATCTAAATTATAATTAAGAGAAAGATCAGTGAATAGAGAAATAAGGACGCACTATGATGTACAAGACGGGAGCCTTGCAGTGTTCAAAACAGAATACTTAGCCTAAATAGGAACCCGATTTCTGTCAGAACAAATGTGAGTTGAAGGTAAAAGAGCATTCCGGACAGATGAAATAATATTCAATTAAAATACAGTAATTTTATCTGTATCCGGTTTATATGCAATTTTTCGGAGTAAAAACCAGAAGGCTATTCAGGCCATTCGTTATACACAACTGATTAACTGACATTTAAAATAATAAAAAAGATAAAACCGTTCAGTTTTGAAGATTCATTCTTATTTTTTAGTAATTTCGCATTGCAAATAACACATTATTACATGATTGAATTGATAAATTCAAGTTGGATCATAGCACTTCTGGCTATCATCATCCTGCTTTTTGTTCCCGTAAAGATCAAAGCAAATGCCGCTATCATAGCAGTCGTTGCCAATGCAATAGTAACAAGCTGGCTAGCCGTTCAGGCATTGAACGGACAACCGGTCAGTTTTATATTCGATGGAGGGAGCAGTATGGGCGATATTCTTATTCGCATCGATGAGTTGTCGGCCTGGTTTATCCTGATCATCAATTTCACGTGTGTAACAGGCGTTTTATATGGTTCGGGCTATCTGAAAGCCTACGACAATCCCGCTAAGAAGCTCGGCATGCACTGGATATTGTATATCCTGTTCCAATTATCAATGGTATGGGTGTGTATGATTCAGCATGGCTTGCTATTCCTGATTGCATGGGAAGTCATGTCCTTGTCGTCGATGATGCTGGTGATCTTTGATGCCAACAACCCCAAAACTATTAAGGCGGGTATCAACTACCTGGTTCAGATGCATATCAGCGTGGTTTTTCTGACCATTGGATTTGTATGGGTATACTTCCAGACAGGCTCGTTTAGCTTTGATGCCTTTACCCGTTATTTTGGGACAAACAGCAATATCTGGTTATTTTTGGTATTCTTTGTGGGTTTTGGACTGAAAGCAGGGTTTATTCCTTTGCACAGTTGGCTGCCTCACGCCCACCCGGCAGCCCCATCGCATATATCGGGAGTGATGTCGGGAGTGATAGTGAAGCTGGGTATTTATGGTATCTTCCGGGTAGCATCATACCTGAAAAGCGATTACCTGATCCTGGGAGAGATTGTGATGACTGTATCCGTGCTTACAGGACTATATGGAATTATAAATGCAGCTGTTCACAGGGACTTTAAAAGAATGCTGGCCTATTGTACCATAGAAAACATAGGGATAATAGGTATCGGGATAGGCATCGGTTTAATCGGTCTGGGAAACAATGTGCCTGTTTTATATTACCTTGGATTTGGCGGTGCCTTGCTGCACGTGCTTAACCATTCTTTGTTCAAATCACTGTTGTTTTATTCAGCAGGATCGGTGTATCAGCAAACCCACACCCGGGACATGGAAAAGCTGGGCGGACTCATCAAAAGCATGCCACGTACAGCGGTATTGTTCCTGATAGGATCCATTGCTATTGGAGGCATGCCTCCTTTCAACGGATTCATATCCGAATTTCTGATTTACAGTGGACTGATACAGGGTCTACAACTACAGAGCATGACTCAAATCATACTCATGTTACTTACGTTTGCCGGATTGAGTATTATCGGGGGACTATCCATCCTGACATTTACCAAGACATTCGGCACAATCTTTCTGGGAAACCAACGGCAGCCGTTGCCACATAAACCGCATGAAGTAAGTCAGGTGATGTTGATTCCACAATATGTCATTATCCTCGGGATGATTAGCATAGCCATCTTTCCACAGGTATACCTGGAGGTTATCGGGAATATACTTTCAGGATTCTCCAAAAACACAGCAGTACCCATGCCGGTACAATTCTGGCAATACATTTCGATCATGCGGAACATAAGTTTCTATTCCCTGATTTTTATTGTTGTTGTCCTTTTATTCTGGGGAATCCGGGCACTTACCCTGCGTGGAAGAACACAGGTGGTAGGACCCACCTGGGGTTGTGGTTATACGGCACCTACCAGCAGGATACAGTACACCGGCAAATCATTTTCAAAATCGCTGAGCAAGATGTTTAACTTCCTGGTAATTGAACGAAAACAATATGAGGAATTGAAACCCGGGGAGATATTTCCACGGGATAAAAAATATATATCACATTACCACGACTTCTTTGAATTCAGGATAATACATTTGATAACCAACAGGCTGGTTTATGCAGCAAACTATTTCACGTTTATTCAAAACGGACGGGTGCAATCGTACGTGCTTTATGGGATTATTTTTATAGTGAGCATTTTTATACTGACGGTCTTTAATATCATATTATGAACTTTGTGTGGGTATTTATACTGATTCCGTTCATGGCCATCTGCCTTATCCCTTTTGTAAAAATGAAAGGGAAAGCCATTGCTGTATATACCACGGTCAGTACAATTGCCATACTCACAAGCTACCTGGCTTTACAGGGATTAACGGGGCAAAATTTCGACCTGGAGCTACCGGGTAGTCTGGTAAGCGGCCCCATACAATTGCATATCGATGCACTTTCCGCCTGGTTTATACTGCTTATCAACTTTACTTTTCTGACGGGAGGCTTCTACGGCATATTCTATATGAGGGCATATAGTAACCAGAAAAAGAATATAAATTTACATAGCATTTTCTTTATACTGCTCCAGGCTTCGCTGGTAAGCCTTTGCGCCATACAGAACAGCATAGCTTTTCTGGTAGCCTGGGAAATCATGGCACTCTCGGCCTTCCTGACTATAATATTCGAACATGAAAAGATAGGTACCATAAGGGCCGGCATTAATTTTCTGATTCAATCGCATGTGTCCATCCTGTTCCTAATGCTAGGATTCATTTGGGTAGCAAGTCAGACAGGCAGCTACGATTTTAGTGCCATACACAGTTATTCCATGACCCATTCAGGGGCACTCTCGTTAATGCTATACCTGTTCTTCTTTATCGGGTTTGCCATTAAGGCAGGCTTTGTACCTTTCCATACCTGGCTGCCGTATGCACATCCTGCTGCACCTGCCCACATATCGGGCATCATGTCGGGGGTACTGATTAAAATAGGGATCTTTGGAATATTACGTATGCTTTTGCTTATCGATGTCGATTATACGACCGTGGGGTATATCATTCTCATCGTGTCTGTCATTTCGGGCGTATACGGAGTTATGCTGGCCATATTGCAACATAACCTAAAAAAGTTACTTGCCTACCACAGCATTGAAAATATCGGCATTATAGGCATTGGAATAGGGCTTGGGTGTATCGGACTGGGCACAAACAATCCTGTATTAAGTTCGTTGGGCTTTGCCGGGGCACTATTGCACACCCTGAACCATTCATTATTCAAATCCCTCTTGTTCTTTACGGCCGGAAATGTATACCAGGCGACACACACGCTGGATATTGAGAAACTGGGAGGATTGGTAAAGAAAATGCCGCAGACCACGATCCTGTTTTTAATTGCGGCCATTGCCATATCGGGAGTACCTCCCTTTAACGGCTTTATTTCAGAATTTATCCTCTACACCGGATTGTACTATTGGATGCAAAATGCATTGATTGGCACCTTAATCGGCAGTGCTTTTACCGTCATGGGACTGGTGCTGATAGGCGGACTGGCCATAATGTGTTTCACCAAAGCATTCGGGGTCGTGTTTTTGGGGAACCCAAGACAACCATTTGAACATGAGGTACGGGAAGTTCCGTTCCTTCAGTTATTGCCTTTATATTTTATTGCTGCTTTTATTATTTTCATTGGACTGTTTCCAGCCATCTTTTTAGACCTGCTGGTAAAGCC
>Ga0302170_10000444_pt1 | contig 16658 bp, 10 predicted proteins | sample I_Fen_N2_1_FD_193492 | JGI IMG/M metagenome (GOLD analysis project Ga0302170, IMG submission 193492) | Peat permafrost microbial communities from Stordalen Mire near Abisko, Sweden - I_Fen_N2_1 | ecosystem: Environmental > Terrestrial > Soil > Wetlands > Permafrost | place: Sweden: Abisko...
GATTCAATTATTTACAACACGACGACAAAATTAAGTGATATCGTACTTCCAGCAAGTTTTACTTGGATTGATGAGACAATTATACCAACTCCGGGTAATACTGGATATATGGCAACATATATACCAGATGATACATATAACTATAATAATGTTGATGTAAATATTGGATTAATAGTTCTTAAAGCGGACTCAATATTGAAAATAGGTTGTGAAGATACAATTTCTGGTATTGACTTGTCTCCATATATTATTGAAAATACGAGCAATGAGGAGGTAACATATAAATATTATTCTGATTACGAATGTAAAAATGAAATTAACACGACAAATACAGCTGGAGTATATTACATAAAAGGTTTTACAAAAGAAACATCATACTTCAAGGCTACTGAAAGTAATATTTTAGAGACAAATGTTATAGCAGCAAATAGTTATAATCAAAATGATTTCCAAAATATACAGAAATTTTTAGATCAGCCGTCAAGTGTTGATGGAAAAACAAACGGTCAGCAGATAAATGCTAATTATAGTTCCGATAATCCATTTACTTGGAGCGGTATAGAGTGGAATAATGATAGTGTCAAAGGTATAGTCGGCATAGGTCAAATGGGAGAATGGGATGAGAAAGGACTACTTGGGAAGCTGGATTGCAGCAATATGGAAGGGCTGACACTAATAGATATTTGGAAAAATGATATCAAATCTATAGAGTTGAATGGAACATTCAATTTAACAGTACTTGATTGTGGAGCAAATGATTTAACAGAGTTAAATGTAAATAGTAATATTCAATTAGAGACGCTATATTGTGATGATAATAAATTGACGTCGTTGGATGTTAGTAAATTATCGCAATTGAAAGAGTTAGTGTGCTCTCATAATAATTTTAATACTCTGGATTTAAGCATGAATAAAGAATTAGAAGCGGTTGAATGTACAAATAACGCAATTACAACTTTAAATATAAAAGGCGCTGACAAATTAAATGTAATAGATTGCAGTTATAATCAGATTAGTTCTTTTGAGGTGAATGTTTCAAATCCAGTATATTACACAGCAATTTATAATAATCCATTGATAAAATGCAGTGTAAAGACTTCCGATTTAGACGTCGATTTGAAGTCAGATGGATTCGGGTATTTAGATTTTGAATATGGAGAAGGAATATTAAAATTTGGTACACATAATGACAGTGGCGTTACATTCAATGGTTGGAAAAGTGGAAGTGATATAGTATCAAAGGACAATCCGTATTATATATCTTCACAATCAGGAGGGACATACAATTTAACAGCCGATTTTTCAGAATATGCTATACATTATTATGATTGGGATGGAGCATTAATTAACGCTACGCTATCATTAAAAAATACCAAAATAGCTGCGATAGATAATCCAATTAGACCGGGTTATGTTTTTGATGGATGGTATATGGATAAAGATTTAACAACAGAATGGAATTTTAATAGTGATGTTTTAAATGATAATGTGAATTTATATGCAAAATATACAGCATTAAACGACTCATATTCTCCAATCGCGATGAATGATCCTACTACGGGAAGTGAATATGCAACTATCTTGTTATCAGATTTATCCTTATTAAAGGAGGATGGAACAATCATATTTGAGTTTAAAGGTGAAACCACGCGTATGCCTGTATCGGTGGCTAAGAATTTGTTTGGAGAAAATAGTGATTATAGATTAGTATTACATCTTAAAAGAAACACTCAATCAAGTATAGAATCAAAGTTGAAAGAAAATAATCTGCAAAATATATGTGAGTATGAATTAAGCTTGTTAAAAACGTTAGGAAATCAATCTGATCAAATTCACAATTTTAATGGAAGTTTACAATTATCATTGGTTTTACCAGATAAGTTGCCAAGTGGGATTTTACCATCGGATTTGGAGGTATATTACTACAATTCTGAAACTGGGGTGCTTGAATCTATGAAGGCATCTTATGATTCAGCTACAAACTCATTATTATTTGCAACTACTCATTTTAGTACGTTTATAGTGGGCGCTAAAATTACAAGCAATAGTAGCGGTGGAAATATTAATGATAATGCAAATCCATCAGGAGATGCACTTCCAGATTCCACCTCAAAAGATAATCTGGTTAACAATGCAGGTACTGCTGTTAGTGGTGCAGATACTACAATTAACAATGCTGGTATTACTGATAACAATTCAGATACTACGGCTAATGGTGGGGTGACGGCTGTTAATAGTGAAGATACAACTGTCAATAGCGGAGCAACTGCTGTTATTACTGGAGATAATACAAATATATGGCCATTAATAATCATATTTATAACAATGTTAAGTGCTTTGTGCCATTTTAAATTTAAAGCAGGAAAATTAAAACAATAATGGATTATCGAATAAGGATATAAAGTCATATTGGATATGATTACTAACAATTGGTTCAAACCATCATTTAATGAATTGTCACAATATATAATTAGGGCTAATTATATATTGTGACAGAATAAGCGATGTGCTAAAATTAAAAGTAGAATTAATCTAGTTAGATTGGAGCAAGTTTGAAAATATTAATGTACAAATGGAAAGTGTATATCCAAAATGATATATTTAATACATTACAAAAGATGGGTCACGAAGTAGATATCTTTGAACGCAAGTTAGTAAATGGTTCTGAAGATAAAGACTTCATAAATGAAATTTGTGATCTTATTACAGATAAAAAATATGATTTTGTGTTGTCGGTGAATTATGTTGGAAAGATTTCAGATGCTTGCCAAAGTTGTAATGTAAAGTATGTAGTATGGACTTGTGATAGCCCATTAATTTCAATGCATCATCAATCAGTTTTTAATGAATGCAATTATATTTTCATATTTGATAAAGTTAACTATTACATGTTTCAGGCGGTGGGAGTTAAGCACATATTCTATTTGCCACTTGCAGTTGATACCAATCGTCTAGATACACTTATTTCAAATGCTACGGATATGAAAAAATATAACAGTGATGTATCATTTGTAGGAAGCATGTATGAAAAAAATTCGTACGATGATATTAAAAATAGTTTAAGTGATTATCTAAGGGGCTATTTTGATGCAGCTATGTTAGCACAAATAGACATATTTGGAGAAAATATAATTGATAAACTACTTACTCCGGATATATTGACCGAACTTAGCAATTGTATTGAATTTCACCAAGACAGTAGTTCGTTTTCAAATATTGCACTTGTATTTTCAACAACGTTCCTAGGCTTTAAAGTTGCAATGATGGAACGTATCCAGTGTTTAAATGAACTTGCAAAGAAGCATCGTGTTGATTTATACACAGACAGTAATTCAATTGAATTAATTGGGGTTAATAATATCGGAAGTGTTGATTATCATCAAGATATGCCAAAAGTATTTCATCAAAGCAAGATTAACCTGAACTTTACAATTATAAATATTCGTAGTGGCATTCCTCTTAGAGTTTGGGATGTGATGGGGGCAGGAGGGTTTATGCTTACTAATTTTCAAGCAGAAATACCGCAGTATTTTGAAAATGAAAAAGACCTTGTATATTTTGAAAGTATGGATGATATGACTAAAAAAGTAGATTACTACCTTACGCATGAAGAAGAAAGAATGCAGATAGCGAGAAATGGATATGAGAAAGTCAAAAAACATCATTCTTATGAGGCTAGATTAAAGCAGATACTTTTGGATATTCAACAATAATAAAAGTTTAGAAAAACTTATAAGATATAATAAAAACTATAGAAAACGCGTAAGTATACTGGCTATGTCTGCATACTTACGCGTTTTCTATTATTGTCTAAAACAATTATGAAATATTTGTTTTAAATTAAACAAGATAATTGTAAACTGATTTATCTTGGATTTTCTATATCATTTTTCCACTGGTAAATCCATCAAATTCTTGAAACATAGTTTCTTCAGATTTACGCATCATCAAAGTGACAGTATCATTTTTAAAAACAAGCTGAATAAAAATATTACCAATACATTCATCAATCAGATGAGCTTTGATTAGAAACGTATCCTTGGAACACCAGGTGCCAGATATGGCAGTCGTGTAATTGTAAGATGGAAATTGTTGAATACAATTCGCTCCAATTGCAAATTTCAAAGTGTGGTTACCAGATAAATTACTGTAATCAAATTGTCCACTCGTACATTTATCATCACCACTATTATGAAACGAAAGCGTAATATTTGTAAATCCCATTTTGTTATTATCAAGTAAAAATGTTTTGCTATTAATTAAACGCATAAAGGGAGATGTATCTGCACCATGAAGATACATTAGCTGTCTGGAGCCAACATAATTTGTGAGCGCTGTTTGAGAGTTTAAAATTGCATCATCTGTATTGGTAGATGAATTTGCTATGATTGGGCAATCAGAGAGTGCTGGATATACAGTATCCCAAAATGCATCATAGATAAGCTGAACACCACCCTGTCTGCCTTGTGTATCAGCGGTAGTAATTAAAATCAAATCTTTATCTGGAAGATAGAGTGCTAATTGTCCACCCATTCCATAGCATACAATGCCATTGTGAGTAGTACACCAGAATTGATAGCCATAACCTTGCATTTCTTCAAAGGTGGCTGATTTGCTATAGTTATCAATTTGTTTTGCAGTTGCTTCTTTTATGTAATTAGCGGGTAATAGCTGTTTGCCATTGTTAAGCCCCTTATGTGCAATTAAGTACATAACTTTCAGTAAATCATATGGAGTTGCCATCATCCCTGACCCACCCATACTTACTCCAACTGGATCTTTCATGCAGTAAGCATCCTTGGAAAAATCGAGTTCATCTAAAAACTTGCTCCTTAGATAATTAAGAAGCTCCATACCAGAAAGCTTTTCGACTAAAGCTGCAAGTGTATGGGTGGAAGAAGTATCATATGAAAAGCAGGTGCCAGGCACATGACTTGGTGTTACTGAAAAAAATGTCTTAACCCAATCATCAATAAGCATTACTTTAAAGGTTGTCTTGTCATGTGCACTTGCCATACGAAGCATATCACGAATGGTCATAGCTTCAATGTAAGGATGAACACCTTCTACAGGAAGCTTTTCAGGAAAATATTGAATGATATGATCATCAAGTGAAAGCTTTCCTTCTTCTTCTAGCAGACCAATACCAAGAGATACAAAACTTTTGGTAATAGAAAACATTCGATGTAATGTATTTCTTTCATATGGCTTGTAATAAGTTTCCATAATAACTTTGTCGTGTCTCATGACAATAGCACTATGCATAGGTATATCAATATCTTCGAGTCTTTTGAGAAAACCAATTAGTGATTCTGATGTAATACCCATCTCTTCAGGGGTTGCAGTTGGAAAATCCGTAAAAAAATTCATAGTTAGCTCCTTTAGTAAAATAAAATTATGTTAAATTATCCCAATAAATTAGTAAATCATTATACATTTTACCACATCGTAGGATTAATTAGTATATAGTTTTATTGGTACTTTCTGTATATTTGTGTTATTATAGAGAATAAACTATATTGTCATTTTGGGCAAATTAATATTAAATTAAATTGATATAATAGTATTAAAAGAATTATTACAAAAACTATAAATTAGAAAAAGAATTGTATTTGAGGAGAACGGGGAAATGACTAATTTTTTGATCAACAAATTTGTTAAAAATAGTGAGGATATTACAAACCCTAAAATCAGACAAAACTATGGTATGTTCTGTGGATTAGTAGGGATTATTTGTAATCTATTATTATTTTCAACAAAATTTTTTGCTGGTATAATAACAGCATCTATTTCAATATCAGCGGATGCATTTAACAATTTATCAGATGCTGGTTCATCAATCGTAACATTAATCGGATTTAAAATGGCAGGAAAACCTGCAGATTCAGGTCATCCATTTGGACATGGACGAATAGAGTATTTATCAGGGGTGATAGTATCATTTGCAATTATCATAATGGGATATGAATTGTTTAGAAGTTCGATTGCTAAGATATTAGATCCTCAAAAGATGAAATTTAGCTTGGTTTCGATGATAATCTTAGTGTGTTCAATACTCATAAAGTTATGGATGGCGGCGTTCAACACAAAAATAGGAAAGAAAATCAACTCGTCATCGATGGGTGCAACTGCAATCGATAGTTTAAGCGATTGTGTAGCAACAACAGCCGTTTTGATTGCGTTAATAGTATCTACAACTACGGGATTTAATATTGATGGGTATGCGGGCGTATTGGTTGCTTGCTTTGTATTTATGGCAGGAATTACTACAGCCAAAGACACATTACAGCCACTTCTTGGGAAACCAGCGGACAAAGAATTTGTAGAAGCGCTAGAAGAAACGATTACTTCACATCCAGAAATTATAGGGGTTCATGATTTGATCGTACATGATTATGGTCCAGGGCGTGTATTTGTAACATTACATGCAGAAATACCATACGAAATGAATGTTTTAGAGGCACATGATATAATAGATATAACGGAAAAAGAAGTAGCACAAGAATTCAATTGTGAGATATCAATACATATGGATCCGATCGTTACAGATGATGCTACTGTAAGTAAACTAAAAAAAATGACTGAATCAATATTAACAGAAATTGATCCAATCATTAAAATGCATGACTTTCGTATTACAAATGGTCCCTATATCAAAAACTTAATTTTTGATATAGAAGTTCCGTATGACTACAAACAAGCAGATGAAGATTTGGTAAAAATAATACAAGATGAAATCTATCTTCATGAAGCGAAGTGTGTTGCCGTTATTCATGTTGATAAAAGTTTTGTGGCTGAATAAAGGGAATCAAAAATCGCAACATAAGAATGCTTAGCATTTTTATGTTGCGATTTTTTAAATCCATCCACCATCAAAAGCAATGGCTTGTCCAGTTAAGTAAGCGTGATTTGTTGCAAGTTGATATACAAAATCAGCTACTTCTTCTGCTTGACCTAGGCGTCCAGTTGGGATGTCGTTAACGAGATCTATTAATTCTTGTTCCTCTAAAAAATAATTCATCTCAGTGTCGATTGCGCCGCATGCAACAGCGTTTACCTGTATGCCACTAGGTGCTAATTCTTTTGCTAATGCTTTTGTTAAAGAATTTACAGCTCCTTTGGTTGCAGAATAGGCGACTTCACAGGATGCACCAGTGATTCCCCAAACCGAAGAAATGTTAATGATTTTTCCTTGCTTTTTGTGAACCATTTCTGGTATTGCAAAATGACAGCAGTTATATATAGAAGTAATATTGGTATTTACTATCTGGTTCCAAGCATCAGACTCCATATCTTGAAAAAGACCGATGTAAGAAATTCCTGCATTATTTATAAGAATATCAATTCCACTAAATTGCTTTTTGATTAGAGAAAAAAGTTCTTTTGTATTTTCATAATTGCCAACATCACCAAGATAAGCAAGACATGACACATTATACCCTTCAATTTCTTTCTTGACCGCCTGAAGGCGTTCTTCACTTCTTACACAGTTAATTATTACATTATAATTCTTTTTTGCAAATTTTATTGCAATCGCTTTTCCAATACCTCTTGAAGAACCGGTGACAAGTACAGTTTTTTTATTCATAATCCCCCTCCAATATTTAAAATGTAACCATTTTCAAATAAAAGTATACCATAAACAACTTTTATTTACATCAGCGAAATCGGTTCGAAAATTTTATTCGTGCTTAAAATGATATGAAATAATTTAGAAAATAAATAAATAAAAGCTTGACAAATTAGCTGTTGTGCAAAGTAGACAAAAAGCAAATAGTTGTCCACTAATGGAAAAAAATATCGAATAGTTGTTGTTGCTAAAACCACATAGTTATCCACAAGAAAAAATGCCCATTTTATCTAATTCTTGAGTTATACACCAACTTATACACATTATCCACAATAAATGTACTTGGTTATATCGTGATTTATCACCACAAAATGTGAATAAATGTTTTGTTTAATTATAATAAAAACCAAAAAACGACATAAAATTTTAGGAAATTCTATTGACAAATAGAGAATATTGTAGTTGCGTGTCGAATAAAGGAATATGGATTAATTGTGAGAATTCACTTGTTTAAAACTAAAATTGTGGTATAATATAACCATAATACACGTAAAGGAGTTGAATATTATGCGTTTTATTATTAAAGGAAGAAATATTGAAGTAACTGAAGGTTTGAGAACATCTATAGAAGAAAAGTTAGGTAAACTTGATCGATTTTTTGCAGTAGACACAGAAGTTTATGTAACACTTACCGTAGAGAAAGAAAGACAAAAAATTGAGGTAACAATACCAGTTAAAGGCAGCATCGTAAGATCAGAACAAGTAAGCAGTGATATGTACGTATCAATTGATTTGGTAGAGGAGGTTATCGAAAGACAGTTAAAGAAATATAAACATAAGTTTGTTGATAAGAAACAGCAAGCGGAAGATTTTAATAAAGAGTTTGTAGATAAGGATTTTATTGATGAAGCAGAGATTAAAATCATTAGAACCAAGCGTTTTGGAATTAAACCTATGGATCCCGAAGAAGCTTGTATTCAGATGGAATTATTAGGCCATAACTTTTATGTGTTTTTTAATGCAGAGACAGAAGAAGTGAATGTGGTATATAAAAGAAAAGGTAGTACTTACGGATTAATAGAACCAGAGTTTTAAGGAGTTATCAATTTTCGTAGATATGTTTTATTATAAAATAAGGACAGGCTAATCACTTGTCCTTATTTGTATATTCAAGAAAAGTATTTTCACTATGTAGGAACTTGCGTTAAAGATACAAAGGTGATACAATAATCCAAAGTGGCATTTTTCAACTTAAAATTATATTTAACTATGTTAAAGGTCATGATTTATTATACATTTAAGGAGATTAACGGAATGGGATTTTTTCAGAAAGTATTTGGTACTCATAGTGAACACGAATTGAAAAGAGTGATACCAATAGTTGATAAGATTGAAAGCCTGCAAAGTCAGATGCAGACGCTCTCAGATGAACAGCTGCGAGGAAAGACGAGTGAATTCAAATCTCGCTTATCAAAGGGAGAAACATTAGATGATATTTTACCAGAAGCATTTGCTGTTGTAAGAGAAGCTGGTAAGAGAGTTCTTGGAATGGAACCTTATAGAGTGCAATTGATTGGTGGTATGATACTTCATCAAGGACGTATTGCAGAGATGAAAACTGGAGAAGGTAAGACTCTTGTATCCACACTTCCTGCGTATTTGAATGCACTTACTGGGGACGGAGTTTTAATTGTCACAGTAAATGATTATCTTGCAAAACGTGATGCTGAGTGGATGGGACAGGTTCATGAGTTCCTAGGCCTTACAGTAGGCGTTGTTCTTAATAATAAGAAGGATGAAGAAAGAAGAGAAGCATATAAATGTGACATTACATATGTTACTAATAATGAACTTGGATTTGATTACTTAAGAGATAATATGGTGATTTATAAAGAACAACTTGTTCTTAGATCATTGAAATATGCGATAATAGATGAGGTCGATTCAGTACTTGTTGATGAGGCAAGAACTCCTCTTATTATTTCAGGACAGAGTGGAAAATCAACAAAACTTTATGAAGCTTGTGATATTTTAGCTAGACAGTTAGAACGTGGTACAACAACTGGTGAGATGACTAAGATGGCTGCAATTATGAAGGAAGAGCTTGAAGAAGACGGTGATTTCACTGTAAATGAAAAAGATAAAATAGTGAACCTCACTGACGAAGGTGTTGAGAAGGTTGAAAAATTCTTTCATTTGGAAAATTATTCAGATCCAGAGAATTTAGAGATTCAACATAATATTATACTTGCATTGCGTGCTCATAATCTTATGTTTAGCGATAAGGATTACGTTGTTAAAGATGATGAAGTATTAATCGTAGATGAGTTTACTGGACGTATTATGCCAGGTAGAAGATATTCCGATGGACTTCATCAGGCAATCGAAGCAAAAGAACATGTAAAAGTGAAAAGAGAAAGTAAGACCCTTGCTACGATTACATTTCAGAACTTCTTCAATAAGTTTGAGAAGAAAGCTGGTATGACAGGTACAGCACTTACAGAGGAAAAGGAATTTAGAGAAATCTATAATATGGATGTTATCGAGATTCCGACGAATCAAAAAATCCTTCGTAAAGATTCACAAGATGCTGTTTATAAGACCAAGGAAGAAAAACTGAATGCAGTTGTAGATTCAGTAGAAGAATCATATACGATTGGACAACCTGTACTTGTTGGTACAATTACAATTGAAGGCTCTGAAAGAGTAAGTGATTTGCTTAAAAAGAGAGGGATTCCACATAAAGTCCTCAATGCTAAGTTCCATGAACTTGAAGCAGAAATCGTAGCAGAAGCTGGTAAACATAAGGCTGTAACAATTGCTACTAATATGGCAGGTCGTGGTACAGATATTAAGCTTGATGAGGAAGCAAAAGCAGCTGGTGGACTTAAGATTATTGGTACAGAAAGACATGAAGCGAGACGTATTGATAATCAATTACGTGGACGTGCAGGCCGTCAAGGCGATCCTGGTGAGTCAAGATTCTTCATTTCACTTCAAGATGATTTGATGAGACTTTTTGGTTCAGATAAACTTATGAGCGTGTTTAATACATTAGGTGTTGCTGATAATGAACAGATTGAACATAAGATGCTTTCGAATGCAATTGAAAAAGCGCAGAAGAAGATAGAGACGAATAACTATGGTATCAGAAGAAACTTACTTCAGTATGATGAAGTTATGAATGAGCAACGTGAAATTATTTACGCTGAAAGAAGAAAAGTTCTCGATGGCGAAAGTATGCGTAATTCAATTTATAAGATGATTACTGATTTGACAGAGGCTGCAGTAGATACTTGTATTAGTGATGATCATAGCTCAGATCAGTGGAATTATGTAGAATTAAATGAAATATTACTTCCAACTATGCCGCTACCAATGATTACTCAATCTGAAGATGTAAATAATAAGAATGAACTCAAACATATGCTGAAAGAAAGAGCAGTTAAATTTTACGAAGATAAAGAAGCAGAATTCCCAGAAGTTGAGCATTTAAGAGAACTTGAACGTGTAATCCTACTTAAGGTAATTGATAGAAAGTGGATGGATCACATTGATGATATGGATCAACTTCGTCAAGGTATCGGTCTTCAGGCATATGGTCAAAGAGATCCACTTGTACAGTATAAAGTAATGGGTTATGATATGTTTGATGAGATGACAAAAGGTATTAGTGAAGATACAGTAAGACTTCTTATGCATGTACAGGTTGAACAAAACGTTGAAAGAGAGCAAGTTGCCAAAGTAACAGGAACGAACAAAGATGATTCTGCTACAAAGATACCAATGAAACGTGAGGAAAAGAAGATATATCCGAACGATCCTTGTCCATGTGGAAGTGGTAAGAAGTACAAACAGTGTCACGGACGGTTGTAATATTGGCGAATAATGAGTTAGAATAAGGTAAATAATAGCAAGAAAAAAATAAAATAAAGTAGGTGATCAAATGGTAGAATTAGATCAGTTTAAATATAAACTCTCAAACTACACACAACCATTGGACGAAATAAGGGAGTCACTTTGACTTGGCTAACAAGCAAAAGCGGATTGAAGAAATAGAAGCAAGTATGGAAGCTCCTGGGTTTTGGGATGAAACAGACAAATCTCAGGAAATAATGAAAGAACTTAAGGGTCTTAAGGTTGCATTTGAAAAGTATGATGAGCTAAAGCAAGGATTAGAGGATGCTAAAACACTTATTGAGATGGCAGACGAAGAAAACGATGCTTCATTAATCCCAGAAATTCAAAATGAAATTACAGTTTTTGATGAGAAAATTAACAAGCTTAAGATTAGTACGCTTTTATCAGAGGAATATGATAAGAATAATGCGATTCTTACATTGCATGCAGGTGCTGGTGGAACAGAATCATGTGATTGGGCTGCAATGCTTATGCGCATGTATATGAGATGGGCAGATACAAAAGGATTTAGAACAGAAGTGATTGATTACCTTGATGGAGAAGAAGCTGGTATGAAATCAGTGACGATTGAAATCGAGGGTGAGAATGCTTATGGATATCTCAAATCCGAAAAAGGCGTTCACAGATTAGTTCGTATTTCACCATTTAATGCAGCTGGAAAAAGACAGACATCATTTGTATCTTGTGATGTAATGCCTGATATAGAAGTTGATCTTGATATTGATATTGATTTAGATGATTTAAGGGTCGATACTTATCGTGCAAGTGGAGCAGGTGGACAGCATATTAATAAGACATCTTCAGCAGTTAGAATTACGCATATTCCGACTGGAACAGTAGTTCAATGTCAGAATGAACGTTCCCAGCATCAAAACAAAGACAAAGCAATGCAGATGTTGAAAGCAAAGTTGTTTTTACTTAAGAAGCAGGAGAATGCGGACAATTTATCCGATATTCGTGGTGCTATTAAAGAAATCAATTTTGGAAATCAGATTAGAAGCTACGTACTGCAACCGTATACGATGGTAAAAGATCATAGAACGAATACTGACGTAGGTAATGCACAAAGTGTACTCGATGGTAATTTAGACCCACTGATAACTGCTTATCTTCAGTGGAATGGCACTGGAAGAGACAAGGAGGATTAAATGCAATGGCAAATTATTTAAAACCAGTAATTTTTAAATTAGGAAGCGAAAGTTATGGCATAGATATTAATCTTGTAAGTTCAATTGAAAAGCAAGTAGATGTTGTATCTGTACCAAATACACTTCAGTATATTAAAGGAATCATTAAACTCAGAAATGAAATCATTCCTGTAATCAACTTAAAAAAGAGATTTAATATGAAGGATGCTGATATTTCCGGTGAGAATGCAATTATTGTAAAGCTTCCTAACATTACAATTGCAATTGAAGTAGATGCAGTAGAAGAGATTCATAGCATTGAAGAGTCTGAAGTAGTAGATATGCCAACCATTGTAAAGACAGAGGATTTAAAATACTTTGATAAGGTTGTTAGTGTGAATGGTAAATTAGTCGTTTTAATTAATGTGAATTATTTACTTAGTGAAAGCGAGCAGACATCTGTCGCAAATCTAACTGAAAAATTAAGTTAAATATAAGTTATCTGAATTAAAATGTAGAAACAACGAGTAGTTTTGATGAGGCAATTGCAAAGATAGGAAATGGAAGACCATTGACTAATTGCCAGTTGCCTCATTTTTTTGAATGATTCATACAAGTCAAAATTTATGTGGGGTATTAGATGCGTGATCAAGAAAAATATCTGAAATTTAAAAGAAGTGCAGGTATACTAATGGCAATTAGTAGCATTCCCTCACCATATGGAATTGGAACGTTTGGTAAGGCTGCTTATGAATTTATTGACTTTGTAAAAGCCTCAAATCACAAATATTGGCAAGTACTGCCGCTTGGTCCAACAGGCTATGGTGATAGCCCCTATCAGACCTGTTCTGTTTTTGCAGGTAATCCCTATTATATTGATTTAGATATACTTGTTGAAGAAGGTCTTCTTACAAAATCATATGTGCAATCATTTGATTGGGGAGATGGTACAATACCAGTGATGGTTTCGGAAAATGATTCCAATCAAGGTGACCACGAATTTTATCGAGATGAAAAACTTGGAAGTCAGAGCTATGTAAGTTATGAAAAGATATTTTTATCTAGATTTTTAGTGTTAGCAACAGCATTTGAGAACTTTAAAAGTAAACGAATGGAGAATGGCTACAAGGATTATGATGATTTTGTGGCTACTAATGATGACTGGTTAGAAGACTATTCGTTATATATGGCGTGCAAAGCATATTTTGGATATAAAGATTGGGACAAATGGGATGATGAAATTAAGTTTCGAACCCCAGAAGCTTTATTAAAATACAAAACAAAATTGATAAAAGAGATAGAATTCTGGGAGTTTTGCCAGTTTGAATTTTTTAAACAATGGAATAATCTTAAAAAATATTCAAATGATAACGGAATTGAAATAATTGGTGATATTCCTATATATACAGCTTTAGATAGTGCAGATGTGTGGGCGAATACTAAGATGTATCAGTTGAATGAAAAACTCGAGCCAATTAAAGTTGCAGGAGTACCACCAGATGCATTTTCTGCATTGGGGCAGAAATGGGGAAATCCAATTTACGACTGGGATGCTATGGAAAATGATCGCTTTTCATGGTGGGGAAAACGAATGAAAAATGCCGCTCAGATGTATGACATAATCAGAATAGATCACTTTATTGGTATTGTGAAATATTATACAATACCGACAGAATGTCTTGATGCAAGAATTGGTGAATATAAGACAGGACCAGGTAAGAAGCTTACAGATGTAATTAACGAAGCAATTGGTGAAAAAAAGATAATCGCAGAAAATTTGGGAGTCGCAATTCCAGAAGTTGAAGAATTATTAAAAGAAAATAATTACCCGGTAATGGAAGTCTTGGAATTTGCATTTGACGGTAATAGTGATAATCCTCATATCACGTATAATTATGAGAAAAATTCAGTGGTTTATGGTGGAACGCATGATAATGAAACATTGCAGGGATTTTTTAATGAACGAAATGATCAAGAACTTGAGTATGCATATGATTATCTTGGAACAAGGGATAAAAATTTGATAGTTGATCAGGTATTTAGATCGGCTTATGGAAGCGTAGCAAATCTAGTTATATTCCAAGTACAAGATATTTTGAAATTGGATAATTCCGCAAGAATGAACTTCCCATCAACACTTGGAGACAATTGGAAATGGCGGTTGAGAAGTAATCAATTAAATGATTCACACATTAACAATTTAAACTATTTAGTTAGGATTTTCGGAAGAAAATAATTTTTGACTTGTTGTAAAAAGATAGTGAATAGCCCTGTATGCTGTTCACTATCTTTTTATTGTTTTCTCTTATATTATTTTGAAACTTTAGAATAATTTCAAACACACAATAAGAAGATAATATAAAATGACACAAAATAATTTGTTATATTTCTAAAATAATTCAGCATAATACAACGAACCAAAAATATTGTCGATTTATGTCAGAATGGATTTGCTATTTTGCAATTATCTTGATATTCTATTTGTGAAAATACAAATGAAATGAGGGTTGACATTGTATAAAATAGCTGTATGTGATGATGTTTCTGTTGATATTGATAATATTGTTCAAATTATTAAAAAAAAATCAAATGAAAGTAATATTTTTGGAATAAGTTACTTTTTATACAAGAGTGGAAATGACTTATTGAAAAATATAAATGAAAGATTTGATGTAATATTTTTGGACATTCAAATGGGGAAGATGGACGGGAGTGAGGTTGCTAAGTTAATTCGAAAAGTTGATGCAGAAGTCATTCTTGTGTTCTATTCGGGAATACGAGCTCCAAGCGCAGAGCTGTTTAAGGTTGAGCCTTATCGGTATATCACGAAACAATTCATTAAGAAAGAAATGGAAAATGAAGTGAAGGAAGTTCTTGATAAGATGATTTCAAGGCCGCTAAAATATTTCCTGACATTTCGAAATGGAGGCTCTTTTAGAATTAATCTGAATGATATAGTATATATAGAATTGCTAAAAAGAGGGTGTGATATATATATATTTGCACAAGTAAGGGAAAAATACAGATGTGAAAAAATATATTGTGAAAAATCGTTGAGGCAAGTTTATGAAGAAATCAATGATGATCGATTTGTTTATGCACATAATAGTTATATTATAAATATTGAACATATTATGAAAACCACCAGAACAGAAGTGATATTGAGTGATAATATCACTTTAACGATTGCACGGTCAAAAGGGAAATTTCTTAGAAAACGGATGGCGGCGTATTTTGGTAATAAATACGTTAGAAAGGGCAACATGCTATGAATGTGGTGATGTTACTGACTAATATCTTAATAATTATGTTTGAAATATATTTGTATTTTGACTTTGGTTCTGAATTTTTCAAAATAAGACTTATTTCAAAAGACGTGAAAATAATTGTATTATTAATTTGGATAATAATGATTTATACAACTGTTAAATTTGATAGCTTATATATGAATTTATTAATTATTCCTTGCATCTATTTCGGAATCAGTTTTATAATCTTTGTGTCTGATTTAGCAGATAGATGCTGGTATACGTTACTGTTTTTTTTGATAGTTAGTGGAGTAGAAGGTTGCGCCTATGTTACGCTAGACATAATCTTGAACCAATCAAATTTCAAGATCACATGCTCACGCAATGATATATTGGGATATATTCTAATTATAAAAATGGTGACGTTGATCATAGTCAAGTTCATAAAGCATCAAATAGGGTTTAACAAAACTAAAATAGGAAAGAAAATGATAATATACATTTGGCCATTAATAGTATCGACATTATTGATGTATGGAGGTATATTTTATTTGAAGTTAAATGCAAGTATATTGGCGGAATCAAGAGGCGCTTTAATGCTAGGTAGTATTGGTATCCTATTTTCTAATGTATTGATGTTTTATATAATTAGGAGATTGCAAGAAGCTATGAATAGAGCGAATAGTTTAGAACTAGAACAGATAAAAGAAAATTTAAATAAAATATATTACGAAAAATTAAATGAAAAAAATAGAGCACATTCTCAGATCATACATAACTTGAATTATTATT
>Ga0302170_10000447_pt1 | contig 16623 bp, 14 predicted proteins | sample I_Fen_N2_1_FD_193492 | JGI IMG/M metagenome (GOLD analysis project Ga0302170, IMG submission 193492) | Peat permafrost microbial communities from Stordalen Mire near Abisko, Sweden - I_Fen_N2_1 | ecosystem: Environmental > Terrestrial > Soil > Wetlands > Permafrost | place: Sweden: Abisko...
ATATTCTCAGCCCCTTCGGGAGCTGGCAAAAGTACCCTGGTACAATACTTATTAGGCTGTGGATTCGATATGGAATTTTCTATTTCGGCCACCAGTCGTGCTCCAAGAGGCACTGAGAAACACGGAGTTGACTATTATTATCTCACTCCCGAAGAATTCAGACAAAAGGTTGATAATCAAGAGTTCCTTGAATACGAAGAAGTTTATCAAAATTGTTACTACGGTACACTTCGCAGTGAAGTTGAACGTATTACAGGCCAGGGGAAAAACATTGTTTTTGATGTAGATGTAGTGGGTGGGCTAAATATCAAAAAAGAGTTTGGCGATCAGGCATTAGCTTTGTTTATTGCACCACCAAGTATCGATGAGTTGCACAAACGTCTGGTAAGTAGGGGAACCGATTCAGCTGAGATGATAGAAAAGCGCATTGGAAAAGCCGAATTTGAGATGAGCTTTGCTCCAAAGTTTGATATCGTGGTGGTAAACGATAATCTGGAGCTTGCAAAAGCCGAAGCAGAACGTTCGATAAGAGAGTTTCTGAAAAAATAATAACTTTTCTTCTGTAAAAAGGAAACACTGTAGTATATGCAGCCTAACAGCAACTTATCAAAACAAAAATCTTCGGAAAAAGAGTCGGGGTCTAATAGCAAAAAACGTGTTGCTCTTTACTTTGGCTCGTTTAATCCTATTCATCTGGCTCATCAGAAACTGGCTGGTTACCTGGTAAACAATCAATTGGTGGATGAGGTGTGGTTTGTTATTTCTCCCTGCAATCCATTAAAAGATCAATCGGAATTACTCGATGAATATATCCGCTTGGATATGTTGATTTTTGCCATTCGGGAAGAACCCCGATTCAAAGCCTGCGATGTTGAATTTACCATGCCTATTCCTTCGTATTCTATTGATACCTTGCATGTATTGTCATCGCATTTTCCCGATTGCCTGTTTACCTTGGTTATAGGAAGTGACAATGCACTGGTTTTTGATCAGTGGAAGGATTATTTACTGCTTCTGGAGCAATATCCGGTATTGGTGTATCCCCGTCAGGGAGCAGATTTTGCTGAAGTAGCTGCCAAATACCCTCAAATGGAATTGCTTCATACCGACTTCTACAATATTTCTTCTACCGAAATCCGCAATTCCATCGCACAAAAAAAGGATGTAAGCACATGGCTACATCTTTCTGTATTCCAATTTATTGAAGAGAATAATCTCTACCAGTAGTTTTACTGAAAAAATAGCTGGCAGGTAGATCTATCTGTTCAATTTATAAATACTGATTGCTATTTTTTTCACTTCCAATAGTAGTGGATGGTCCATGACCGCAATAAACCACTGTGGAGTCGGGTAGGGGAAGCAGTTTTTTGGTGATCGACAGAATAAGTGTGGCATAATCGCCATAAGGCAAATCCGTCCTTCCTATAGAATTGCGGAACAATACATCTCCGGCAAATACAACCCCTTCTTTTTCAGAATAAAAAGCCAAACTACCAGGAGAATGACCCGGTACGTGAATTGCCTTCAGACTACAGTTTCCAAATTTTATTTCGTCATCTTCATTAATATATGCACCCAGTGCCTGAGCTTCTTCTTCCACGCTGAAACCGAAAGAACGGGCTTGCTCCACTACATTGGCCAGCAGAAACTCATCCTGTTGATTTGCTTCGGGTAGTAAGCCAAAGGTATCGGCTACAAATTTATTTCCAAACTGATGATCCAGGTGCAGGTGTGTATTGATTAAACGCTTCAGTGTAAGTCCATTTTCATCAATAAACCGTTTTAAAGTAAGCTTTTCAGTTTCGGTGATGCATCCGGCATCTATAAGTACCGCTTCTTTTGTTTCATCAAAAAGTAAGCATGTATTTTCCTGAAAAGGATTGAATGTAAATGTTTTAATTGTCATCTTTATTTCGTTAGTCGTTATTATTCCGGTTGTTTGCGGTTATTCATAGTTATTTAATGAAAGGTAAACAATAAGACCACAGATAGTTAATGCCTGTAAATAATGCCAAAGGCAACTATCGTTTAAAGCGGTACGTATACAGCCTTTTTTGTTTTAAAGTACTCTTCATTGAAAAAATCGCTTACTTCAAACAATTCGGCTACATTTTTATAGGGTAGTATTTCATGTTGTAGTTCGCCGCCTTTCAGGCATATAAGTCCGTTGGGTAAAGCATTTGCGGCCTTTTTGCTGATATTCTTTTTTACCAGCTTCACTAAATCATCTAAAGGCATGACAGCACGACTTACCACAAAGTCAAACTTGCCTTTTTCTTCTTGTACACGCAGGTGTTTTAATGTGATGTTTTTTAAACCTATAGCGGTAGCCACTTCAGTTCCGACTTTAATCTTTTTGCCAATGGAATCAATCAATACAAAAGTTGATTCGGGAAAAAGAATAGCCAGCGGAATTCCGGGAAAACCACCACCGGTGCCAACATCTAAAATGGTGGAAGCCGGTTGAAAACGAATGATTTCGGCTATAGCTAACGAATGCAGAACGTGATGTTCGTAAAGGTTTTCAATGTCCTTACGGGAAATCACGTTTATCTTTGCGTTCCACTCGAAATACAAATCGTAAAGTGCTTCGAATTGAGCCTTTTGTGTATCTGTCAGGTTTGGGAAGTATTTTAGAATTTGTTCCATCGGAGTTTTAATTAATATGTTGCAAATTTACTAGAAAAAATCTGTATCTGAAAATGACCGTACCTTCTTTCGGATACCCATTTTCAGTTTTGAAATATATGCCTAATATATTTATATACAGTTATATACAAAACAAAAGCTGCAATTGTGAACGTTGAATTATGAATTTTGCGTATAAAATAGTACCTTTGCGTTTTGTTTGCGAAAAAAATCATCCTTGTATTATTGATCAGTTGTTTTATTTTCAACAATATACTGATTATTATGTTTTAAAAAATAACGATTAAAAACTAAATATAAATTTAATATGAAAGCTTATGTTTTTCCCGGTCAGGGCGCTCAATTTGTAGGAATGGGCAAAGACCTATATGATCAATCGCCACTGGCCAAAGAATACTTCGAAAAAGCAAATGAAATTCTCGGATATCGCATTACCGATTTAATGTTCGCCGGAACTCCGGAAGATTTAAAACAAACTAAAGTTACTCAACCTGCTGTATTTCTTCACTCGGTGATTTCAGCTATTGTATTGGGCGACGATTTTAAACCTGAAATGGTAGCCGGTCACTCTTTGGGTGAATTCTCAGCGCTGGTTGCTGCCGGTGCGTTATCGTTCGAAGACGGATTGAAACTGGTGTATGCACGTGCTATGGCTATGCAGAAAGCCTGTGAAAAAGAACCTTCTACCATGGCTGCCGTACTTGGCCTGAGCGATGAAATTGTTGAAGAAGTATGTGACTCTATTAAAGACTGTATAGTAGTGCCTGCTAATTACAACTGTCCCGGACAATTGGTTATTTCGGGTTCTATCGAAGGAATTGATAAAGCATGTGAGATCTTGAAAGAAAAAGGTGCAAAACGTGCATTGAAACTCCCTGTAGGTGGTGCATTTCACTCACCACTGATGCAACCTGCCAGTGAAGAACTGCAAGCTGCTATCAAAGCCACTACATTCAGCACTCCTGTTTGTCCTGTTTATCAAAACGTAAATGCTTATCCTCAAACTGAAGCAGAAGCCATCAAACAAAATCTGATTGCTCAGCTGACTGCTCCGGTACGTTGGACACAAACCGTGAAAAATATGGTTACCGACGGCGCAACTGAATTTATTGAACTCGGACCGGGTGAAGTATTGAAAGGTTTGATCAAAAAAATCAGTCCAGAACTAACTCAGGCATAGTTTGTAATTTGCAATTTATCATACATAATAAAGATGTGGAGAACAGACAATTCTCTACATCTTTTTTTGTGCTAAAATGCATTAATATAACTTTTTAATAAGCTTTTTTTAGTACTTTTGTTATCTGTTTTTTGAAAAACGAGTTACAATAAGTCAATATATTCAGTTGCAGAACTCATTATTTGTTGGTATATCTTTATAGTTGGTTACACATCAATTAATTATGAGTTATGATCATGAATTATAAATTAATATTTATATGTATAGAACACACACTTGTGGCGAACTTCGCCTTGCTAACGTAGGACAACAAGTTACTTTATCTGGTTGGGTACAGCGCATCCGAAAGATGGGCGGAATGACTTTTGTTGATATACGTGACCGTTATGGAATCACTCAATTAGTATTCAATCAGGATACTAATGCCGAATTATTCGAAACTGCCAATAAACTGGGACGCGAATTTGTGATTCAGGTAAATGCCGAAGTAGCCGAACGTAGCAACAAAAATGCTAACATTGAAACAGGTGAAATAGAATTGCTGGTATCGGAGCTAATCATTCTGAATGAATCGAAAACGCCACCTTTTACTATCGAAGAAAATACCGATGGTGGTGATGATATCCGTATGAAATACCGTTACCTCGATTTACGTCGTCCCACAGTACGCGAAAATCTGGAATTGCGTCACCGCATTACCTTTGAACTGCGTCGTTTTCTGGATCAGATGCACTTTTTGGAAGTGGAAACACCTATTCTGATTGGGTCAACACCCGAAGGTGCCCGCGACTTTGTGGTTCCGTCGCGTATGAATCCCGGTGAGTTTTATGCTTTGCCTCAGTCGCCTCAACTTTTCAAACAATTGTTGATGGTTTCCGGCTTCGACCGTTATTTTCAGATTGCCAAATGTTTCCGCGACGAAGATTTGCGTGCAGACCGTCAGCCTGAGTTTACCCAGATTGACTGCGAAATGTCGTTTGTTGAGCAAGAAGATGTATTGGTGCTTTTTGAAGGTATGATGAAGCACCTTTTCAAATTTGTGAAGAATATAGATATTACCGAAGCATTCCCCCGTATGACCTGGGAAGATGGTATGAAATACTATGGTTCCGATAAACCGGATATTCGCTTCGACATGAAGTTTGTGGAACTGAAAGAAGCCGTATCGGGCCGTAATTTTGTGGTATTCGACAGTGTTTCTTACGTGGCAGGTATCTGTGCTACCGGATGTGCCGGATATACCCGCAAACAACTGGACGAACTGACCGATTTTGTAAAACGTCCGCAAATAGGAGCGAAGGGACTGATATATATCCGTTGCGAAGCCGATGGAACATTTAAATCGTCGGTAGACAAATTCTATTCAGCTGATGATTTAAAACAGATTGCTTCATTGTTCAACGCACAAGCCGGTGATTTGATTTTAATTCTGGCCGGTGATAAACGCAAGACTCAGAAAGCTTTGTGCGAATTGCGTTTGGAGGTGGGAGCGAGGTTAGGTCTTCGTGACAAAAATGTATATGCACCACTCTGGATTATTGACTTCCCGCTTTTTGAATGGGATGAAGAAACGCAACGTTTTTATGCTACGCACCATCCGTTTACATCTCCCAATCCGGATGATATACCTTTGTTGGAAACTGATCCGGGAGCTGTACGTGCTACTGCTTACGATATGGTTATCAATGGTGTAGAGCTTGGTGGTGGATCTATCCGTATCCATGATAGCAAACTGCAACATCAAATGTTTAAATACCTTGGATTTACGCCCGAAAAAGCACAGGCTCAGTTTGGCTTCCTGATGGATGCATTCCAGTATGGAGCACCACCTCACGGAGGACTGGCATTTGGATTGGACCGCTTGGTATCTTTATTTGCAGGTTTGGATAGTATTCGCGACTGTATTGCATTCCCTAAAAACAATTCGGGACGTGATGTGATGGCCGATTCGCCTTCTACTATCGATCAGTCGCAATTGGATGAATTGAATCTGATTGTTGATCTGAAAGAAAAATGACCCCAAACCCCTAAAGGGGCTTAAGGGACAGGGTTGGCAAAATTGAATAAATTTTTACATACAAAGCCATTAAACTAATGTTTAATGGCTTTGTTATTTTTAAGTTATTAATTAATTGTTTCTTTTATGGTAAGAAACGGCTTGAAGAGGACTTGAAGCCCCTTTAGGGGTATGGGGTCGGTTTGTTATATTATTTCTTCAAAAAGCATGTTTTCAGCACAAAGCTGGTTCCATCTATTTTACAGTCAACTTCTTCAGGGTCTTCGGTGAGACGGATAAACTTAACTTTTGTTCCGCGTTTCAATACGGTAGAAGAGCCATGTACTTTCAGGTCTTTAATCAGGGTTACGCTGTCGCCGGTCAGCAATTCGGTGCCGTTGCCATCTCTGCAGGTTTTATCTTCCAATTCTTCAACAACAACTTCATTCTACTATACATAATATGAATTATAGGAAAAAAGTATATTAGAATAAAAGAGACATACAAAGGCTGAGAATCGCATAAAACCGTAGCGTTGCACAGTATTCAAATTCTATCAAAATCTCAGGAGTTTTTTTGAACAAATTTTAGGTTATGCTTTAGTCAGGCTTATACGTGAATGAAAAAGGAGAATAATTGTAGCAAGCCAAACTTGCTGAGATGCAGAGCTGCTTGTTTTATAGAATGAAAATTTGCTTTTTTATTGATATTCTGAAAATGCTTTCTGGTAGTTTTATCACTTATATTCAGTTCGTAGGATATTTCGCTACAAATTTTATCATCGTTTACCTTGCGGATGATTTCTTTTTACTGCCGGGTAAAGAAGATTAATTCCTTATCCCTGAATAATTTGCTTTTTACAATTAAATTGGCCGGTTCTATAAAACCAACCCGATATCGTTTATCATCTTCCTTTTCGGCCAACGAACTAAGGTTTACATTATGCAGGAGCATATAAGGTTTGCCTTGCACATCGGGCATCAGTAACTTATAGCTGATTAAAAAACAATGGTATTTACCATCTGCACCTTTTAACCGGTGCTGATAGCTGAGGCTGAAATCTTTCACCCTATTGGTTGGTAGCCAGTTTAAAAAACGCAGCGAAGCTATGGCCAGTGATAGTATAAAAGCCAGATCGTTGGGGTGTGTAAGTGTTATCCAGGGAGCTCACTTATTTTTTGTCAGGAACAATAGCCGGACATTCCAGCAAATGCTCATACCGGGGATTAACTGACGAAAAACTTCCACTGCTCAGGTCAAGTATAGAGAAGTCCATACCTTGTATCGGAGCCAGTATACTGAATGATTCAGACAAGATTTCTTTTTTCCGATCTATCTCAGGAACTGTTGTGATTTTACATTGCGAAAAAACTTCATCTAGCTCTTTCAGCAAACTAGTAATTAGAATTTGGTTATACATAAACACTGGCTTTAAATAATAATAACTCTTATACCTAAAACAAAAAAACAGCGGGACTAAAAAACAGCAGCTATCTATCTAAAATTGCTTCTGTCAATTGGCTATATGCACTGCAAATATATGAATAATTCTGAAATTATTACTTTTTATGTCGAAATATGACAAAAAATACTACCTTTTGAGTATTTTTTATATCATTTCTTTAGTGTTATTTTACTGCCGGAAACAAGATGTTGTTTCAAAGGACAATTTTGCTAAAGCCAATACGATAAAAATAGGGCTTATTTATCCGAAGTGACTTTATAAAAATTCGATCATTTATAAGAATTTCGGGCCGGGCATCATCAACCGGATTTTCTTTACAAGTAATAGTCTATTCATAACAAGTAATGGAGCATTACTAACAAGTAATAGCGTATTCCTTACTATTAATAGCATATTCCTTACAAGTAATGGAGCATTAATAACAAGTAATACCATACTATTGCTGATGATGATATTGGTATAAGGTGGCATTAAAATGGCGTAATGTATTGTTTATAAGTATATAAATAAATCTTTAGAGTTTTCAAAATAGTAGTATTAATTTAATCTTTTAAAATTTATGGGAAAGGTAAAAGTAATTGTAGATTATTCGCCTAATCGCTATTCTGATCTGGAATTGAAGAATAAAGCGGATAATATTGTGGTCTGTATGACGGGTAACCTGAAGTTTGTAAGTCTGGAACCAAAAGTATTACAGATTAAAACACAGAATGATGTTTTTGATTCGTATTTAGTCAGGACAAACCAGACTGGCAAGCAGTTTACGCTCGAAAAGAGTCAGGTACGTAGTGTGTTGGAAGGTTACATGGGGTCTACAGCACTTCAGGTGCAGGACATTACTAACGGTGACGAAGCAGCCATTATCAGTGCCGGATTTGATGTGAAACGTAAACCAACTCCGGTAGGCCTGTTGGAGCGTCCGGCAAAGGTGGTAGCTAATCCGGGCCCAACACGTGGGAGTCTGGAAATATCATGGGAAGTGATACCGAATGCTCATATGTATGAAGTTGAAGTTATTGAGTATCCGGAGACTGATAAAAGCGTGCGACAACGCACTTCGACCACCAAACACAAAATAGTGGTTGATGGCCTCATACGTGGACAGGCATATTCTATACAAGTAGCCGGTGCCGGTTCAGATCCGGGACGTGTGTGGAGCGATGCTATTATCAGTTATGTAATGTAATTCTGTAAATGATCCGGGTGCGTATCAAAAGCAGGTAAATAATGTAACAAAAGCGTATTCGCGTTTTTAAAAAGGCATTTGATACAGCCCTACTCCTACTAAAACCGTTCGGATTTTGTGTCCGGACGGTTTTTATTTTGCCACATTGCTCTTTTTTTCTCAATGTTTACAACTATTTCTGCAAATTGTGTTAAGTGAATAAATTTTTTTTGTATTTTTGGGGCGTGGAAAAGGAATAAAACATGTTTATTAATAGATTGTTCAAAAATAAATAAACTATATATTATTATGAATGAAGAAACTATAGTACAAGAGATACAAATAAGGATACATAAATAGATAGGAAAATAAATGAAGGTACCAGAACTGACAGAGAACACTATTGTTATTGGTCGTAATCGAAAAAAGTAAAGTCAATTTTTATTGTTTGTAATATTTGGATTATTTCTATTCGGAAGATTTTTATTGAGGCCTGATTTTCAATCAAAATTATTTCAATCATCATATTTGTTTCTTACTATTATGATTATACTTATAGTGTTTATGTTTATCGGGATGATTATTATGAGCTTAATCAGAATAATCAGTAAGAGACCTGGATTAATCATTAATGATACCACTATATATGACCTTGTAATGGGAGGAAAGATTAAGGGATAGGTTTCTATCTGTTTAAACTAATCTAGCTATTCAACCACTTCGTGGTTGTTTATCTTATTTATCATTTATCCATGCATTGCATACATGGCTATTATTATAATTCCGAAGGAATTATAATAATAGAGAATTATTCTCCTAGTGCCTAGGTTGAAATTCCAATTCTTCTATTGCTCAGGGTTGAAACCTTGAGCATCAATATCGGTCGTTCCTACGGAACTTATCAAGTGCATAAAACCAGTGCCATAGGCACGACCGATATTGATGCAATGGAATTTATTCCATTGAAATAGGAGAAAGTTATATACCCCTAACCCCTGAAGGGGAATAAGAATGATGTGCGAGAAGAAAGTGCATGTAAAGAATGAAAATAGGAAACAGAAGTAATTAAAATCCCCTTTAGGGGTTTGGGGCGGATTATTGCAATATAAATCAAAAAACACAAATCCGAAGGATTTGAATGTGAATAGCCATACATGAAATGTATGGAACAAGAGAATAAATCATAATTATAACCCCGAATGGGGTTGAATATCAATATCTAATATTTATCAACTAATAATTAAAAACATGAGAAAAGTTATACAACTATGTCTTGTAACATTTACACTATTATTTCCGCTAAGCAGCCTACATGCTCAAGGTAGAAACATTCACTTTTTTGGAAGTTATGACAGAAGCTTTGGAAATATAATTGCATCGGTAAGTTCTTCATTGGGGAATATCCAACATGATGAAATAAGTAAACTAAAAAATGGTAGTGTAAATCAATTTGAGCTTGGAGCCTTTATAAACTCTTTTGGAGTGGGTATTATCCATAATTCTTATGCAGCTGATGCAACTACAACTTATCAGAATTATGATATGAATGGTGATGGACGCTTAGATAATGGTATGTTAGGCGATAAGCTTCGTCTTAAATTTACGGGTCTTGAAGTTCTTTATAAAAAGGCAATTCTCGGCTCTCGTTTTGATGTCCTTGGAAGAATAGCTTTAGGCATACAGTCGTACTCTATTGATAAGACTACTGATATTTCGGATAATAATCCTTCTGACAATTATCAAACACTTACCGGAAGTATTTTTACAGGATTAATTGGTGCCGGATTTGATTATCGCATCAATAAGATTGTAAGTGTAGGTATTGAAACATCGGTTTTGCCGGGTAAGTATAAAAAATTAAAAGATAAAAACAGTGCTGGTTATATTTATGAAGATAATGTAAGTAGATTAAGTACGGGTTTAAAACTAACATTGACGTTATAAATTACGAATCGGACAACAGTTCTTATAAATTCCTCATTATGAAAAAACGATTACTCTTCCTCACCTACTTCATCTTTTTGATTTTTAATTCGCAGGCTCAAATTCATTATTTTGTAGAAGCTTCCGGAAATATGTCACTTATTCCAAAGTCTGAAAAAACAATTTCAAGTTCTTCGATTCCCGAAGGGACAAATTATACAATGTATTCAATATATAACTATAAAGAAAAGTATGACAAAGCATTAGGAGGAAATGTTATGATTGGTATGCAATATGATTTGAAGAATAAATTTAGTTTAGAAAGTGGAATTGACTTGTCGTTGATTAAATTTAATCATGATCTTTTGGGCACCCACGCATTTACGTATAAGTTTATAGATAATCTTGTAATATCACAAATCCCAGTTAATTCTGTTTCATATTATGAATTAAAAAGTGATTTTAGTTTGAGCTATTTATCAATACCAGTTTCAGTATTTTATCAATTACTAAAAGAAAGACTTTATGTGGGTGCCGGTGTTGTTCCGGGTGTTTTGATTCATGCAAGTAATGATTATAATGATAATAGCATGTTGTCAAAACTCAATATTGCTGCCCTGCTTCAAGCTCGTTTTAAAATGACAGAAAAGATTTCGGTTGTAGCTGCTTTTCAGCAATCTCTGTCACCAACTTTCAAGGAAGAGTTTAGCCCAAACAGAAGTAAAAACAGACTGGTAAAGCTGGGATTGAGATATGATATTTAATTCTTTGATAATGAGGAATTTTAAAATGAACAGATAAAAAAACAATTATGGAGATAGTAAACAAAGGCAAAAGTCAGGGCTGGAAAAACATTCTGAAAATCATTATTCCTTATTTGATAGTTGTAGGTATTTTTGAGTTTATCGGTGCTCTTATTATGGGCTTAGACTTAAGAAATCAAGGTTTTAATCACCGAACATCAATACAGCTGTTTGTAACGCAGTTGATGTCTTTGATTGGAACTGTGGGTATTGTATGGTTATTCAGCACTGAGGTAGATAAGCAATCGTTTAAAAGCATTGGCTTCAATAAAGTTCATATAGGCAGGGATCTGGCTTTAGGACTTGTTATGGGCTTTGTCATTATGTTGTCTGGCTTTTTGATCCTTGTGCTTAGTCATCAACTTGAATATACAGGCACTCACTGTAACGCTCTGAATTTATTTTATAATATAGGCGTATTTGTTTTTGTAGCCATCGCCGAAGAAGTGTTTACCCGGGGATATATTCTGAGAAACCTTGCTGTTTCGTTTAATAAATATGTGGCATTGGTTATATCAGCTTTAATATTCAGTTTGATGCATTTGGCCAATCCGAATATTACTCCCGTTAGTTTATCTATCATCTTTCTTTCGGGATTGGTGTTGGGACTTCCTTATTTGTATACAAAGAATCTCTGGTTTTCGATGGCTTTACATTTTAGTTGGAACTTTTTTCAGGGACCTATCTTTGGGTTCAACGTGAGTGGTTTGAATGTAGATAAACTTATTAAAACAAAATATGCTACAGCTAATTATTGGAATGGTGGTGAGTTTGGTTTCGAAGGTTCTATACTCGCTGTTGTCTTTTTGCTTTGTGCATTGGTGGCTATTTATTTTCTGTTTAGACACAGAGAACACGCAAACGAAGATGTTGATGAACTGCAAACGGATATTGAAGTGAATCTTATTTAAATACTTAGTGCCTTAATGGTTGTTCTGATATTCCCGAATATAAGATGTTTACCACTAAGACACCGAGAACACGGAGTAACACAAAGTATAAAATTTATATTTAGTGTTCTGTATTGATATTACAGTTTTCGTAATTCTTAGTGTACTTAATGTCTTAATGGTTGTTCTGATATTCTTATTTAGTGTCTAGTATTCATATTACTCTTTTCGTGATTCTTAGTGCACTTAGTGCCTTAGTGGTTGGTCTTACTTTTAGTCCAAAAATATTTTATTCAATATAAACTTAAAAAATCTTAAACAAAAAATGGATAATCAAACTATCGTACAAATTCATAATCTGGAGAAAAGATATGGAAAAAAACAAGTCCTTCACGGCATTAATTTAGAAATTACATCCGGGCAGATCATTGGGTATATAGGACCTAATGGTGCCGGCAAGTCTACTACAGTAAAAATTCTGTGTGGATTGATAAATGATTTTGAAGGTGATATAAACATTTTCGGAAAAGATCTTCGGACTCATACACTTGAAATAAAACAACAGGTGGGATATATACCGGAGAATGCAGTGTTGTATGAATCTCTTACTCCGATGGAGTTTATGGAGTTTATAGGCGAAATGCGTGGGTTGGAAAATGAAATATGCAGGTCGAAAGCCAAAGCATTGATGAATATCTTTGAGATGAAACCGAACCTGAACCAACGTATTGCTACTTTCTCTAAAGGTATGCGTCAGAAGGTGATGATTTGCTCTGCATTGTTACACAATCCTGATCTTATATTTATGGATGAACCTTTGTCGGGTTTGGATGCTAATTCGGTAATCATGGTTAAGGAAATGCTGACACATTTGGCTCGTGAAGGAAAAACTATTTTTTATAGTTCGCACCTAATGGATGTAGTGGAAAAGATCTCCGACAGGATTATCCTTATTGATCAGGGTAAAGTGATTGCCGATGGATCGTTTGAGGAACTAAACAAACTTTCGAATGATGAGAATCTGGAGAAAATGTTTACCCGTCTTACCGGTAATACCAATCATGGAGAAAAAGCAGAAGCATTTATCAACGCATTCGAAAAATAAGCCCTATGATTAAGTTTTTACTTTCACTTTTTAAACCTTTCCGTTGGTTTATAGAAAAAATGGATGTGGATTATGATCAGTTTATCCGGATCTTGCAATTAAAGTTAACCCTGGATAACCGACAGATGAAAGGTCTTGGCAACCATTCGAAAAATGAAACCGAGAATGCCCTGACAAAACAATCGTTTGCTCAGATTATGTTTGGGATATTCTTTGCTATTTTTTTGCTAATGATTAAATCGCCCTTTACCTATTATTATTTTGCCCATACTTTTTTAATGGTCATGATGGCGATGATGATTATTTCCAAGTTTACCACCATTCTGTTTGATACTTCTGAGAATGTGATCATTCAACCACTTCCTATTAAAGGAAATACCATAAGTCTGGCACGCAATGCGCATGTATTGCTTTATTTGTCGATGATGGCTTTTAATTTTTCGGTGGTATCCATTATAGTGGCTATTACAAAATTCGGAATTATTTCGGCATTGGTATTTTCGTTTTCCATTGGCTTAAATGTGTTGTTTACCCTGTTTTTAGCTAATATGCTTTATCTGGTTATCATGCGATTTGCCAGTGGAGAAAAGCTGAAGAATCTGTTGATGTACTTTCAGATTGTTATTGCCATTTTGTTTATGGCCTTTTATCAGTTTGGAATAAATCTGGTGGATAGAACACAGATTCAGAATATGGTATTACCTGTTCATTGGTACACCTATCTGGTACCTCCGGCATTTTTTTCCGGATTGGTGGAAGCATTCACTTCTTTTGTTTTTGATTATCGTCACTGCATTTTCATTGTCGAAGCACTGACTATTCCCATAATAGGTATTTACTTAACCGGCAAATATCTGACTCCGATATTTAACCGTAAGCTGATGGATTTGGAACAAGGTGACAGAGTTTCGAAAGTAAAAACGGAAACCACTCATCAGAGTCTTTGGTACCGAATGATGTTAGCTGTCTTTGTACATCGTCAGGAAGAAAAAGCTTCGTTTAAACTGGTTTGGACCATGACTGGTCGTGAGCGTTTGTTTATGCAAACGTTTTTACCTTCGCTTGGCTTTATTGTCATTATGGTTGCCGTTCAGTTTTTTCGTAAGAATTCCTTTAATGTGGATGAACTTATCCATAGTCCCCTGTATTTATTTATACTGTATGCTTTAATGTTTGTTGCTGCGAGTCTTCCTGCAGCATTGCTTTTAGGAAATAACGGGCATGCAACCTGGCTTTTTAAAACAATGCCCCTCTCCTCGCCTGCTCATTATTTTAAAGGATTTATCAAAGCAGCTTTTGCCCGCTTCTTTATGCCTTTTTATTTGCTTGTGTCCGTTGGTATTTGTGTCCTGTGGGGTTATAAGGCCATTCCTGATGTTGTAATTGCTTTGTTATCCATCTATTTAATTACTCTGCTGTTTTATTATATTCAAGAATTGGTTTTTCCGTTTTCGAACGAAAAGAGAGCTTCTCAGGGTGGAGCAGCTTTTATCAAAGTAATGGGACTGATGATCATTGCTGTTATTCTGGGATTTTTACATTTCTTTTTATTACGTTGGTTTAATTATGCCAGTCTGCTTCTGGTACCTTTTTATCTTGGGGTTATCTATTATGTCAATCGGGTTTTTGTATACAAAAAGATTAACTGGGAAGAGGTTGATAAGGCGAATGCTTATTCATAAAGCACATCAATAAAACTATGAATCAAACCGTACTCAGATCTGAAAAGTCGCATTTCATCATAGGAATTGGTGTTACTGTTTTTATATTGACATTGCCGATTGTTTTAAAATGGATGGGGCTGACTATCATCCATTCTACCAATGTACCAATGCTTGTCTACTTAAATATGTTATACTCCTGGACCATTTTAGGGTTATTGGCTTTATATGTGGCAAAAATAGAGAAGTACCCTTTTTTAGTTTGGAACGAACAGAGCTACTCACTTGCTTTTTACCTGAAGTCCATTTTTAAAATCATGTTTCTATCGTTTATTTGTTCTCTAATAATCGGAATAAGTCTGAAATTTATAGGATATAATAATAAAAGTGATGTTGCCAATAAATTGATACACGTTTTACAAAAGGATAAATTGCTGGTTCTATTTGTTTCGCTGACCGCAGGTATAACGGAAGAATTAATCTGTAGAGGATATTTGTTGACCAGACTGGAAATGCTTATTAATAAACCTGCTGTATCGATAGCTGTTTCTGCTGTATTCTTTGGTATCTTACACATTTCTTATGGTACTATAGCCCAAGTGCTTCTTCCTTTTTGTTTGGGACTACTCTACGCAACGCATTATTATAAATACAGAAATATAAAAGTAATCATCGTATGTCATTTCCTTTGGGATTTTATAGGACTCTATATAAAAACACGCTAGATGATATTTTTTTGAATAAACTAATTAATTGTAAAACAGAAAGAATGTTAGACAAACAAAAGATGATTTGCCGTGTACTGATACTGGCATTGTGTATATCAGGTTGTGCATCGGTAGATAAATACAATACGCAAATCAATACGGCGCGAAATGAAAAAGACTTAAAGACTGATGTAGATTATATCCGGCATAAGTTGGAAAAGCTTCATCCGGACTTGTATCATTACATTAGTAAGGAACAATTGGATTATAAATTTGATAGTCTCAAGGCATCGCTTACCGGTCCGATGACAAGTAATGAATTCTTTTTCAAACTGAGTCCGGTAATTGCTTCTATTAAGCAAGGACATACTCAAACATTTCCTCTGACTAAAAAATTGAAATCTACCGAAAAAAAGGCTGTTTTTCTCAGAGGTCAGTCACCATTGAATCAGTTTGATTTAGAATTGTTTAATAACAGGCTTTACATAGTAAAAAATTATTCGAAGGACTCAACAATTAAGGCCGGAACTGAAATACGGACAATGAATGCAACGCCACCTCAGGATATTATAGCTGCATATAGGAATACCTTTGCTTCCGATGGGTACAATACAACATTTATCAACAGACGACTGGCAAAGTCTTTCCCTCGTTTTTTCTATTATCGTTATGGAGTTATGGATAGTATAGTCTGTGAGCTTAATTACCGGGATAGTACACGGACTGTTACTCTAAAAAGACCTGAAAAATCAAAAACTGTAACCGCTAAGAAACCGATAAAGCTAACAGTACAAGAAAAACAAAAGCAAAAAGCGGAAAGCCAGAAGCGAAGACTACAAGGTTATGATGCATTGAAGAAAATGTATAGCAAACAGTTGAGTTTTCCCACAAAAGATAGCAGTATTGCTATTCTGAAAATTGCAGACTTTACCAAAGGTGCTTACAAACAGTTTTATAAAAAGAGTTTTCAGCAGCTGGACTCACTGCATACAAAAGATCTGATTATTGATTTGCGGGATAATACGGGAGGACGGTTACGTGAAATTCATAATTTGTATTCTTATTTAGCTGATAGTTGT
>Ga0302170_10000449_pt1 | contig 16552 bp, 10 predicted proteins | sample I_Fen_N2_1_FD_193492 | JGI IMG/M metagenome (GOLD analysis project Ga0302170, IMG submission 193492) | Peat permafrost microbial communities from Stordalen Mire near Abisko, Sweden - I_Fen_N2_1 | ecosystem: Environmental > Terrestrial > Soil > Wetlands > Permafrost | place: Sweden: Abisko...
CCGAAGGCTTTTTGAATTTATAATCGGCACCTTTTTCCTGTACGGTGGCACTGATATACAGATACAAATCCTTAATCATGTATTTGCCAAACTCAATGTAGTTCTTGCCAAATAATGCAAATTCAAATGCACCGGCATAATCCTCGAGTGTGAAAATACCATAGGGATTTCCAGCTTTCGATGTTCCATGGCGAAATCCTGTCACCATACCGCCGATTTTCAGGCCCTTGGCCTTTAATGGAGCGAGGTCCTTCAAATCTACTGTGGTGCAGTTGCATACATGATTTATTTCAAACTCATATTCGTCCAGCGGATGTGCTGAGAGGTACATGCCAATCAAATCACGTTCCTTGTTGAGTTTTTCTAATGGCGACCATTCCGGTGCGTAAGGAATCTCCGGTTTGGTTATTTCTACTGCATCCATGCCACCAAAAAGCGAGTTGCGCGTCATGGCCATATCGGTTTGAAATTTATTGCCATAGCGCATGATGGATTCCAGCACTTGTTCTCCTTTGCTGTTTTCTGCAAATAATTGTTCGCGACGCACGTCAGTAAACTCATCAAAGCCACCCGAAAGAGCCAAACTTTCGACAGCTCTTTTGTTGCAGGCATTTAGGTTGACGCGTTCAATAAAATCGAAAAGGCTCTTGTATTTGCCGTTTGTGTTTTTTTCATCTACCAGTGCAATAACAGCACCTTCGCCCACACCTTTTATACCGCCCAGTCCGAAACGGATATTGCCGCTTTTGGTTACCGTGAACGTTAAATCACTTTCGTTTACATCGGGTCCAAGTACGTTCATGCCTAAGTTTTTACACTCGTCCATAAACTTGCCAACCTCGGTAATGTCATCGCGGTTGCGCGTTAAGTTGGCAGCCATAAACTCTGCAGGATAATTGGCTTTTAGATAAGCTGTTTGATAGGCAATCCACGAATAACAAGTGGCGTGCGATTTATTAAATGCGTACTTTGCAAACTCAGCCCAGTCGGCCCAAATTTGTTCCAGTTTTGCTATCGGTCCAAATCCATTTTTTTGGCAACCCTCAATGAATTTGACTTTGAGAGCTTCCATTTTATCCACGAGTTTTTTACCCATGGCTTTACGTAGTTCGTCGGACTGGCCACGGGTAAACCCAGCCAAGTCACGACTCAGGAGCATGACCTGTTCTTGATATACAGTGATTCCGTAGGTGTCTTTTAAACGCTTCTCCATTATCGGGAATGGATATTCGATTGTTTCCCTACCGTGTTTCCGGTTGATGAATTGCGGAATATATTGCATTGGACCCGGACGATACAAGGCATTCATGGCAATTAAATCTTCGAATTGTGTTGGCTGCAAATTGATTAAGTGCTTTTGCATACCGGCCGACTCAAATTGGAATGTCCCAACGGTGAGTCCCTTACTAAACATTTCGTAAGTCTTGGCATCATCTATCGGAATGGCATCGATATCCAGATCTATTCCCCTCGATTTTTTTATATTTGAAAGTGCTTCTTTGATAATGGACAGGGTTTTAAGTCCCAAGAAGTCCATTTTAATCAGTCCAATTTCTTCAATTACAGAACCCTCGTATTGTGTAACCAACATTTCTTCGTTGGTTTCTTTGTCGATGGCGGTACTTAATGGTACCAGGTTGGTCAAATCGTCCGACCCGATGATAACTCCACAAGCGTGAACGCCGACCTGACGTACTGTTCCTTCGAGCATTTCTGCATAGCGAAGTGTATTTGAAAGGTTCAAATCTGACGAATTACGAGCCGACATCATTTCGGGTACGTATTTCAGGCAGTTGGCCAGATTTACTTTTGGCGCTTTACCCGACGAATCTTCAGGAAATTTATCGGGAATAAGTTTGGTCAATCGGTCGGCTTCTGCAAGTGGTAAGCGTTGTACACGCGCCACATCCTTGATCGACGATTTAGTAGCCATTGTGCCATAAGTAATAATATGGGCTACACGCTCTTTTCCGTATTTTTCTGTTACCCAGCGCAATACTTGTCCACGTCCATCATCATCAAAGTCGATATCGATATCGGGCATGGAGATACGGTCGGGATTAAGGAAACGTTCAAACAGTAAGTCGTATCGAAGTGGATCAATGTCGGTAATGCGCAAGCAATACGCTACCACCGAACCTGCTGCCGAACCACGACCAGGACCAACAGCTACGCCCATACCACGTGCTGCCGAAATAAAATCTTGTACAATAAGGAAGTAACCCGGGAATCCCATGGTCTTCATTACATCAAGCTCAAAGTCGATGCGCTCGGATTGCTCGGGTGTCATCACTTCGCCGTATCGTTTCTTTGCACCTTCAAGTGTAAGTTGGCGCAGGTAGTCGGCTTCGAGTTTGACACGTACCGCTTTTTCGTATCCACCCAATCGGTCGAAACCATCGCCAAATTCTTTACGAAGCATCTCTTCGGTATAAGTGGCGCGATAGTGTTCCTCGGTTGCAAAGTCCGTAGGGATAGGGAAAACGGGCATTAATGCATCCGAATCGATATCGTAAAATTCTACTTTTTCGGCAATTTCTACCGAGTTTTCGAGTGCTTCGGGTATATCGGCAAAAATCTGCCACATTTGCTCGGGCGACTTCAACCATTCTTGCTTGGTGTAGCGCATGCGGTTAGGATCGTCGAGATCTTTACCGGTGCTGAGGCAAATTAATCGTTCGTGAGCTTCGCCGTGTTCTTCTTCAATGAAGTGAACATCATTGGTGGCGAGTAACTTGGTGCCTGTTTTGCGCGCAAGCTTTATTAATTCAAGATTTTGCGTATTCTGTTTTTCGTAGGTAGAATAATCGGCATTGGGTTTGTCGGTTTTGTGGCGTTGAAGTTCGATGTAGTAATCGTCGCCAAACACGCGTTTGTACCACAGCACAGCTTCTTCGGCTTCTGCCAGATTACCTTTTTCTACTTTTTTGTGAATCTCACCACCCAAACATGCCGATGATGCAATCAGCCCCTCGCTGTATTTTTCCAATAACTCGTGGTCAATACGCGGACGGTAATACATGCCATCTATATAGGATGTGGATACCAATTTACAAAGGTTCCGGTAACCGATTTTGTTTTTTGCCAGCAATACCAGGTGATAGCCACTGCGATCTTCGGTTCCGGCTTTACTTAAGTGCCCACGATGAGCTACATAAGCTTCACAACCAATAATAGGTTTAAAAAGTTTGTGCTTTGTTTCCTCAATTTGTTTCAGCAGGTCGGCCTTCTCATCTTCGGATAGTCCATCGGCTTTAAGCTGTTTCTGTAGGTCGGAAATCTGGCTTTTTATTTTGCCATTTTTCTTTTTGGTATAGTTGAAAAATTCCTTTATCCCAAACATGCAACCATGGTCGGTGAGAGCCACGGCGTGCATTCCGCTCTTGGCTGCCTTATCCACCAGATTGGGGATAGTTGACATGCCGTCGAGCACCGAATAATGGGAGTGAACGTGAAGGTGAACAAAGGAATTCATTGTAAATAGTTGTTTTCTTAGGTTTTACAATCTCTCAATATGGATTGTTTTGGGAGGCTAAAGATACTGCAAATTTTGAATGCTGGCGAAACATTTGAAAAGAAGTTATCGACAATATGGCGAAAATAAGAATGTGATTTTCTCAAAATGGTGTAGGAGCGGAGTTTGAATAACATGTTGTTTTTCGGGTAGCTCTGCGCATCGTGTGGAGCTACCCGAAAAACAGCATCAATAGTGATTTACATAATAGCTAAAATACAAACAACTTGTTTTGATGTCGTTGTAAAATGATGTATTCTTGTATTTGTTCAACTCTGCAAAATACTTTCGGTCTTTGATAAGGATATCATCGCTCTCGACCCAATAATATGAATCCTTATATTTTTTTTCGTAATACGTTTCTTGTTCACATTTGGACAATGCGAAGGCAATGCGTGCTTTCAGTTCGCCGGTCTGAGATTGTTGATATGCCTTTTCTAAATATTGCTGCGAAAGAGATACCTTGTTTATAAAGAATGAACTGTAACCATAATTCTTGAAATAGATGTTACCATAAATATTTATGGGTGTAGTAGATCGATATTTCTCGCAATAAGCGTTATCCTGATCGAAACGAAGAATGTGGCGGAAATAACCGGTGCTGGTAGTGTTGTAAAAGAAATTACCCAGTAGATAATTCGCTTTTGCAGCTTGCTCATTGCCCAGCGATGCCGTTTTTCTCAGATCAAGAAGTGCCTCGGTCAATTCTAATTTGTTCATTGATGATTTGATCGACGGGAATTCTTTCAAATAGTCGGTTTGCATAACGGTATCTTTGCCACAGTCAAAGCATTCTATTTTGTTGTATCCGAAAATGCTGTTCGATATACCCGAAAAGCCATTGTATTCTCCTTTGAAGGCGGTGTATTCGTTTTTACCATTGTCGTTCCAGTACAAGCGATATTGATTAAATCGCGGATTTACTTTTCTGAACGAGGCCAATGCTTTGTCTATATCTCCGTTGGCTAAATAAACAGTTCCCCGCATGTTCGAAAAATAGCTCGGCATATCGAACCTGGCTTCGTTAACTTTAGTGTCGCCTGTTGAAGGATACATACCTCTGGCGATATATTTTTCGAAATCGTTCTTATTGGCTTTATTATAGAATGCTTCAACGGCATCGAGTAAGCTCATGTCCGGATTGCTTTCCAATGAAGATACATTATTACTCATAAGGAATGATTTGGCATAATCTTTTTGAATATAATATCTGTTGGCCAATACGTCCTCAAGAAAATTGTCAGTTCGCCAATTGTCCTCATTTCTTTTCGGTTCCATAAATGTGGATTTGTATTTTGTGCAAAGCATTTTTTCGACATCGGCTGTTATCAGCGGTTGTTCGCAGATGTCGATATACATTGCCAAACTAGTTTTCTGGCTAGCGTACAATTTATTTTTTGTCTCTACTTTAGCTAGATATTGTTTGGCTGAAACAAAATCTTTTTTTAGAAACAAGAGATACGCTGAAGTGAGGTTCCAAAAGCTTTTTTCTTTTACAGTCGCATTATTTGCCAATCCTTTGGATATGATTAATAGTTGGTTGAAAAATTTCTCGGCTTCATTCCCCTTTGTAATCGGGAATCGTTTATCGGTTACTTTCAAATAACAGGTGTCGCAAAATCCATAACTGTTTGTGGGAATATAGCTTCGTTCAATCGAATTGATGGCCCTTGCCATTAGCACTTTGGCCTGGATGGCATCGGGAGTTGTTTTTACAATTTTTGTCAGCGACGAAAGTGGATTGTTGAAATCTAAATAGCCAAGCATCAGATATACATCATTTTTCTCTGAAGCGGTTTTTGCCTTGTTCAGCAGGTCGTTGTAATCTGTTTTTTTTGAGAAACGGATGGACTGAAAAGCACTTTCTTTCAGGTTTTTTGATCGGGAGAATACCACAAAGAAATCGTAATTGGCTGCGCCGTATTGTTGTAGCCCGGCTTCTGCACCTGCTTTTTGATCCAGCGCATAGTAATAGATGGCAGGCTTAAATTTCAATTCCTCCACGTATTTATTGAAATAGTTTATTGCTGATTTGAACTCGCGGTTGTAGTGTGCAAAGCGCACCAGTTGGTAGCCATATCGCAACTTTAATTCCTTGTCACCTTCGGCAGCCCAGCTTTTTTCCAGCGTCGAAATCACTTTGTTGTAGTTTAGGTTTGCTACCGTTACATCGGGCCGATAACTCCAGCTGTCGGTGCTTTCGGAGTGAATAGTCATATACGGTTCCAGGTATTTAGCATACGATAAGTAACGCAATGCCTGCATGTATTTCGCGGTAAATACTCCGTTAGCAAATCCAAGTTTTGGGTCTGTTATCTTTTTTCCCTGAATTAAGTTCTGCAAGTTTGTTCGGCTCGCTTTATAAATCAGGTAATAGGCTTGGTCGTAAGTGATGCCAAGTTGGTGTTGCCATTCTTCGATATTTTCGTTTTTTACAACTGTCGAATCGGATGCAGTGTAATATCCGGGTTCGTAGGTTAGCAGAAATGGATAATACTGCGGATCGGAGATCAGTTCTTGCATAAACAAATTGTAGTATTCGTACTCCGGATCATAATCGGCGCAAGGGGAGGCGTACTGGAATGAAAGCACGCAGACAACAAGTAAAATTAGTTTTTTCATTGAGATGGTTTTATTTTAAATCTTGGATAGTATATTTCTCTAAAAATTGACGGTCGAGATGATAATAAACAATAGAAAACTCATTATGGATATGTTTGTTCAAATAATCCTTGGTTTGTTTCAATAATTGAGGCGTTATCTCTTCTATTCTGATGGTGAAATCTTTGTTCAGATACATTCCATGCAGGCTGACATCGTTCCTTACGCGGTATCGATTGGGTGCTGTCTGCTCAAAATCCGTACTGTCCAATTCATTTCTGGTGACACCATTCAGCAGTTTTATTTTGCCCAAATGATTGGTAACAACAGCCCACGAATACAAAGGCAGTGCCATATCCAGTTGGATAGGATAGTCATTCACGTTTTTCAAATAATCTTTCAATACCTTTATGTCCAAAATGGAATTTGCAACCATTGTATCTTTCGGGCTGGTGGTGGCATAGCACATGGCGTAGCCTTTGTCAACGGGAGGTATGCCGGTTGTTTTTCGGAATTTAATCTGATGCAGTCGGATGGTGGACGAAAGTTGCTTGTGCGAAAGTTGTTTCAAGCTTTTGAGAAAGGAAAAGTAGCCGGCACGTGTGGAGCCTGTCCAGTCGCAGTCAATCTGTATCTCGGAGTAGCTTTTAATGCCGTTGGCGCTGCAGATCTCCTCTATGAGTTTAAATACCTTTGTCGACAAAAGCTCTGCATCTTTCTCCGATTTGTTGACGAATGTACGATTGGTTATAAACACCACCGGTACGTATGTTGCGTTCAACGTTGCGGGATGAAACGCATCGATTTTCCCCTTCGCAATAGCACCATTTCCTTCATCGTCTACATCAAATACCCGCAGGTAGAGTGTCTTTGCCTGCAGTGCGTCGAAGTATTTCTTCTCCGTAGCACCAATGTCCACCTGCGATTTCCAATAATAGAAATTCACAGCGTGTTCCTTCGTGCCGTTACATCCGAGAAGCAAAAAGAGTAACGACAGAAGGGCGAAGCCTGGTTTGATATGCATAATTGACATGGAAGTTTTGTTTTCTTAGATATTATTCTTTCTTTGCCTCCAGTTTTTCCTTAGCCGTTTTGCGGCGGGAGGCCAGGTTGCGGAGTTGCCCGCGGCTTTCTATCAGGTAGCCGTTGATAAGACCTATAAGCGGCTTGTAATCGGTAGCGGATTGGGTAAGATGTTTGATTTCGATAGAATTCAGCAACAAGCGCAGCTCTTCAATGGCGTGCTCCTTGGTGGGCAGAGCGATACCCACAGGCGGTCTGGCCTCTTTCTCTTTTTTGCGTTCGCGGGTCTGCTTGTCTATTTGTGTTTCTATAGTTTCAAGCGCCTCGGCGTAGCGCAATAATCCCATTTTTTCGAAGCCGAAATAGTATTCGCTCTTTAAGTTCAGCTGACCTTTAAAGGCGTACATTTTGGAAGCTTTGTTGTCTATGTCTTCGTGAATATAATTTTTGAATATGCTGTAAGTAACGTTATAGCAAGTGTTAGCGTCCTTCTGATAGTCCTCAAAATGGGCCCGTTTCAATGCTTTTGTGTGAAGTAGCAGTGCTGTTACCAAATCGTCCTGCCGTTTACGTAGTGCTTTCAGCTCTTCAGTCTGCGGGAGCTTCCGTTTTTTAGGATTTAGATTTGTAAGCGACGGCTCCAATTCCTTGAAGCGGGCAAAAGCCTGTTCCAGATCCAGTGCTTTAGCATCATAAAGGCCGAAAACAACCATTAGCCGGTTGCACAATGCATGTATATCTCCATTTTTCATGCGGTCGAAGCGCAGTTTGATAAATATGTTTCTCATGTATCAGTGATTATGTTGTCTTTGTCTTGTCTGTTTCGTCCGCTAAGCTTATATCTATTGCTAAAATTGCATCTACCGGCTCCGGAAAGGCATCTGTCGGCAGTGTTTTCCTCTGATGCAATGACGGAATGCCCTCTGTCGTTTCAGATTACTGTATATACCGACGCGGAATGGCATCTGTTCGGGATAATTACCGTTGATGCGAGTGCGGAATGCTATCTGTTTGTGTCACTTTCCGATCATATTGCGCTATAATATCATTTCGACTACAATATAAATTATGGTGTTGATCTACAATTATTATGTCACAAAAATAATATAATAAATGAAGAATTACATAATCTATATTATAAAAATATTCTACAAAATGTAAAGCTACAATCTGTTATTTATAAAAGTAAATGAAGTGTTGTAGAATTAGAATTATAGATAAATAAAAATAAAATAATTATTGTAGCTGAATATTATTGGAAATAGAGTGTTTTAGATGCTCTGTTTTTGTTTTTTGATAGGTTGTTTTGCTTTTCAGATCTTATTGTTCAATGATATAACAGGAAAACGAGCTCGTTTGTATGCAAATATGTGTGTTTAGTTCAGAAATATGGATTGTTTTATTACATTGCGAGCCGATTAGTTGTCATTTTATTTGCTTTTGCTTCGATATTCTCAACGGCAGATGCAATATTCTAGCCGAAAAACCTGTTTTTTAGGTTTTTTTTTGCATTACGGTTGCCTTATGCGCCAATTATCGTTACGATTTGCTCTATTACTGAATTTACATCGCCTTCTGCTGAGTAGTTGGCCTGTGTATAAAACGGTTCGCGCTTGTTTAGCCCTTCTGAAATAAACTGACGGAGCTCATCTCCTTTTTTTGTCGCAATAAGGGGGCGTTTGGCGGCCTGTGTTGCGAGTCGGTCGGCAAGTTCTGCGGCAGTGAAGCGAAGGTAAATGGTAGTGCCATGCGTATTCATATATTCCATATTGTCGAAAAAGCAAGGTGCGCCTCCTCCGGTAGATATAATCACATCGTCGAATTGTGCCACTTCGTGTAAACATCTTTGTTCCAATACGCGAAATTCATCCTCGCCGCGTTCGGCAAAGATTTGCCCCACGGATTTAAATTGCTGTTCCTCAATGTGTGCATCCATGTCTACAAAACTATATCCCAGTCTTTTGGCCAGTAGTTTGCCAACAGTGGTTTTGCCCGATCCCATGTATCCAATTAGAAAAATACGATTCATGCTTACAATGTATTAGTTATAGTATCAATCATTTGTATTTTTTGTTGATACAATACAAAAATAGTGATAAATTGTCAAGTGGGCGAATGGGCATCAAAAAAAGTAGTCCTTTTGAATTCATACTTTCATATTTTTGTAATCGGCATTGAATTTTACATTACCTTTGTATTAAAATTCATTCGAAATGGCTGTAGAAAAAGAAAGTTCTGTATTACTGCTTTTTACCGGAGGGACAATCAGTATGTCCGAAGATCCAAGCACCGGTGCGTTACGCCCCATTGATTTTGATCGACTGCAGGAATACATGCCGGAAATTAAACAGACGGGCATTAATGTCAAAAGTATCCCTTTTCTTCCACTCATTGACTCGTCGGATGTCCATCCACCCGTTTGGGAGCGGATGGCCATGCTTATTGAGGAAAACTACGAAGATTTTGATGGTTTCGTGGTATTGCACGGAACTGATACGATGGCTTATTCTGCATCTGCATTGAGTTTTATGCTCGAAAATTTATCCAAACCGGTTATTTTTACCGGAGCGCAATTACCCATTGGCATGATGCGTTCCGATGCAAAAGAAAATCTGCTGACGGCTATCGAAATAGCCTCGGCAAAAGAAAATGGTCAGCCGATAGTGCCTGAAGTGTGTATCTTTTTTGAGGATACGCTTTTTCGTGGTAACCGTACTACCAAGAAAAATGCTGAGCATTTTTCGGCTTTTAATTCGTACAATTACCCGCCGCTGGCCAAAGCCGGCGTACATATTAAATACTTCCGCTCGTCAATTCATTATCCGGCTGCAGGAACAAAGTTGCGGGTACGCACGCACATTGATCAAAACATTGCCATCCTAAAATTATTTCCGGGAATTACTGAGCACACGGTAAATGCGATTTTGCAAATTCCGGGTCTAAAAGCGGTGGTACTCGAAAGTTTTGGTGCTGGGAATGCGCCTCGTAGAACCTGGTTTTACAATGCACTGAAGGATGCCACTGATAGAGGAATTTTGATCGTAAACAAAAGTCAGTGCAGTACCGGTTCAGTGGAAATGGGACGATACGAAACAAGTTTGAATTTGGTGAGTGCCGGTGTGATGAGTGGTTATGATTGTACCACCGAGGCTATCGTTACCAAACTTATGTATTTGCTGGGCGAATGTGATTCGATGGATGCGATTAAACATCAATTGAGCATGAGCATGTGTGGAGAGATGACAGTTAGCTAGGAAGACAAAAGACATATACAACGAGACCGATACGAATTCTAAAATTTGTATCGGTCTCGTTCTTTTATTTTATAGTTGCTGATGGACGAAAGTTTTTGCCGGATTTTATTTTTCACCTTTCTTAGTGAATAGCACTACTTTTACATCTAGTTTGTTTCCAATGTCAATCACATCTATTACTTCCTGCAGATTGAGCGATTTGTCGGCTTGAAGCAATACCAGTGCTTCTTCGTCCTTGCCTTTTGAAGCCATTATTTTTGAGAGTTGTGGTTCTATCTCGCTAAAAGTCAACTCTTGTTTGTCCAAAAAGTATTTATGGTCGGCGGTGATGGCTAAATTGATTTGTTTCTTTATTACTGCATCATCGGTAGTTTTCGATTTTGGCAACAGCACGCGGATGGTAGCCGGTGTTACCATGGTGGAAATAATCAGGAAAAAAAGCAACAAGAAAAACATAATGTCGTTCAGCGAGGCAGTATATACCTCGGCCGCTTTTGATTTTCTGCGTTCTATTTTCATTTCTTTTGTTTTATAATAAATCTCAAAATTATGAATTGTGAATTAGTTTATTTTGCTTCGTTTGTATTTGCGGATTTCTTTCAGCAAATCGTTCGATGCTTTGTCCATGCGCAATACCACTTTGTCAATCCTGCCATTCAATATATAATAGCCGGTGTACGCTACAATCCCCACGAAGAGTCCTGCTCCGGAAGAAATCATTTTTTGGTATAATCCGTCGGAGATATTGGCAATGTTCAAATCGTTGGTAATGGAAATGTTGTAGAAAATTTTGATAACACCAAAGATGGTTCCTAAGAAACCAAACATGGGTGCAATGGAAGCTGTAATTCCCAGATAATTCATCCCTTTTTCCAATTCGGAAATTTGTTGGCGAGCTTCACTTTGGAGGGCATCCTGTATTTCCTGATCCTCGTTTTCGGCTTCAGCGAGTCCTGCAGCAATTACTTTGGAGTAAATGGTTGGTTTCTCGTTACAAAGCTGAATGGCATTTTCAATTTTGCCTTCCGAAACCAGTTTTGTTGTTTGGGCGAACCAGTCGGTATCAATTTTACCCATTATTTTAATGGAAATCCAACGTTCTATCATTAGGTAATTGGCCAATACAAAGAGGAAGCCAAGTGGTATTAATATCATACCGCCTTTGAGTAACAAATTGAAATAGGTCTGATTGGTCATCACCACATTGGTGGTATCGGATACTGCTTTTGGTGCGGCCTGAAGTAAAATGCTAAGTAGATTCATTTATTTTAGAATGTAATTGAGTAGTACTAAAAACGAAATTATTTTACGTTTATCTAATTGCATCGCAAAATTAGTGTTTTAGAAATGAATACAGTTCTTATTGTAGTTATTTAACGTGAAGTTGGTTTTTTAGAATGGAGGTATTTGAGTTTTATCCATCTCAAACAGTTTTGTAAAATAAAAAAACGTGAGCTTGCACCCACGTTTTTTATTAATTGTTAGAATAACTAAGCTTGTTTTGCTTCCTTGCGAAGTGGAATTCTCATTTTGTAGAATGAACGCCAAACGAACACTAAAGCAATTGCTAGAAATCCGGCACCGATAATACCACTGTAGTCGAAGCTATTGCTAGCTGTTGCATCTAGTCGCATTTTCAGCGCTATTTCAGTTGCCAGCAATCCAAATAATGTTGAGAACTTGATAATCGGATTTAGTGATACGGATGAAGTATCTTTGAACGGATCACCCACGGTGTCACCAATTACGGCAGCTTCGTGCAAAGGAGTGCCCTTTTCTTTTAAGTCCACTTCAATTACTTTTTTTGCATTATCCCACGATCCACCGGCATCAGCCATATAAATAGCCTGGAACAAACCAAAAGTAGCAATTGAAATAAGATAAGCTACAAAGAAATTGCTGTCGAAAAATGCAAAACCAAGCGTAAAGCAAATCAATGCGATGAAGATATTCCACATGCCGGTTTGGGCATATTGGGTACATATTTTCACCACTTCTTTCGAATCTTCGATGTTGGCTTCTGTTTTATTTAAATCGAAGGTGCTTTTGATAAATTCAACTGCTCGATAAGCTCCGGTAGTAACAGCTTGCATGGATGCTCCACTAAACCAGAACACAACAGCTCCACCACATATCAGTCCTAACAGGATAGGCGCAGAAGTCAATGATACGCTTAATAGTCCTTTGCTTTCGAGCAATAAGATGATAGAGAAGATCATGGTCGTTGCACCCACCACGGCTGTTCCGATCAATACCGGTTTGGCAGTGGCTTTAAAGGTATTGCCCGCCGAGTCATTTGCTTCGAGGTAGTGTTTCCCAAGCTCAAAATCAGGTGTAAATCCAAAATCTTTTTCAATTTCTTCTTTGATGTTGGGGATTTGCTCAATTTGAGATAATTCGAAAATGGATTGAGCATTATCAGTTACCGGTCCATAACTGTCAACCGCAATTGTTACCGGTCCCATGCACAGGAATCCGAAAGCCACCAACCCAAAGGCAAAAATAGAAGCGTGAGGTCCAAGAATGGAAGTGAGTCCAAGTTGACTGATAAAGTAAGCGCCGGTCATTAAACCTACGATTAATATACCTGTCCAGAATGCTCCAAAATTACCCGAAACGATTCCCGAGAGGATATTTAATGATGGACCACCTTCGCGCGAAGCGGTGACTATTTCGTTTACGTGAGCAGATTTGGAGCTGGTAAACAATTTTGTAAATTCGGGAATCAACACTGCAGCCAATGTACCACAACTGATAATTCCTGCCAGTTTCCACCACAGTGTTGCGTCAGCGGCATTGCCGGTTATCTGGGCTAAATCACCAACTAACAAATAGCTCATAAAGAAGGAGGTGGAGATGCTGAGGATAGCCGCAATCCAGATCAGTCGCATCAATGGTTCTTCAAAATCGAACATTTTAAGTCCTTTGTATTTGCGTTTTGAAATGGCTTGGTTTATAAAGTAAGAAACGCCCGACATTAAATCCATCAAGAATCGCATTCCGAATATCCAAACAATCAGCTTTGCCTGAATTTCACCAATCAGTTCGGGTTTGTCAGGATATGCAAATGGAACTGCCAGTGTGATAAATGTAATCAATGCAACACCCGTCACGCCATATGTTTCAAAACCATCGGCAGTAGGCCCAACACTATCGCCGGCATTGTCGCCGGTACAGTCGGCAATAACACCAGGGTTGCGGGGATCATCTTCTTTTACATTGAAAACAATTTTCATTAAGTCCGAACCAATATCGGCAATTTTAGTAAAGATACCACCGGCAATACGAAGAACACTGGCACCCAGTGACTCGCCAATGGCAAATCCTAGAAAACAAATACCTACTATTTCGCGGGGAACGAATAACAGGATGATCACCATCATGACCAATTCCAATGAGATAAGGAAAAGACCCACACTCATACCAGCGCGTAACGGTATGTCAACTACATTCCACGGCTTTCCGTGTAGTGAAGCGAATGCTGTGCGGGAGTTAGCATAGGTATTGATACGAATACCGTACCAGGCCACTGCATAGGAGCCACCCATACCCAGGATAGAGTAAAATAATACATACAATAATGTGCCAACGGTTTTTCCCTGAAGGGCTAGGAAATAGTAGGACATGATGACTGCAACAAAAGCAAAAAGCATTAAAAGAAACTTACCTTGTTGCAATAAATAGGTGCGACAAGTTTGAAAAATAATCTCGGATACTTTCAACATGGAATCATGTGCTCTAAGCTTTTTGACCTGTGAAAAAAGCCACAAACTAATACTAAGCGTTACACAGATAACCAGTGCTCCGTAGAACAAGAAATCCCATGACGAAATGGCTTGTCCGAAAATGTGAAATTCACCTGCATGTAAGTCAGGGATAGCGATGTCGGCTTCGCTTGCAAACAAGTTGGCCGACGTTAGTAAGGCTCCAATGAGAAGCATTACCGTCCGTTTCATTTGTTTCATAAATACTGTAGATTATTGAAGATGAATGAAGAAGTTAACAAGTAAAATTTTAAAAAAATTTCCCTCAAATTTACGTAATTGTTTTTATGTTTATCTTTTTTTTTCAAGAAAGTTATGAACATAAATTGCATTTTTTATGCTTTTTTAAGACTATTTTCTTGATACTTTCAGGTTTCAGGAAGAAAAGTGTCCATTGATACAGTCATCGGCTCAATTTCCTCCAAATAATGGTCAGAAAATAAGCCATGTAACTACAGAATAAATTCGTGTAAGTCGACCAATTCCTTAGCTTATTTTAAAATGCTGTATCGGTATAAGTTGAAATAATTGCATACCTTTGCACTCTCATCGAAAAACACTTATACCGCAACAGATACAAAAAGCGAGTAACTGTACAATGAATATTCCCAGACGATATTATCCTAACATAATTGCAATAACTGTCTCATTAGCATTCTACGCATTGCTTTTTATTCTACTGAATCTAAATCTTGAATGGAGCTTGCTGTCAGATGAACCTAATCTTGATGAGCCTCAGCAAGTAGAGGTTGATTTTCAGAATGATGCTTTGGACCAAACTCCGCCGGTACCTGATGCGTTGGAAAAAATGCTGAAAACCGCTGTGACTATGCCAAAAGTGCATCTCAGTAAGTCTGTTGTGGTTAAAGAAATGTTGAAAGATATTCAGCAAAATACAGCTGATGTGACCGAGAAGGTAGAGCCGGTTAATAAAGACAGTCAGATGTTGGCTGAAATACAGAAAATGGCTGAGGAATTGCAAAAATCGATGAAAAAAGATAGTTTGCTGGCTGAGAAAGAACGGGAAAAAGCAAAACTTGAGAACAGGGCAAAAGATTATCATACGTACGAGGAGGAGATGAAATTTTACCGATCAAATTACAGAACCATCTATAATTTGAAGAAAATCTATCCCTATGTTGTGCAAACCAAATCGTTGGTAGACAATATGAATGCAAAACTTGCTACCATGACCGACAAGGGGGAAAGAAAAAAACTGATAAAAACAACAGAGAAAGCATTATTTCAACAATTCGAAAAGGACATTCGTAACATGTCTACCTCGCAGGGGAAATTGTTACTTAAGTTGATTGCCCGTGAAACCAATCAAAGCGGATATGACTTGATTAAAACCTATAAAGGAACCTTGCCGGCTACCTTCTGGTATGGTGTTGGTTTGCTGTTTCACGAAGACTTGAAAATGAAATATGACTCGCTCGCAGCAGACTCCGCACTCGAAAAAGTGGTGAAGAGATACAAGGAGGGAAAGTTTTAGTACGAGAATCCCAGCTTCGTCAATCCGGTTTGTACATTTGTATTCTGCATAAATAAATTCCAAAGCAAACCGGTACGGTAGTTTTCAATCATAACCACTATGGGTCCCTGGTCGATGGCTAGATACGAATCGGCAAACCAGCGCGTATTCAGATTAAACGCATCCTTAAAACCATAATCACCCCACAGTTTATCACCCAACGTGTAGTAGAAAAAATGCAATGCCTGCATACTTTCGGTAGGCGTATAAGGAAACGATGATAAAGCTGCTGTAGGAGCAATAACACCTACATCGTTATTGGGAGATGAAGCGGTATAGCCGTTTTGAATATCGCTGGCCGTGAGCCCCCAACAATTAGAACTGTAACCATATTGTCCTTTCGGATTGGCTACACAATAATTGTAATTTATTTTTGCGTGAGCAGTATTTTGCGTCCAGTAATTGGCATATGTATCAAATAAATGAGTTGGGTTCAGACCCAGAAACGAATAATGTGCGAAGAACATTGGACCGCCATTGTCTTCGCCAAGGGGAAGTGTGACCCCATAAAAAGTGTTGCCATTTTTCATAGCTCCGTTGCGTGCAAAACCACTATCGTAAACCGATTTGGTAATGGCGTGAGTAGGAGAAGAGGCAGCCAGCACGTAAACAATTAATCCTTCATTCCATCCGCTGATGGGCATGTTCATGTCCCACCCGTAGTTAGGCGACCAATGCCAGTAGAGTTTCTGCTGTCCGTTTTGTTGAAACCAGGTCCAATCCACATTTTCCCAAAGTGTTTGAATAGTATTGCACATAGCTTTCTCGGCTGTCGTTCCATTTTTGAAATACGACTGTACGGTGAGTAATCCCTGCATCAGAAAGGCTGTTTCCACTAAATCGGCACCGTCATCTTTGGTGC
>Ga0302170_10000452_pt1 | contig 16457 bp, 13 predicted proteins | sample I_Fen_N2_1_FD_193492 | JGI IMG/M metagenome (GOLD analysis project Ga0302170, IMG submission 193492) | Peat permafrost microbial communities from Stordalen Mire near Abisko, Sweden - I_Fen_N2_1 | ecosystem: Environmental > Terrestrial > Soil > Wetlands > Permafrost | place: Sweden: Abisko...
ATGTTGTAATCGATGATATCACCAATCCGGACTTAAATATATATAAAGATGCTTCGTTGATCTACTTAATAAGGCCTCCTGAGGAACTACAAAAACACATAATAATGGTTTCAGAATCTGTTGGTGTTGATCTAATTATAAAACCGCTTTCAACAGAATTTCTAAATCATAATAAAAATTTGAAACTTATCAATTATAAAAAGGCAATTTTTTACGAGAAGTGTATATTATGAAGTGGCAGAATAGGAGCATAGAAAATACTTTAAAATTATTAAAATCTAATTACAATGGCTTATCAAATGAAGAAGTACAAAAAAGAGTTGGAACTTATGGTAAAAATGAATTGGTGGAAAAAGATAAACCTAGCCCTTTAACGAAGTTTATAGGTCAGTTCAAGGATTTTCTTATTATACTGCTTGTAGTTGCAGCAGCTGCAGCTGCAGTAATAGGAGACATAACAGATGCTGTAGTTATTCTTATTGTAGTTATTTTGAATGCGGTTGTAGGATTTATACAGGAAAATCGTGCAGAAAATGCTATGGAACAACTTAAAAATATGACCTCTACAGAGGCGGTTGTTATTCGTGACGGTGAGCAAAAAAAAGTTGCTGCGAGTGAATTAACTATTGGAGATGTTGTTGTACTTGAAGAGGGAGATAACGTACCAGCAGATCTCCGATTATTGAAAAGCTATGATCTTTTGATAAATGAATCAGCACTCACAGGAGAATCTAAACCCTCAAACAAAGATGAAACATCTCTATATGAAAACGAAACAAACAATCTGGCATTCATGGATACATATGTGTCATCAGGACGAGCAAGGGGTGTTGTAGTTGAGATAGGGATGAATACTGCCATAGGCAATATTGCTGAAATTATACAGGGGGATGAGGAGAAAACTCCACTTCAAGACAGAATACATAGTCTTGGTAAGCTAATGGGATTGATCGCACTTATAGTTTGTACTGGTATATTTGGACTTCAATTCTTCAAGGGTGTTCCATTAGTTTCAAACTTTCTGACAGCAGTTTCCCTTGCAGTCGCAGCGGTACCCGAGGGATTACCGGCAATAATGACCCTAACACTCGCACTTGGAATGCAGAAAATGGCAAAAAGTAATGCAGTTGTCCGTAAATTACTTGCTGTAGAGACTCTGGGTTCTTGCACGACTATATGTACAGATAAAACAGGGACACTAACCGAAAACAAGATGATTGTACGCCAAACCAGGATAACAGCTCCTGAAATGGTATTCAAAATATCTGCACTCTGTAATAACTCAAGCATATATAATGGGAAGGTTATTGGTGATCCAACAGACGCTGCAATGCTTATTTATGCAGAAGAAAATGATTACATGAGGGAAGAACTGGAAAAGAAACATAAAAGAATTTTTGAAATACCGTTAGATAGCGAAAGAAAGAGGATGTCCACTGTAAACCAGTTCAATGGTGAAAGATATTTACTCACGAAGGGTGCTCCGGAGATAATCATTGAACAATGTAAAATGATTGAAGATCAAGGAAAATTCAATGAAATAACCGAAGACATCCGAAGGAAAGTACTAGAAGATCTTAAAAACATGACCTCTGAATCACTTAGAGTATTGGCACTTGCCTACAAGAAGCTGGGTCCTGAAGAAGGTTATGAAAATAAAGAAACACTGGAAAGTGACCTCATCTATGTTGGACTAGTGGGAATGATGGATCCACCAAGAAAAGAAGCAAAAGAAGCTGTTGAACTGTGTGAAAAAGCAGGAATCAAGGTCGTAATGATCACAGGTGATAACAAAGACACAGCAACAGCGATAGCCTCAGAAATTGGAATTTTAAAGGGTGGAAAAGTTTTAACTGGACAAGATCTAGATAAAATAGATGATAATAAATTTAAAGAGATAGTCCAAGATGTAAGTGTCTATGCACGAGTATTCCCTGAACAGAAGGTACGAATTGTTGAAGCACTTAAATCACGTGGACAAGTAGTGGCCATGACCGGAGATGGGGTGAACGATGCACCTGCACTTAAAAAAGCAGCCATTGGTGTTGCAATGGGTTCAGGTACGGATGTTGCCAAAGAATCTTCGGACATGATACTCCAGGATGATAACTTTGCAACTATTGTTGAAGCTGTTAAAGAAGGACGTACCATCTTTGACAACATAAAAAGATTTGTCAAATTCCAGCTTTCAACGAACATAGGGGCAATACTGACCATTATCTCAGCATCCCTCATGAGCTTGCCTATACCATTCAATCCCATCCAGATACTCTGGATAAACATAATAATGGATGGACCCCCTGCTCAGTCCCTGGGTGTAGAACCATCAGAGGCAAATGTGATGGAACGCCAACCAAGTAAGGGAAACATCATACCTAAACGAAATCTAATCAAAATCGTAATTGCAGGAGTTGTTATGAGTATTGGGACACTTTTACTCTACTACTATGAATTAACCAGTGGTGCAAAGATCATATCGGCAACTACTGTAGCATTTACCGTTTTTGTTATGTACCAAATATTCAACGTTTTCAACTGCAAAGCCAAGGGAATGGTAACTAACAAAACATTAATTATAGCGGTTGTTTTATCGTTTGTTCTACAGCTAGGTGTAATCTACCTGCCTTATCTGCAGCATATATTCAGGACAACATCAATTTCAATTCTTGATTGGGTGTTAATATTAATTGTGGCATCCTCAATATTTTTAACTGAATTCATAAGTGAAAAGGTGATAAAATGAGGGTCATGGTCATGGCAGGAACATCTGATGCTGTGAGTATCATTAGCAAATTAGCTGAATATGAAGATCTTGAAATCATTGCTACAACAACCACAAGCTACGGTGGAGATATTGCATTATCTGCAGGTGCAGATGAAATTGTCGTTGGCCGTCTGGATGTGAAGGAGATTGCAAAATTATTAGATGTAAATGGAATTGATGTGCTTGTGGATGCAACCCATCCATTTGCTTCTGAAGCAAGCATTAATGCTATTAAAGCATCCCATAAATCTGGAATAAAATATATTCGTTATGAAAGGCGTTCCATAAAAATCCCAGACCATGTGATTGAAGTTTCATCATTCCAAGAAGCAGGTATTATGGCAAAGAAGATCATGGGAAAAAATCTAAATGCTCGGATGATGCATCTTGCGGGTGTAACGACCCTTAATGATATAACAAAAACTATAGACCCTAAATTAATAGTTGCAAGGATCCTTCCAATGGTTTTATCAATAAAAAAATGTCTTAAAATTGGAATTTCAAGTGATAATATAATTGCAATGCAGGGAACATTTTCAAAGGAATTCAATAAGGCGCTAATGAAGGAATATGCCATAGGAGTAGTTGTAACCAAGGAAAGCGGTGAAAGAGGAGGGACACACTCCAAGATAGCCGCTGCTGCTGAGCTTGAAATTCCATTAATCATAGTTAAGAGGCCAATAATCCCTGAAATGGAAAGTGAAAGTGTATTTAAGGATATAGATCAACTTCTAAAGGATATTGTCTCCTTATTTGAAAATTAATTATTACATATATTGTTAAATATTTGAGTGTTTAATTCCAACTTATTAATTTCTTTTTAAATAATAAAATATTATCATTCTAAGCTAAAATAAATTTAATTAATGAATTAGCCTCAGATCGCCCATCAGTCATCACGAATCAGAGCTCATAGGGTTCATCACAGGCTGAATAATAAAATTCGGTTCTGATTAAATAATAAAAAAATATTATGTTTGGAGTTTGTATTTTATCCAAACATGACTCCAGTTTCTTTCCTCATTTCTTCGTCGTGTTCCATGCCAACAATTTTATCAACAGCATCCATGAAATCGTTCATAGTAACAGTGGATCTTTCTTCTCTTATTGCAAACATACCTGATTCAGTACAGATCGCTTTAAGGTCAGCTCCTGAAGCACCTTCTGAAAGAGAAGCAATATGCCTTATATCCACGTCTTCATCCAAAGTCATTTTTTTGGTGTGGATCTTCAATATCTCGTTTCTACCGTCTTCATTTGGAATTGGAACTTCGATAAATCTGTCAAAACGTCCCGGTCTTAAAAGTGCAGGGTCAAGAATGTCGGGTCTGTTGGTTGCAGCCACAATTCCAACATCACCCCTACCTTCAAAACCATCCATTTCAGCAAGTAGCTGCATAAGAGTTCTTTGAACTTCCCTGTCCCCACTTGTGGAACTTTTGAGTCTTTTTGCTGCTATAGCATCAATCTCGTCTATGAAGATTATACTAGGAGATTTCTCTTTTGCAAGTTCAAAAACACCTCTGACAAGTCTTGCACCTTCACCTATATATTTCTTAACGAATTCGGATGCAACAATCTTGATGAAGGTTGCATTGGTTTCATTGGCAACAGCCTTTGCAAGGAGGGTTTTTCCTGTTCCTGGAGGGCCATAAAGTAATACTCCTTTCGGAGGTTCTATACCTATGTTGATGAACAATTCTGGTTTTTTAAGTGGTAGTTCAACAGTTTCCTTTATCTCTACTACCTGATCTTCCAATCCTCCAATCTGTTCATATGCAACTTCTGGTTTTTCTTCTACTTCCATACCTGTAACAATAGGGTCTTTTTCGGATGGCAGAACATGTACTATACTAAATGTCTGCTGGTTAAGTGCCACACGAACACCTGGTTCAAGTGACTTTTCATCTAAGAATCGTGAATATCCAATTACAAAATTAGGGCCGGTGCTGCTTTTAACAACTACCCTACCGTCGTCTAAAACTTCAGTTACTGTAGCAATTACTAATGGTGGTGATCTGAACCTTTCAATCTCTCCCCTTAGAGATTTTACTTCTCTGTCCAGCCTCATTTTTTCATTTTCGATCAGGACTTTATCCTTTTCGAGTTTCCTAACTTTCCACATTAGGTTACGTTTGGTTTTAGTGTTGTCCTCTTTTAGGATTTTTATCTCCGTTTTAAGGTCTTCAATCTTTTTTAATATATTTGGGGACATGTTTTCCATGATCCTCGCTCACTCCTAACTTTTATTAAAAAAAATAATACTCTAAAGACTTAATATTATTTACTGAATTTATTGTCCTTAATAATATTTAAATATAAGGGTATTGATTATATATGAATACAAGTGTAAAGGGATTAGTTATGAGATGCGAGATTTGTGGAAAAAAACTAGTAGAAGAACCATTAAAAACTAAAGTAGATGGTTCAATAATGCTTACGTGTAAAGAATGCTCAAAATTTGGTAAAGTTCAGAGAGAAGTGCCTAAACCAAAAAGACCCGGAGCATCAAGGGTAAGGACACCTAGGAGAGTTCAAAGACCAAGAGAACCTGCAGAAGAAGTAGTTGAAAATGTTAAGGACATTGTTAGACAGGCAAGAGAAAAGAAAGGATGGTCTCGTGAAGAACTTGGAGAGAAGATATATGAAAAGGCTTCGGTTGTAAGTAGAATAGAATCAGGTAAAATGGTTCCAGATCTTAAGCTCACAAGGAAGATTGAGAAATTGATGAATATTGTTCTGATAGAAAAAAATGAAGATTTGTCATCAGATGAGACTGGTCATTCAAAAATTAGGGGAGCAACCATTGGGGATATAGCTCGTATAAAAAAGAATTGATTTGTTTGAGCTTTTCAATCAAAATTCTTTTTCAGATTAATTATATTTCTTAACAAAATATAGAAAATAAGTAATTTTAATTTTTTTATTTTAATTATCAACATAAATTTATTTAAAATTTTTAGTTTTTTGTTGCTTATTTTTATGTGAATAGTAACCCTTCAGATTGGTTAGTTCATGAAATGTTTGCATCAACGCCTTAAATTGAATATACTCTTCACTGATTACGATTACATGTGCAGGTGGATGTATTTTCCTAATTTGTACTATACTTTTAGTTGTGTCATCTTCAACACGAACAAGGACAGCTATATCTGATTTTGATCTTAATTGCTGTTTTAAGATATTTCCTGCAATTTCATCGGCTTTTTTTGGGTCTATAATCCTAGGTTTTCCAGCCACCTTGAGTCCGGCATGTCTTTCAATGTCTGCTAGGGTATTCAAAAGTTTTCCCTGATCTTCAGCGCGTATTAAAATTAAAGCCATTATTTTTACTCCTTCTAATTAATTAGAACATAATCAATGAATTGATAATTAAAACAGATTATGAAAGAAAAATACTCGTTTATCTTCCTTTCTCCAATTTTTTAAGTCTAGCTAATCTAGTTCGATTATTTTTTAAGGAACGAAGATATTAGAGTGCTTCTAAAGAGAACTAGAATAACAAGTATCAGTCCAATAGCCGTCTGCATATTGCCTAGAATGCTCAATATTGATGAACTTATAGGTAAATTCCATGGGGGTGAAGTTCTATTGTTTTGTAGAGGTGTATAATATACTCCAACAGCTTTTTGATTTTGATTCACGTTTATATCTCTGGGTTCTACGTCGTTAACGCCTACAAGCAGTCCGTTTCCTATTGCTTTGTTGACATCACTAGCGATTTGTGTATTGCTGTACCCATGTTTATTAACAGATGCCTCTACTATTTCCTGTGTTGTTTCTGTAATTCCTGGTGCGTCGCTTCCATAAACAGATACGGATACTGAGTTAGCAGTTACCGTTATTGCATTTTGAAGAGCTTGGTAAGCGTAGACTGTTGTAAGGTTAGTACCGTCAATTGGACTTGTTTGGTAGTTATCAGCTTCTGGGAAAGCAACACTCCATCCGTTTGGACTCACCTTACTGTAAGGCTGGTCCATAGAAAACCCTGTAGTATTATAAGCTGGAGGTGTGAACATATCACCTGTAGTTATTCCAGACACAAGGTTCACAGCACCACCACCGTGTTTTTCACCTGCATTTATTGCAACATTTTTAAATGCAGCTGCAACAACAGCTGTAGCCGGGTAACCATCTCTTATCATTTCTCCCATAATTTCTGCTGTTTGCAGGCGCACAGCATCAGCCGTACCGTATTGAGGGTTACCTGGGGTATTTCTAAGGTGTATTATAGCACCACGATCGCCGGGCGGGAGTACAGCCAAACCACCATTGTACGGAGTTATTGTGATCGTATTGTTGGCATCAACAATTACAACATAGGCTAAGAAGTAACCACCAACTGCAGCACCTATAGTCGGTCCTCCGTCCATAACCCGTATACCTGAAAAACCATTAGCTAATGAAGCTGCTTGTGCTGCTGTACCTCCATTTTCAAGACTATTTATGGCTGAAACTATGGCTCCCAGCCTTGGTGTTTCATTACCTTCACCACCAGACAGTACTGCAAAGTGTTTATCCTTAGACATTATGAAAGTTGACTGAAACATGTTTTCAGCCCATGATTGACTTCCTGCTGCAGCACCGTTTGGATCCTTTCCTGTAGGATCTGTTATAACTATAACGTTCATGGTGGCTGATGCTGTATTAACTACCATTGCTACAGTTATTAGAAGTATAAAAAATTTCGTTAAATTTGATCTATCCATAATTCAGCCCCTTAAAATGTTCCGTTCAGCCCTTTAATTTGTATGTTTGAGAAATCTTCAATAACGTTAACAGTAACTATTCCTGTTTGGTTATTTACCTGAACGTCGGCTGCACCAATTGGAGTTACCTGAGTACCAGGAATGGTGGTGAGCATAACAGCTTGTTTGGCATTATCTATTGCTTCGTTAAGCGGAACCTTACGTTTACTCGTAACAAGGGTGTCTCCCTGTATATAACTCCCGGATCTAAACCCAACATCTGCTAAACTGCTTTTAATTGAATCTAAAGGTACGATATCATTACCTTTGACTATAATTCCAGATATTTGAACTCCTTGGTCTCCAACATTTGTGGAGGATGCATAAGACATGTAAGTCATGACTCTTCCTGATAAAATAAGCATGAAGGCCAGTAATAAAATAATTAAAGTATCTCTCCTAATTTTTATGAACATTCTTTCACCTTTAATGCATTGAAATTTGAACTTATAATATTTATATTGATCATAATTTTGATATTATCTTAATTGATATAATAGTATGTAAAGTATTACATTAAGAGTAACTAATTAAAAACTATCTAAATTTTGCAAATCTCTCAATTTGAGAATATTTTCTTTGTATTTGAATGCAGCTTCACCGAGACATACTAATGCTTCTGTTTTACATTTTAATCCCTTTTTAAGCCCTTCTAACACCTGATCAGAGCTTGCTCCGAGGGTACCTTGTTTGAATTTTACTGGATATATGTCGGTAAATATGATCTTTCCAGTTGAGATATATTCTTCTTGTTTTTCAGCTGCCTTCCTTGATGCGAAGGATGCTGGTACAATGAAATCTCCATTTTTGAGGGCTTTTTCTAGTATTTCCACATCTCCAGATTCACCAGATTCGGAAGAGACGGTAATAACGACTGTGATTTTATTATAAACTTTTTTCAACTCCCTGAGAACCGTTTCGATTCCTGCAGGGTTATGGCCGTAATCGAGTAAAACATCCATTCCATTGTGATCGTACAAGTGTTCAATCCTACCCGGAACACCTTTAAAACTTTTAATAGCTGTTAGTATTTCATTAAGAGGGATTTTGAAAAATTCTCTAGCAGCTGCAATTGCACCTATTGAATTGTAAACGTTGTGAAGTCCAATTAACTGCATTTCCACATCAACCTCACCTTCAGGTGTTTTGAGTGTGTAATTTCCATTAGATTCATCTATTTCCTTTGCAAGATAGTCTGGTTTGGGTCTTGTTAGGCCGCATTCACAATTGTAAACCCCTGAGCCTGTGATAGTTTCATTTATCAGGATATCCCTTCCACACCAGCACGTTTTGTAACCGATCCCTGCACTCGATGAATCGACACCAAAGGTAATAACATTATCCTCATCAGAATCAATCAGTCCAAATATGGTAGGATCATCTGAATTGACTATTAAGATCTTATTTTTGAAGTATTCTATAAATTCGCCCTTAATACTGGCATAGCTCATAAAATCATGGTCTTCATCTAAATGGTCCGGATTGATGTTGGTTACAACGCCACATTCTGGTTCGCAGCGTTCAACCATTATTTTGAGATCACCAGTTTTTCCAAATGTCCCCGTCTCAAGAACAGCTACATCTCCGGTTAACCTAGCCTGTAAAGGTGGGATGTAATCAATATTTCCCTGTAAATTTCTAAAGCCATGTTCTGTTGGTTCTAAACCCACATGTCTGCAGATATGTTTCAGAAGAGTGGTTGTTGTGGTTTTACCATTAGTTCCGGTAATACATATGACAGGTTTTTCTGGTTTGAAAATTTCCAGACAATCCTCAACTGTTAGAACATTCAGTCCATAATTTTTTATTTTATTAAAAAGATCAGATGTTTCCATTAAACTTGGAGGGATAATGATACAAGTTGATTTCTTAAAAAATGATACAGGGTGGTCTGCTAAATATAATGGTAGTTTATAATCATTTAATGTGTAGAGATAATCACATTCTTCCTTCGCGTGCATATCTGTACCCATTACATTATAATTATGATCCATTAACATTCTTGCTATAAGATTTGAAACCACACCGCATATCCCAATAACACCGTAAACATTAGGATCATCATGCTTTCTTTTGATATCCTTATCTGTATTACTCATATTTTTTACATCCGTCCTTAATACCTGACATCATCTTGGTCTTAACATCCTCGTAATTGGTGATGGCCCCAGGGCCGACATGCAGGATGGTGCATCCAGGATTTGAATGTTTAATGGATAACTTTCCTGCGGTTAAAATGTCTTCTACAGGAATCTTCAGAGCATCTGATTTCTCAGCTCCCTCTATAACTTCATTTGCAGCTTCAATATCATATTCTTTGGTTGTTTCGTTGTATCCACTACAGATTATTACCTTAGAGTACCTTCCAACTATTTCTCCAATTTTATATTTGTCTCTTGGGTTGGTACTATCCGGATTATCAATGATAACAATTAGTTCTTGGTTGTTAAAACTTTCAAGAGTTTTTATAAGTCCTTCAGGCACAAATGCTGCATCAAAATGGACATCTCTTCCCTTATAATTTCCAATATATTCCATATGTCCAGCAATTCCTTTAAAACTTTTTAAACCTTTGATTATTGAATCTTCATCCAGTCCATAAGCCAGCGCAGCAGCAGAAGCAGCAATAGAATTTTCAAAGTAATATCCAAGTAAATTGAATGATGTTTTAAAATGTCCCTTAAGTTTCATTCCATGTATATCATATGTTATATCCAATATTCTGTCCTTTAAATTTCCATTAACATCGCAATGATTGTTATTTCCATGACAGTAATAAATTGTGTCGTCCCTTAAAGTTTCAAAATATTCCATACACTGAAGTCCAGAAACCAAAATTTTACTAGAATTTGCTATGAAAAGTTTACGCGTAACATATTTCTCCATTGAATAGTCAAATTCATCCAAATGATCCGGGTAAATGTTGGTAATTACACCAACATTAAGATCCACTTTGGACATGAGCCTTGAAGTTCCATGGGGAAGTTCTAGCACTGCAATGTTGTTTTTCTTGTGAAGTCCATTTACAATCCCATCTACAATAACCTCACTCAGTAAGTTCCCCATTCTAGATGAACATGTCCAGACTCTGTAACCTGCTTCCATGAAGATTTCAGACAGGATATGTGTGGTGCTGGTTTTTCCAAGAGTTCCTGTAATTCCTATAATATCTAAATCCAGTAGATCATTTATAACTGTTGAGATGTACTCGTTTCCCAGCATTTCAACTTTTTTATCTTTCAACAACTTTATTATTGGAGAATTTTCTGGAACAGTAGGGGAGATATATGCATAACTTACCTTTTCAACTCCTAAAGAGGCATCTGAACCTAACATTAGTTTTACACCTTCATTTTCCATTATTTTTAGGGTTTCTTGAACCCCAGGAGAAAATTCTTCAAATAATTTCCTGTCAGTTAAAATAACCTGATTTCCGGTGTGGTTAAGTATCCTTGCGACTGGACGTCCAGCATTACCAGCTCCAATTATTATACAGTCCATAACTATTTCCTCAGATTTGTTTATTACCCATTAATTGTTCTGTAAATTTGATTAAAATTACTTTAATATCATCTGTTTATTTATTATTTATCTCAATTTCTCATTTATATTAAGTTATTTATTATCATGGATAGTCTTCGAGATTCATTAAATCAATATAATTCAATGAATTTTAAATTAAGAAAATAGTCAACAAAAGGTAAATTTGAATTTTTTATAATAAATTGATTAAAATATTTGAATGAAATATTATAAAAAATTAGCTAATCAAATATTTTTATTTTCTAAATTTATTAATCTTCCTTAAAGCATTACTTGCAGGATCCATTCCCTGAGCGCCTATAAGTAGTATTGTATCAGTTTTTTTTGCGGATTTTATTATATATTCCAGTGCAGGATTTAAATTTTCTTTAAATATGCAATTCAAATCATGTTCCGTTAGAGTTTTAAGTACAATTTCCCTTTCTCCTGGTTGGACTGTGTTTGCATCATCAACTACTTCATTACTGCTTGTTACAACAATATGATGATCAATGTTTTCGAGGCCTTTAACTAGTGCTTCTGCATTTAATCTATTAATTGATTCACCTCTGGAACCTCTAATTGCAAATACAACATAAAGTACTCCTTCACACATTTTTGCAGTACTTTTGATAGTAGCAATTATACCGTCTGGATTGTGGGCAAAATCATCAACTATAAGTGGATCATTCCCAAGTATAGTAAACCTTCTCTTAAGAGGTTTATAAAATGATACTGCTCTTTTAATGATTTTTAAATCAATATTTAAAGTTAAACAAGCTCCTATTGCGGCCATAGTATTTTGCAAGAAGTGTTTAGTTTTGAATGGTAGTTCTTCAGTTTTCATAAACAAATTTTCACCAAGGTAAATACCATCCGATTTAAGGATTATATTCGGATATTCAGATACTTGTCCGTTACTTCCGTAGAATGAAAGTTTAATACCGCCTTTTTCTTTTACAAGCTCTCCCATTTTCCTTAATAGTGGATCATCAGAATTTAAAACAGCATAATTATTTTTTAAACTGTCCTTATCACTATTATTCTCGTCTGATCGGGATGATATGGCTTTTAAAGATCCATATATTTCATTAAATGTTTCATCAATGGAATTAACCAGACCTATATGATCTAAACCTACATTTGTAATTACAAGCACTCTAGGATCAACTGCAGATGTCATGAGACGTGCATGGTCTTTCATGAGTTTATCCAACCATCCCTGAACTTCTGAAACTTCAATAACCATGGCCTGAATGGGCTTTTTCTTAAGATTTTCGAATTCAGCCAGTTGTTTAGCAACAACAGGATCAATTAAGGTGTTAAATTCCGATTTTGCATCTGTATTGGTATAAGTACTGTACCCTGCCCTTTTTAATATGCTGTAAATCATATGTGCTGTTGTGGATTTGCCATTTGTTCCTGTTACCACTACTCGAAGGGAGTCTTTAGCGAAACTTTTAACAGCCCATTTTATTGCAAATGCATTGGCAAATTCAATTTTAGGCGTAATTATAATGGGAATATCAAGTTTTTCAGCAGTTTTAATGGTCTTTCCAATTGGATTCTGGGTTATAATACACGAAACTCCTTTTTTTGCGGCTATTTTAACTCCTATCTCATTAACCCAGTGCCTTATAACAACGTCACCCGGTTTGGCTTGATTGAGGAAAGTGAAAATACCTTTAACAGGTTTTATATTTCCAAGCAGATTTCCTTTCACTTCTTTGGCCAGGTAAGATGTAGTGATCTCCATCATTTTAACTAATTCCTAATTGTTACAATTAAATTGCATTGTATCCGTATAAAGCAACTGCACAAACTATTATGGTAGCAGCCCAGTATAATAACACAATTTTCATCTCTGATAAACCTTTGTAGTGTAGAGTATGGTGAAGTGGTTCAACAGGCAGTTTGATGATATGTGCCCTGTGGAGGAGGCTCACAATTACAGAAATTATCGGAACTGCAATTGCTATCACTGCAAAGTATACAACATCTCCAAGGAATGCCGCTGTAATGTATCCTGCTCCAAGGGCAAATGAACCAGTATCTCCCATGAAAATGCTTGCAGGGTACCTGTTGAATATAAGAAATCCAAAGCAGGCTCCAGCAAGTACAATAAACGGTATCGACCCTCCTGCGTTTCCTATTGATATTGCAAATATTGCCGATGCAATAGATGCAATTGCAATTATCCCCGCTGCAAGACCATCCATTCCATCGATAAGATTAACTGAATTTATAGATCCTACTATACCACATATTACAATGGGTATTACAAACAGTCCAATGTTAAATCCAAGCACCGAAGCACTAACAGCACCTGATGCAATAAGAAACAAAGAAACCAGTATTTGGGCTAAAATTTTCTCATTTTCTTTTATTTCACTTTTTATAGGTGCTTCACCTGTTATTTCGACTAAATTATTTTTTAAGAGATATTCCAAATCTTTTTTGGCTTTAGGTGTAGTTACCCTGGCATTTTCGCCATTTTTAAGAGTTAACCTACCAATTTCAATGGGGTTTGGGCTTATATTCCTGATAACTTTTTGAATTTCTTTGGTTTTGAGTCCTATAAGATCGTCCATTAATCCAATGATTCCAGCGGTCATCATGATCAAGATGGTTAAAACAAGGTTTTTATCAGTGTAGTAAACGCATGCTAACAGAAGAACTCCTAGGAGTATAGCAACTCCTCCCATTGTAGGGGTGCCTGCTTTATGACTGTGTTCTGTAACTATGGGATTGTCCTTAACGTCAGCATATTTCAACATCTTCTTTACAAATAGTGTGAAAAGGGTTGTTGATATGAATGCGACTAAAAATATGATAACTTGTATCGGAATATTACTCAAAATACCACCTTATAATTTCATTAGGAATGAATTTGCATAATAGATGCAATTAACTAATTTATGACTAATCTTCTTTACTATACTTTTAATAAATCAGTTCACTTAATTATATTGTTGATATATTTACAGAAATTGAAGAAATTATTTTAAAATTTCTAGATCTTCGACTGTTTTAACTGCATTTGGTATTGTTTTACCACGAATAGTTACACGTTCATGATTATCAGGTCCGTGGATGATCCAAGAATTTTCATGATTAAAATCTCTGAATTTGTAGTTATTTTTGTTCGATAAATGATTTCCAACGGGTATTTCAATTGCGGAATAATTTTTGATCTTATTTTTAAGTTTTATATGATCCCACATTCCTGAGGCCATATCAATTAGTTCATGCATAATATTCACGTTTGTTGCAGCGCATGTGATGTACCTCGTACCACTGGGCCGGGCATTGATTTCTATTACATTATTTTCTTGTGTTTCACAGTCAAATATGATATCTATATCAGCTGTGCCCTCTAACCCCAAAGTATCTGCTATTTTAACGGCAATTTCCTGAATTTTCAGATTATTTTTATGATTATTAATACCTTCGATATCTAAGGGGGCTTTTTTAATCTTTTTTAGTGGATGAATGCCTTCAATTGTAGTCTTTCCTTTATAAACCGGCACAAGTGGTACAGTTTTTCCTTTCCATCTCAATACTTCGATGGAAACTTCAAACCCTTCAATGAATTTTTCAGCAATTCCATTTTCAAATTCATGGAGATATTCTTTGATATCTCCTATGGATGGTATTATTTTTATTCCAGATCCTCCCTGTCCTGTGACATGTTTTAAGACTATAGCTTGATGATCCATATTTAAAATATGATTAATACCATTTTTTGTTATTTTAACGAATTCTGGAGTTTTAATTTCATTTTCAACAAAAAATTCTTTGGTTTTATATTTGTCCACACATATATTAGTAGCTGAAACTGGAGATGATACTACAGGAATTCCATAATCCCCTTCTAATTCCTCTTTCATAATTGCTACTTCAACAAGAGGTCCATCAATCCCTATTAATGGAACAACACCATCCACATTTTCTTGAATAGCGATTTTCATAGGTTCATCCATTCCCCTTGAAACTATGTAATGTGAATCTGCGAGTTTCAAGTTGGAAGATTGGGGATTTGACTCGGTAATAATGCTTTTTATTGAATTTTTCCTGGTGTAGAGTGCTACATCATCGAATAGACGGGCCCCTATAAAAAGTATTTTCATTTTATCACAAATTAGTTTAGAATACTCTTGATTATGTAAAATTTACTGATTTAACTATTAAATTAGGAATTTAATTCTTTTTTTTATTATTCAACCTTTATTTATATATGGTTGTGGTTTATTATCTTCTAATTGTGGACATTAATAAAAATTAAAATTATTTTATACAGAATATTATCAACCTTCAATATATTATAATATGAAATTTTTTCTTATAATTTCAGTAAGTTCTTCTACACTATTTTTAACTTCTTCTGAGATAGTATTGGACATTTCCATATTTTTTGGTTGTATACCAATAAGTAACATGCTGGCATCTGTAAAGGATTTCAGATATTTGATCATAAATGATAGGGGCATTGCATGTGTTGATATGCTGTAATCTGCAATTTCATCACTTTGAACAAGTCTTATATGCCCAGGGTTCATTTTCATCTCAACCGCATCGATGAAGATTATATGGGATGGGATCTCTTTTCTTATGAGTCCTGTATAGTTTTCAGGCACGGTTTCAGCGTTAATAACCATAAGTTCTTGTTGTTCTATAAATAATTCTGCCAAATTTTCGGCTATGAGCGGCCCTAATGCATCATCTCCACGCATATCATTGCCAATACATAAAAATATTATTTTCCTATGATCTTGAGTGAATCTTTTTAATTCTTGCTCTAACACTTCCTAATCCTCCACCCATCTCATAAATTAGTTTTAATTGTAATTTATTACCTGGATATACTTTTGTTCTTTCAACAGGGATGATTAACGGGGGGTTTAACATTGGTGTTGGCCCACAGATAATATTATTTGTTATTAAAGTGAAAGTAGTTATTTTAACACCTGAAACAATTCCTGAAGTTTTTATCTTAATATCAAGATGCTCATTGAAGGTTTCAGGGGTATAGCTCAAAAAATTTATTCTACTGTAGAATAGTGGTTCTCCTAAAACCCGATTTTGGGGATGTCCATCCTCTTCGTAACAGATATATTCTGTTTCAACTTGGATAGGTTCTATACAGTTAATAATACCATAGGGAATAGTTATCCCACCGTCCTTCAAATATTTCCTAACAGAGTTAAGAACTGGAATTTGCTCTTCATCTATTAATGCAGTGTCCAGCATTTCACAGATAATAACATTGGCTTTATTTGAAAAAGAGAGTTTTGTTGCATCAGCACAAATAACTTCAATATTCTCAAGATCTTTAAGATTTGCTCGTGCTCTTTCTGCAATGGATTTGTTAATTTCAACTGCATAAACAAATTCTGCGTGGGGAGCAGCCCATGATGAAAGAA
>Ga0302170_10000454_pt1 | contig 16441 bp, 36 predicted proteins | sample I_Fen_N2_1_FD_193492 | JGI IMG/M metagenome (GOLD analysis project Ga0302170, IMG submission 193492) | Peat permafrost microbial communities from Stordalen Mire near Abisko, Sweden - I_Fen_N2_1 | ecosystem: Environmental > Terrestrial > Soil > Wetlands > Permafrost | place: Sweden: Abisko...
TCCAGTATTTAAGGTTAGCGATGTAGTAAAATATGAAACTAAAAATGGTTGGAGCAATCAATACCTTATAAAAGATTTAGCATTGGCGATAGGGGGATCATGCTCTAAAGATGAGCTTTATAACCCCACATGTGGACTTTTATCTTTTAGAAGTGGATCATTAAATCTAAAATTAGAGGATAGTATTGGAACTAATAGTTTCTTTAAATTAATGGAAGAAAAAGGCGTTAAATTCAATCCTGAAAGCGGGGAAGTTGAAAAAATCAGATGGGATCTAAAAAATGGCGACCATTATTATTACGTTTCATCATCTGGTGAAATTTCAGACACTATGTATACCGAAAATTGCGAAGCTGATAAAATCAGAATCTCAATAGGTAATTTTTTCAAAAGGCACATACAAGCCATATCTGCTTCTAGGAAATTTAAGAAGCTATTCGCTGAAATTCAGGCAGAGTTATACAAATAAATGCCATGGACGGAGGATGGATAAAAATACACAGGAAAATACTAGATTGGGAGTGGTACGCTACTCCCAACATGGTACAAGTTTTTTTGCATTGTCTTTTTTCTGCAAATTATGAAGATCGAATTTGGCATGGAATTAAAATTGAAAGAGGTTCATTTATTACATCAATAGGTGAAATAGGACAAAAGACTGGTCTATCTGTGCGACAAACAAGAACTTGTATTTCGCGTTTGAAAACGACAAGCGAGTTGACAATCAAAACGACAAACAAATACTCTATTGTAACTGTCTGTAAGTATGTCGATTATCAACTTTCAGAAAGTTTTAGCGACAAGCAAAACGACAAGCAAACCGTCACTCAAACGACAAACAAAAACAGCGTTGAGCGACAACAACTAAAGAATATATATAATAATAAAGAAACTAAAGAAACTAATAAAGAAACTAGCTCTATCGAGCTAGTAAAGAAAAACGCATCTGTCGATGCTACTCTCGCTCGCTCTAAAATTTTTTATGATTCGCTTACTCCATTCGTTCCAATCTACGGAAAAGAAATGGTCCGTGACTTTTACAACTGGTGGAGCGAAATGAATAAGTCGAAAACTAAAATGAATTTTGAGTATCAAAAAACATGGGATGTTGAACGCCGTCTTCGGACGTGGGAAAAAAGAGAAAAACAGTATGGGAGAAATAATAAACCAACGGCAGGATCTAACAACAACGCCTCTGCCGCAAACAAAGCAGCAAGTCGTCGCGATCTTGAAGCAGCAGCCGACAGAATTCTGGGCGAGCCTTAATCCTGCAACGGTAGAAGATTGCTTCAATCCTGAATTGCCTAGTATTGCAAATATAACTTCAGAGATTGGCGAAGTTAAAATGATCGCCTTGATGGTTAAGTGGATTAACTCTTTCGTGAATTTCTACTCATCGAACGGTACGATGGATGCGTATCAGATTGGCGACACTATCAGCCTAATTCGTGAAGAGTACCCGCATTATACGCCGATGGACTTCAAGCTTTTCTTCAAAATGGCTAAAAAGGGCTACTTTGGGCAAATTTACGGCAGGATGGACGGAGAAGTGATAATGCAATGGCTTCGAAAATACGACACGCATAGAGATACCGCCGCACAGGATATTAGCATCAACGAAGCTAAATTACTTGAAAACGCAAAAAAAGCAGAGGATGGGGCTGTATCCTACGAGGAGTATTTGACTTTGCAGAAAGAAAAAGCACGTAGGGGTGATTTGCTTGCCGCTGAGGCTATTTTGAATGCCGAAACTAACAAGTCTTTGTTTAAGCAAAAAACAAGCCCGCAAAACGAACGAAAACAAGTCATTCGTGGGAATATTTACGAGAAATGAAAATAACAATCTACTGGAGAACCACCAATCAGGAAGATATTAAGCGAATAAGAGAGAAATTCAATCTCCCAAACTATACTTCGATAAACGGAGAAACACCGTGCGAGGTTAGCGATTCGGATTTTCCGCTGTTGAAAGAAACTGAAAAAAGGGGCTTCATACAAATTAGAAAAAAGTAAAACAATGAAAATAAGAAACAATGATTTACGGCACAAGTCGATTGATATTGATATATCTGATTGCGTTACAGTAAGTTTACATAAAGAAGAATACGATGAGTTAGTTCGTCTTTTATTGCCGGAAATGAAACAAGAAATTAAAGCTGCAATATCTCTTACAAGAAATGTTTATAAACGGCGCGAGGAGTGTAGGCAATTATTAGATGAAATTAGAGGAGTATTCTACAATTGCAATGATCCTTGGTGTAGTCTTAAAGATATTAAAGAAATTAGTGAAGAAGAATTAGAAAAGATTCTAGACAAGCACAGTGATTTATTAGGATTTGATTAATGCAAGTAATTATGAAACAAGAAGTTTATAGATACCAATTAAGAACAATAAATAATGGTTGGTTGGGTGATGTTATTTTAACTAGTGATGGATGTTTTTTCGCTAGAACCGATTGGGGTAATTTCAATTATCATTGGGACAGCGCGGGAGATATTAGAGAGTTTATTTTAAGAATTGATGGATGTTATTTTAGTGGTAAAATGCTAATAAGCACAGATGAAAGGAGTAAGAAATTAGAGATGAAGTGCTATAAATTTTCCGAAAAGATTCTTCCAGCATTGAAAGAGGCGATTAAAAAAGAATTGGAGTCGGAAGCATGAGAAAGCCACGTAAACCAGACGAGGTGGAGCGCAAGCCCGACTTGTCTGAGGGGAAATCCGACATCTCCGAAATTATAAAGAAGCGGAAAGATGCTGAAAAAAATCTCGTTTCATTTCGAATTAACGCTAGCACCGTAATTTTGGTTGATCCTAAAAAGGCAAATGAAGAATACAGGAAAAAAAGCATTCAGAAGTTGAAATTAGCAAATACAAAGAAATTATGAAAAGAATAAATTTCAAAAAGACGGCTAGATTGCAGAATGTAGCCTCATGTGATGACTTGAAGATAAAGCTTCATTATATCCATTTTGAAAAGGGCTTTGCCATAGCATCAAATGGATCAGTACTAGTTAAGATTAAGATTTCAGAGATAAGTTCTCTTAGTGAGGAGCAAATACAAGCACTTGATGGAAAGAGCCTATACAAGAGCTCTTACGCTTCTATACTTAAGTATAATTATATTCTCGTTGAAGAAGACGGAATTATTGCTTATAACGATCCGCTTGCTAAAGTTAAGTTTATGTTTTCAGATGAGGAATACGTAGATTGGGAAAAAGTTTTTAATGAAAAATTGAAATCAAAAAACATTCCTACAGAACGTATTTTTTTCGATCCTAAATTGTTAGCTAACGTAATGAGCTGCGTTGATTCTACATTCGTTCGGATGACCCACAAAGGCGGAGATCATGATAGCGCGTTCCATATCACATTTTCAGATTTGGAGAGCGAAGCTGTTTTGATGGGTGCGTTTGATGATAAATATTAAAAAGAACTATGAAAGCAACAGAAATTTTTAAGCAAACCATCAAGTCGTATCTTGATAAGAGAGCTAAAGAGGACGAAATGTTCTCTAAAAAATACTCCAACCCCCAAAAAAGTATTGATGAATGTGTAAACTTCATTTTCCAAGAAGTCCAGAAAAGCGGTTGTTGTGGATTTTCCGATGACGAAGTATTTGGAATGGCGGTACACTATTACGATGAGGCCAAAATCAAAGTAATAGAGAAAAGCAGATGTAGTGTGGTTGTTAACCACGTTGTCGAAATTTCAGAATTAGACAAAGCAGAGGCAAAGCAGGAAGCTATAAAGAAGTACCAAGAACTCTGTTTGTACGATTTAAAAGAAAAGGCAAAAAAGAAAGCTAAAAAAGCTCATCCTGTTATTGCTGAACCATCACTCTTTGACCTAATGCAATGAAACCAAAAACGAAGTTACAAAAGCAGGTAGCTGAACTGAGTGCTAAACTACCTGCTCTCACTGACAAACAGCGAGATTGGGGCATAGACCACTGTTTTGAGAAGATAGGTTATCTTAGAAAGAAATCTGTTTGGTGTACAGAGTGTGGAAAGACATGGGAACCTGAAGAAGGATCATTAGTTATTCAGCTTACTAGTGCCGTTTGTCCGCATTGTGGAAATCAGCTAAAAATAGAACTTGGCAGAAAGCGGAAGGATGAATACAGAGAGTATTATACCGTCATTACTACGTTTCATGGATTTCAAATACTTCGTAATTACGTAGTTCAAAAGAACTGCAAAGTTGGATATCCGGCTAACTATGAAATAAATGAAGCTGTTCAGAATTGGATAACCTCAGAAGGAAAGGATATATCAATGGCTCGTTCTACCGCAATGAATTATTTCTATTTTTATCTCTGGAATTGGAATTCACCAATGGAAATTCGCACCACATCAACAAATACGACAAAATATAATATCTATGCTAAACACATATATCCAATGCGCCGTTATATCCCGAACTTAGTCCGTAACGGATTCAAAGGCTACTTTCATGACGTTTCACCTCTTAGCCTTTTTAAGATGCTTCTTACTAATCCGAAAGCAGAAACATTACTCAAAGCTAAACAGTATAGCTTGCTCCTTTACATGAAAGGGTACGAACATATTATCTCGAAGTTTTGGCCTTCAATAAGGATTTGCATTCGAAATAATTACATAGTTAAAGATGCTTCGATTTGGGTTGATTATATGAACTTTCTTGACTATTTCCATCTCGACATCAATAATCCGAAATATGTTTGCCCGGCTAACTTAGAAGAGGAGCATGACAAACTGCTAAAACGCAAACGTCGGATTACAGAAAAAGAAGAACTCGAGCGGCGATGTAAGGAGGCTCTCAAGTGGGAGGAAGAATACCGAAAGCAGAAAAGCAAATTCTTTGGATTGTGCTTCGGTGACGATAATATCATTTTTTCAGTTCTCCAGAGCGTAAAGGAATTTGCAGAAGAGGGAACATTCATGCACCATTGTGTTTTTGAAGCGGAATATTTCAAGAAGCCGGATTCTCTCATCTTATCGGCTAAAACAAAAGCCGGTGAAAGGGTAGAAACTATTGAGCTTTCATTGAGAACATTCGAGATAATACAGAGCAGAGGATCTTGCAACAAGAATACTCCTTTTCATGATGAGATTTTAAATCTAGTGAAACAAAATATCAACCTCATAAAAAAGGCTGCATAACGACAATTTTAAAAACATACCTGATATCGGTAATGCCGAGGGCAGGTAAAAAACTAACAAATAAATAATCATGAAAATAAAAATAATATCTCCACTAAAAGATAAATTATTTGTCACATTAGGATCTTCAGGATACTTGTTTTTCAGTACCGAACTAGTAGATGAACTTGGTATAAAAGAGGGGCGATGGATTATACTAGGCCAAGGAGAAAATGGTAATTTATATATAAAGCCAGTTGACAAAGATAATATTTCAGCATTCAAAATATACAAAAGGAAAAATGGAAAATGTTCTGTTTTCTCAATTAATGTAAAAAATGTTTTGAAACAATTCAATATTGAGGTTAATAAGACACAGCGATATGAGATAGAAGGAATGGAAGATGGATTTTATAAAACAGATTTAATTCTAGAATAATAATTATGGATTTCAAATTAATAAACGAACTAGCAAAAGAGGTTCACAAAAATGCTGTTGTAAAAGGATTTTGTGAGAACACGCCGAGTGAAGAACACTTTCTGTGTTTAGTAGTATCAGAACTAATGGAAGCTGTGGAAGCGGATAGGAAATGCAATCACGCAGATATGGATTTTTTCAACAGAGTTATGAGTGTCTATATTCCAGAAATTGGTTCTGAAGAACTTTATTTTAAAAGATGCTTTGATGAGTATGTTAAAGACACGGTTGAAGATGAATTGAGTGATGCATTTATTCGGCTCCTAGACTTAGCAGGAGCAAAAGAATATGTTCTTGAAGGTGGTTTTATTTTTAATGAAGTCGCCAGTGAAAACTCTTTCACAGAAAATATATATCTCATTACACAAGGGACTGTATGCGGCAGTTATTCCGTAACTGGCCGTATTCAGTATCCCATTCTAAATATAATGAAACTGGCTGAAATAATCGGATTTAACCTTGAATGGCACGTGCGGCAGAAGATGCGATACAACGCACTTCGTGAATACAAACACGGAAAGGCGTATTAGACATGGGCAGTAAAATACTTGTTCCAAAGCAGTATGTAATCCCTCATCTTTATAAAGTTTATCTATTATATCGTGCAGGTGTTATTTCGTTTGAGAGCTTAATGAGCTTGATAAGAGAAGCTGCGGATTATCTGTGTGTAACGGATGAAAGTATTGCGGATGAGTTGATAGAAATTTACAATAAATCAGTTGTTCGGAAATCACGAACAGATAAATAATATTAAGTATGTTAAAAGATAAAATTGAATATTCTATATCCCTACTTAAAAAAGCTGAAAAATTAGCACTAACTATGTCCGATAAAGGTTTTTATTTAGCATTTAGCGGGGGTAAGGACAGCCAATGTCTTTATCACATCGCTAAAATGGCAGGCGTTAAATTTGAGGCTCATTTCAGTTTAACGACATTTGACCCACCCGAATTAGTCCATTTCATAAAAGATAATTATCCCGATGTAATTATCGAGAGGCCGCCCCTTTCTTTTCTACAGTTATGCATAAAAAAGAAAATGCTACCAACCATGAGAGTTAGATTTTGTTGCGCTGTATTAAAAGAGCAGGGCGGCGCAGGAACAGTTACGCTAATAGGGATTAGGAATCAGGAAAGCGCAAGAAGATCAGGCAGGAAAGAGGTCGAAACAAAAGGGGGTAAATTTGTTGGCACATTAGACCAGTTCAATCGATACAAAGAAACCGAGATAAATTGCGTAAAAGGTAAAGATAAAATACTTATATCCCCTATAATTAGCTGGACAAATAACGATGTTTGGACTTTCATTCGATCAAATAAGATACCGTATTGTAAATTGTACGATGAGGGATATACTCGAATAGGATGTTTGTTTTGCCCAATGAGTAGCCTTAAATCTATTCGAAGGGATGAAATTCGTTTTCCAAAATACAAGATTGCATTGATAAAAACCATAGACAAAATGCTGAAAAATGGTTGTTATAGTGATTTATCAGATCAATTTGAAAATTTAACGGCAAACGATCTTTATGAGGCCTGGATTTCAAAAGAAAAATTAGTAGGCTTTTTGACAAAAAAAAGAGATCAATTTAATATTTTTTAGAATGACTAAAAAAATACTTTTTAACGATAGATACGGCCTCACAGAAGCGGTACTATCAGGTAAAAAAACGCAAACGCGTAGAATGATAAATGTACCTAGGACTTTCAAGGGAGTATATGTAAGCGGTTTTAGGCTTGCTAGGAATCAATTAGGTGACTATTATTCTTATTTAATTGACGAGAACGAATTTGAGATTGAAGGATCTTATTTAAAACCTCAATACGGGGTTGGCGAAATAGTCGCTATTGCACAGAGTTATAAAGAAATAGATGATAAAGAAGATTATAATTCTATTTATTCGGGATGTCCTTTAGCTAACTCTTTCTGTAATTCTGCTGGTTGGAAGAATAAAATGTTCACCCGATCTAATGTAATGCCTCATCAAATCGAAATAACAGGCGTTCGAATAGAGAGATTACAGGACATTTCGGATGAGGATTGCATCAAAGAGGGCGTAGAATTTATGCGTACACAATGTAAGTCATTGATATATGGCTTTAAAGACTTTTTGAAAGATGTTTGGCTTTGGCGAAAAACGCCCAAAGAGGCTTATCAACTTTTAATCTCACGCATTTCAAGTAGAAAAATGTGGGATGAGAATCCTTTCGTATTCGTGTATGAATTTAAACTTGTGAAATGATGGAACAGAATATTAAACAGGCCAATATAGCGACAAACATCGCCTACATCATGGCCGATATTTCAGAGAGCGCGCTTCTCGACCTTGACAAGGCATGCAAAAATGCCGATAAGATGTTAAGGCACGAGGAGCGCAGGAACTTCAACGCTGCAATAGCTGCATTAAAGCGACTGAAGCAGCCCGTTAAGGATTGCCCCGAATGCGTGCAGGAGGACTTCGGGGATGATTCAGATTGCATCTACCAAGTAATCAAATTACTAATAGATCGCTGCGGGGATGACAACGGGAAGCTATTTCAATTCTACAATTACATCAAGTCGTTTCCTTCAAAAATGGGGATGGACTTAGCCGATGGAGAGAGGATCGCTTTCGGTATTAAATCGATAAAAAAATGATATTAGAACATATTTTGAATGAATTTAGTTTCTGGCTTAGAATTGATAAATCTAGAGTAGAAACGGCTATTGATAGTGTTAAACAAATGGGGTATCTGTCTATTCCAGATTTACGGCAATTAAGCGAAGCCGGTATTCCAATTGTTCAAACTATTGCAAGCGTTTTAGGAACAAACAATAAACAAGTTTTTGAACTCTTATCAAAAGAAGAAGATCGCATTACGTATCAGGATCTACTTCTTATTTTAGGAATAATAGCTAGCTATTTTAAGTATAGGGAATCTCTACATAGAAGAGTCGATGAACAGTTAAGTACACAGGACGAAATGAATGAAGGAGTTTTTCAAATAGAATTCGTTACTGGTATTAATCTTGATCCAAATGTTTTAGATAAGCTTAAAAACATAGAGGGAGCTTTCACCCTATATAATAGCATAAATGAGATGGCAGTTCCTTGCAGCAAAGAGAAAATTGATAAGAGAGCTAAACAGAGTAATGAACCATTTTATTATAGATTTGATAAAAATAAAAAAAGTAAGTAATTATGTCAGTAAACAAAGTTATCCTAATTGGGAATGTGGGCAAAGACCCGGAAGTAAAAAGGCTCGAATCAGGGGTCACAGTAGCAAGTGTTACACTAGCCGTTGGTGAGCGCGGATATAAGCTAAAGAATGGAACAGATGTACCAGAACGAACGGACTGGTTTAATATCATCATGTGGAAAGGCTTAGCCGAAATTGCGGAGAAATACGTAAAGAAAGGAGATAAGCTCTATGTAGAGGGAAAGATACGTATTAGATCGTATGCCGATAAAGCAGGCGTACAGCATTACATAACTGAAATCTATGCAGAGAAAATAGAACTCCTCACAAAGAAAGATGGCGTGCAAGAAAGTCATTCAGCAAACAACGATTTGCCGTTTTGATTATGAAAAAAAAGGAGCCGGCACTACCAATACAGACTCCCTTAAAAGGTTATTGCAAAGATACTAATAATCTTTTAAATAGCTATTATATGTTTTCAGAAATTTCAGAACTAAAATCTATCCGTGAACAAAAAAGTAGAATCTCGGAAAGGGAAAGGGAGTTATCAGCTCCAATTCTTCATGATGTAGAATTGATAAAGACTATTTGGACATGGTTCAGAGAAATACAAGACGAAAGAGATTGCCCATCAAGGAGTGGGGGAACACAGCAAAGAAAGATGTTTATTTTCATCATTCTTTTTCTGTATTCGCCAAGCGTGCTAGCCGGGGGAAGAATACCCAACGGCCTAAGAGAAAGTATCGCTATGGCCATTGATTGGAAAGATCGAACGTTTATCTCACATAATATTGAGAGTGTGGTATTTCTGTACCAAAATTATAAAGACTTCCGTTCAGATATTGACTATCTTTACATCGAAATTGAATCTCGTCTTCGGGGTCAAGGGCTAATCAAATGAAAAAGGGAGAGCTATTCGCTCTCCTTTTTTTGTCTTATACAATCGTTTATGAAACGATTTTTATTAGGCTGCTTGTCGACTACATCGATAAGATCGTGATCTAACAAAATGTGCATTGATTTTTGGGGGGTCAATGTTTTAGGTCTACGGCCGCCTCTATCTCCCCCTCTTCCTTTTTTTCTCTCTTTTTCTTCGGTCATCTCCTACTTATTTTAATTAAAAACTCGCCCGCTTTGCGCATGGCATTCCCTAAGACTTTCACATCAACGCAAGTATCTATCATGCGTAGATTCTCAATGTCAGATATACTTCCAAAGGTAATTTCTCCAACGAATCTAGGAAATTTATTACGATGAATAAACAACTTCCCATCTTCTGGAATAACCTCGTATATCGGCTCTCTCTCACAAAATTCACACGTAGTGGATTCAGGCAACATATCTTCCTCCGAAGCTGAAGCTGCTATCTTATCGCACATTGGACATTTAAGTACCCACATGCGCAATTCTTGGTCGTATTTCTTTCCAGAGATTTTCACTTGCTTATTTTTTCGAATATCTCATCTAGGGTCTTATTCGATGTAGGTGCAAACGTTTGCACCTTTGGATGTAAACCACGTTCCTCTTCGTCAGGGTTATTTGACATGATGCTAGAAACCATTTTCGTGCGAGCTAAAAGATCATAAGCCGCATCAGCAACATTTAAAACTTCTTTTTCATCTTCAGAAAAAGTATCGGCATAATCTCTACTATTTTGAAGAGAGACTATCAACTCTGATAAAGAGTTCATGGCATCATTTAATTTTTTATTCATATTTTTGGCCCGTTATGCCGGTAGCGCAGCAGTTAGTTATTTAGATTTCAAAAGTGAAATGTTCAGGGTATTTTTTAGCCGCTTGTCTAAAAGTCATCACCTCTGCTTTGTCGTAATAATACTCAAAATTTCTTTTATCAGCGGTCTTTTTAGTGGCCGCTACATCATAATTTACGATGCTATTAGAATCTATTACGAATACGATGTATTTCGCATTTGATCCATTTTTGTGATATACAGATAAATCTTTCATAATTATTGTTTTAATGGTTATTATTCGTCTTTGAGTGATGCAGAAGCTATTGCCCAGCTTTCTTGAAAAGCTGATTCGCTGAAATTATACTTTTTACCTTTGTAAAAGGTGTATCCGGCATTTTGTTCGCCGTCTTCGCGATCTAAATATTCTTCTATAATTTCATTTTCTTCTTCGTCGTCGTTAATCCTTTCAAGATCACTTTCGCCGAATTCAGTAGAAAGTACAACCGTTCTATGATTATGTCCATCCCAGTAGGTGTACGCCTCGTGCTCAGAGTGATTCTCATTTTCTTCTTGCCAGTTCTCGATGAAAGAATTAATATCTTCTTGCGAGATATTTTCTAGCAATTCGTTCTCACCATTTTGAGCACTTTCAAAATGATCATAATCAAGATTATCTTCGCTATATTCTATATCAAAATGCTTATATAAACATTCTAACATGTCTGATGAAGCGCTGCACCCGCTATTATCAAGAGCATAACACCCCGCATTATAACATCCGCATTTTTGGCCGTAGCGGTCGTAAGAATCACACACTTTAGCGGTTTCAAACCAACTTTCTTTTACGATTAGTAACTCGTCAGTATCACTAAACTTTTCTTTTACGACAATTAATTCGTTTGCGTTCATAATCGTAATTTATAAGTTGTTTTTTAAGGTCAAATAGGCTCTTCTACGAGCCTCTGTGCGTTTTGCAACATTATCTTCATCGTCGCAAAAATCGTATGTCTCTGAATCTGTGTAATGGATAGTGATGCCTAGTCCAGTTAGCTTGTATTGTCCGTATCCGGCTATCTCAATACTCATTTGTGCATTTCTAAATTTAAATGTCTTCATACTTAATACAGTTTATACGAGTGTCTCTCGGCGATGCAATCGCTATTTGTTTATTTGATGTTGCAAATATAAATATAATCTATTTAATACGATATATAGTTGCTATTTATTTAACATTATTTTATGTACATAAATAGCAAGGTTAAGCAAGCAAAACAAAAACAGTTCTTATGTACATGTTTAGCAAAAAGAAGTTAATGTTTTTGCTAAACATGTACATATATAGAATATAATATATATCTTTGCAACATGATAATAACAAATAAAGAAAACAAGATTATGAATACGATTGAATTAAGAAAGAGAATTATAGCAGATGCTATATTGACTACATTCGCAGAGGGCAAAATTAATACTCAAAGTGACGTAGATGTTATAATGATTAAAGTACAGAATAATCTTAATATGTCGGCAGATCAAGCTGCTGAGTTCTTTAAAAACGCAATAGGTACTAATAATTAATAATACGACTATGACACAATACATTGAAACATTATTAAAAGAAAAGAATATCAGTTTAGATACTTATATTTTAGAGAACGAAGGCAATTTTGGTTTGACAATAAAGATGCTAGTAGACTTCATCTATTCAATGCCTGTAAGCATTAAAAAGCAAGTAGAGAATACATTTAGAAAGATCGACTTCTTAAATGGCGATGTAATGAACTACATCAATTTTCTTGCTAAAGGTATGATTCAATCAATTTAAAATAAGGACTATCATGAAACAGTTAGAAAAACAAATTAGCGACGTTCAATCAGCTCTAGGCAATTTAAGTCTATGCTTAAAACTTGCGCTTGACGATAAAGATCAATTTATCAAAGAGTATGGGGCTCGTCTGTATGGCTTTCTTTGTGGTATTTCAGCCACGACAGAATCAAATGAAGCTAGGATAAATGAGATTCTATATAAAGATTAAAATTACTATTATGAAAAAGATTGGTTTAACACTAGAACAGTTTGCAGATATAAAAGCAAGCTGTGAGAAAGGATTAAAAAACAATTGTGCTGCTAATTGCGGGGACTTTGATACGGCATTTATCAAGATCGTAAATGAAGTACTTAGTGAACTTAATAAAGTAATTTGTTAATCCGGTAGCCTTATGGCTACCACAAAATATACGATTATGACAGTTTACGAAAAATCAAACAGTATTGAAAAGGTTGCATTAAGCAGATTTTCAAAGAAAGAATATCAATCTTTGCTTACTACCTGCGAAAGCATAAAGAATAGGCAGAAAGCAGCGCAAATAATCTGTGACTATCTTTCAGATAAGTTTCACATATCACATACAAAAGTGAATGTAGTAAATAGATCACAGCCACATAGTACTAGTTATTCAGGTAGATTAAGAAGTAAAACTTTGGGCACTTATACAGTTCAAACAGAAGTGATAACGATGTATAATTTGACAGCTATCAAAAAGCAACCTGTGTCAATCAAAACATTTGCAGGTACTTTACTTCACGAGTTTATGCACCATTACGATATGAAGCACTTGAAATTGGGTAATTCACTTCACACAGCAGGATTTTATAAAAGAATATCAGATTTAGAAAGTAAATTAAACTAAAAAAAATAATTATGATTAAATTGGTAAAATTTCAAATGGTTAATATAGATGTTAATAATGATATCTATATAAATACGCAGCTGATTACAAGTATTTATTGTGATTCAAATCCTGATAATACTATTATAGAATCAGGCGCGGACAATACAGCTTGTGTAATTGGATCGGTTGAAACAATTGTGAAAATGATTCAAAACTGTTATAGATAAATCAATTAAACGCTTAGCTACCGGCATGACGGGCAAAAATTATGAAAACAAAAAAAATGCCTTTAAATTTTCTAGCAGAGGCTATGTCTGCTGCTAAAAACGAACTTATTAACAAGTACGCAGGTACTTGCTGTGTATCAGCTACAGGACAGTACACTGTGTTTTGGCACGATAACAAATGTATTGTCTCGCAAGGCAACCTTAACGGCAAAATCGAAGCTGATTTTTGCATAGAGTTTGATCTTCGTTACAACGATGGTAGGGCTATTATTCTTTGCCAAAGAATTTTCAACTAATCGCCATTCTGATAGCTAAAAATCGCTCTACTAGTGATATTTAAAATCATATTGCCACATTGAAAAGAATGTGCTAACTAAGATTATACGAAATTGTATAGTAAGCTGAATATTAGGTAACTTTGTAGTGCGCGGGGTAGAGCAGTGGTCAGCTCGCTACCTTGACTTGGTAGAGGTCTCAGGTTCGAATCCTGATCCCGCAACAATTATTCAAACTAAAAAAAATGGAAATATTAAATCTAATCATCAAACAGGTTTACTTCGACCAGATTATAGCCGGCACGAAGAAAATAGAAACTAGAGAAGTAAGACCTACTACACAGGCGAAGTATGTCACATTGAATGATGACGACGAAGTAACAGGTACTATCAAGTACGATGCTATTCGTTTCTTTGTCGGTTACGGCAAAAACAGAAATAGCGCGCTTGTTGAGTGTAAAGGATCAGAGTTAATCGTTATAACAGACGAAGACGACAATCCCATTATGTACGACTATAAGGGTCAAGAAAACATGATGATAAACATCGAGTACAAACTCGGTAATATTATAGAAAAAAGCGTATAAACGCTCTAATTTAAATTTTATATTTATGGCAACAAGAATTGCAGTTGGCACATCGGCGAGTTCGTCGAAAGGTGTCACTGGCCGAAAGAGTCTCACTGGTGGCTCAGGTCAGTTCGTAACACGTAACCAGAAGTACCGTCAAGTACGTTCAGGTTTAGGCCTGAATGGTGGCTAACTAAGTTTTAATCATTAAAAAAATCGGGCTGAGTCGGTAGAATTACAACTGCAAATAATATTATAGACCTCGTTAGAAGAAATACTAGCGAGGCTATATTGTTTTGCAGCTTGGGAAAAGATTCTCTGGTTCTGCTCGATTTAATGTACCCTAAATTCGATAGAATTGTATGCGTGTTCATGTACTTTGTAAAAGACCTAGAGCACGTCAATCGATATATAAACTGGGCTAAGGTAAAATACCCAAATATCGAATTTGTTCAAATACCTCACTGGAATCTTACCTACATTCTAAAGAGCGGAATGTATTGTGTTCCCAACCCTAAAGTGAAACTTCTGAAGCTTGCCGATGTAGAGAAATCAATGCGTCTAAAATACGGCATAAACTATGTATTCTACGGCATGAAGAAAGCCGATTCACTCAACAGGCGATTGATGCTAAACACATACGAGAACTACGAGAGTGGCGGCAAGTGTTATCCTTTGGCCGATTGGACACAAAAGGATATACTCTCTTACATGCGATCATACAAGCTTCCTGAACCGGTCCGATATTCTAAAAAAGCGAGTGGGGGTATAGGATTCAACATTGAATGCTTCCTTTGGCTCAGAGCCAACTACCCACAGGACCTGAAAAAGGATCCTAAAAGTATTCCCTATGTCCGAAAAGATACTATTCGACTATGACTATAAACACAATGGAAAATAAATACTTCAAATCAGAATCATTGGTGCTTAAACGCTCCGAGATTCACTTAGCTACATACAACCCTAGAGTTATCAGTGAGGAGGCAAAAAAGAGCCTCAAACGCGGGATAAAGAAATACGGGCTAGTTGGCGGTCTAATAGTAAACCGCAAAACAGGAATGACCCTAGTAAGTGGTCATCAACGCATCTCTGTAATGGATGAGCTCAACAAATATCCGGGTAATGATTACGAAATAAGAGTTGATCTGATAGACGTTGACAAAAAGGAAGAAAAGGAGTTAAACATTCTGCTCAACAATCCAAATGCTATGGGTAGTTGGGATATGGATGCACTTCGTGAGATGATGCCTGATATCGACTACAAGAGTGCAGGATTAACGGATGAAGATTTAAACCTTATAGGGTGTGACTTCTTGCTTCAAACAGAAGAAGAAAACTCACTGGCTGATGATCTAAACGCAATGATGTCTCCTGTGAATGAAAAGCACGCTGCCGAAAAAGCAGTAAAGGCCGAAAAGACACAAGAAGAGAAGATTGCTCATAACAAAGAGATAAAAGCTCAAGTAAAAGAAGCAGCAGATAACAAAGCACAAGACATGGAAGCATACTTCATGCTATCCTTTGACACCTATACAGCAAAGGCAGCATTCTTAGAAAGATTTGGAATCAATCCGGATGAGAAGTTTGTAAAGGGAGAATTATTTGATGAATTAGTAGAAAGAGTAGACTGATATGATTGCACCGGGAGAATTTGGAGAAGTTATCAATACAGTAGATAACCTATTAGGCTCATTGGAAATTCCTATGCCTGCCGAGTTTCATGTAGAACAGATGAAACGTGAATTGAAAGAAGTATCTGATAAACTAAAACGGATTTACGTTGAGGAAGAAGACGAGAACCCGTGGAATGAATAAACATTATGGCAAAACCTAAGTTTGACTTTTACGATAAGCAAAACCTGATCAGAATAGAGGGGTGGGCTCGTGATGGGGCAGATGATAAGCAGATAGCCGCAAACATAGGCTACAACGAAACGTATTTCTCTGGGATAAAAGGAAAAATACATGAATTATCGGAAGCATTAGCACGCGGGCGCGCGCCTCTAGAGTTCGTTGTTGAGAGCAAAGTCTATCGCAGAGCTCTTGGTGGCACTGTAAAGAGGCAGCAAGCTGTTAAGGTTAAGGATATCTATTTCGATGAAGAGGGTAGACGGTGTGAGAAAGAAAGAGTAGAAGTTGTCGTTTTAGAGGATGAAATCCCCGCAGATATGTCAGCTGCTTTTTTTTGGCTCAGGAATAGAAAGCCAAAGGTTTGGAATAAGCC
>Ga0302170_10000456_pt1 | contig 16415 bp, 13 predicted proteins | sample I_Fen_N2_1_FD_193492 | JGI IMG/M metagenome (GOLD analysis project Ga0302170, IMG submission 193492) | Peat permafrost microbial communities from Stordalen Mire near Abisko, Sweden - I_Fen_N2_1 | ecosystem: Environmental > Terrestrial > Soil > Wetlands > Permafrost | place: Sweden: Abisko...
GAATTGCTGGATGGTAGGTACGGCTGCTCCTGTGATGAAGAAATATATGAAGCATCCACTTCGTTGGGTGCTAACAAATAAGTGGCGTTCCCTTACCGGTCGACCAATTTGTCTGGATAAGCAATGGTACGATGTGGGGCAAGATCCTTGCCAAGGTGATTTAAATGCAGAACGAATGAAATAAATTTATCATACGATGAAAGTAGTTGTAATAGGAACTCGAGGTATCCCTCGCATTCAAGGCGGTGTAGAAACGCATTGTGAGGAGCTTTATCCTCGTTTGGCACGTCTAGGTTGTGACGTCACGGTAGTGCGTCGTTCTTGTTATGTTACTGAAGAAAACAAAGAAATTACCTTTCAAGGGGTACAGCTCAAAGATATTTATGCGCCTCGAAAGAAATCAATCGAAGCAATTGTGCATACTTTCTTAGGCGTGCTGTATGCTCGAAAGGTGGGAGCTGATGTGGTGCATTGCCATGCGGTAGGTCCTTCTATTGTAATTCCTTTTGCACGACTTCTGGGACTAAAAGTGGTCATGACTCATCATGGTCCGGATTACGACCGAAGAAAGTGGGGGTGGTTGGCTAAAGCAATGATAAAAACCGGAGAGCGATGGGGGGTGAGATTCGCCAATCAGGTGATTGTAATCTCTCATGTCATCGATCAAATTATTCGTACGGAATACAATCGTACGGATGCACATCTCATTTACAATGGCACTACCCGTCCTTTGAAAACATCACGTATGGACTATCTTAACAAAATGAATCTTGAGCCTCGTCGTTATGTGATGACGTTGGGCCGTTTTGTAGAGGAAAAGGGGTTTGATGGACTGATACGTGCTTATGCTCATGCTTCGCTGAAAGGGTATCGTTTGGTAATAGCCGGTGATGCGGATCACGAAAATTCGTATTCACAAAGATTAAAAGCATTGGCTCGACATCATGAGGTTGTACTTACCGGCTTTATTACAGGAGAACCTCTGAATCAATTAATGACGCATGCTGCACTGTTTGTGTTGCCTTCTTTTCATGAAGGATTACCGATTTCGTTATTGGAGGCTATGAGTTACGACTTACCCGTTTTGGTGAGTGATATTCCTGCAAATAAGGAAATTGGATTGCCTGCAGACGATTATTTTCGTACCGGTAACTGGAATTCGTTGGCTACTAAATTGCCTTTAAAACTGGCTGCTGCGGAGAAACTCTTTGCTGTAGGAGGGGAGAAAAAATACGATTTAACAAACTATAATTGGGACTACATTGCCCAACAAGTGCTTCAGGTTTACAAAGAGACTGTAAGCAAATAATGTAGAATTAGCTATGAGACAAAAAACACGTTATTCCGCTTTGTTACGTCCTCTATTAATAGTGGGCGACTTTTTTATGCTGAATGTAACCTTTGTTAGTCTTTTTCTCTTTTTAGTAGATCATATACAAGATACGGTGCAGGTGCAGTTCTGGGTTCTACTTTTATTGCTTAATCTTACGTTTATACCTGCTCGCTGGTTGCTCGATATAGCTTTGCATCGACGTATCCTTTTTGCTGATGAAATAGTACAGCGTACTTTCTATTTTATATTGATTCATTTAGTACTCTTTCTGGCTACTCTATCTCTTTTTAAGGTGGAGGATGTGTCACGCTATTTTATGATGATATTCTTTGTCGCGCTGTTTTTTACCGTTTGTGCTTGGCGTTTGATTTATCGTGTCTTGTTGAAACGTTATCGTAAAATGGGGTTTAATTATACCAACGTTGTGATTTTAGGCATGGGACAAAATGCACTGTCATTGTATCAGGAGATGACGGGCGACAAGAGCTATGGCTATATTGTGTTGGGCTTTTTCGATGATCGCGCTCCGCAACCGGTAACTCAGCATACTTACTTAGGTACTCTTGAAGAAGCTCTCCAATATATTGAGGAGAATACTGTAGATGAGGTATTTTGTGCATATACCGATTCAAAACGTCGCATTATTCGGGATATTATTACTTATTGTGAAAACAACTGTGTTCGTTTCTTTATGGTGCCTAAAATGCGTGAGTACGTACCTAAACAATATAAATTGAGCTCGTTGGGTGCAATTCCCGTACTTTCGCTTCATAAAGAGCCTCTTCAGTTGGTTCGTAACCGCTTTGTGAAACGTACTTTTGACATTGTTTTTTCTCTTTCTGTTCTACTTCTTTTTTTCCCTTTTGTCTTCATCATAATAGGACTATTAATTAAAATATCCTCTCCGGGTCCTATCTTTTTTAGTCAGTTACGTAATGGTGAAATGGGCAAGATATTTACTTGTTGGAAGTTCCGTTCTATGGTAGTCAATAAGGATTGTAATACGAAACAGACGGTGTCTAATGATCCTCGCAAAACGTGGATTGGAAACATTATTCGTAGAACAAGTATTGACGAAATGCCTCAGTTCTATAATGTCTTGAAGGGGGATATGTCGATTGTTGGCCCTCGGCCTCATATGTTGGAACATACTCGGGTTTATTCTGAACTTGTGGATCGATATATGTTGCGTCACTTAGTGAAACCCGGTATTACTGGGTGGGCGCAAATAAATGGTTACCGTGGTGAAATACGGGATGTGGCTTTTATGCAGAAACGTGTGGAGTCGGATGTATGGTATATTGAGCACTGGAGTTTTTTTCTTGATCTAAAGATCGTTTATAAAACGGTTCTGGGTGCTGTTATTGGTGATAAACATGCTATTTAAAGATCTTTATGAAAGGATGTAAATTAGTTTTTAGATGTATCATCTGGTTCGTCGCGCTATCTCTATCTACAGTTAGTGCACAAGAGGCGTCTTCTTTTACGGAAGTGGGTACTACACTTCATGCAGGCGATCACACTCCTCTGTGGCAGAACTCATTGCAGCATGGACTTTCTTCAACAAAAAACAATGCATATCTTCGTGGTGCGGTGTTGTGCCGTGATACGTTGAACCGTAATTGGAATTGGGGAGCTGGAATAGATATTGTGGCAGGTACCGGACTTGATGCGGATTTTTTCGTGCAGCAAGCATATGTCGATTTAGCTTGGCGTTGTTTGGATTTGTCTATTGGTAGCAAAGAACTTTCGTCAAATATGCTCAATCAGAATTTAACGAGTGGTGGACTAGTCTGGAGTGGAAATGCTCGGCCTATTCCACAGATACGAGTGGGCATTTTTGAGTACACTCCTCTTTCTTCATGGCTAGCTATTAAAGGTGAAGCTTCCTATGGATGGTGGACTGATGGAGGATATTTATCCACTCGAAAGAGTCAGCTGGAATTGATTGCCGATCAGTCGCAAGGTGATTATCCTTGGTATACAAAGGGTATAAAATATCATCATAAAAGCTTTTATCTTCGTATCGGAAAACCGGCACGACGTTGGCAACTGGAACTTGGGATGAGGCTTGATGATCAGTTTGGTGGTTATTTGGTAAATCAGCATAATGCGGGAAATGTTTCCGGGCAAACCATAAATCTGGGGAATTCGTTTGAGGACTATTGGAAGGCTTTTTTTCCGGGCAAGGGGAATAGCTCTTCACAACCTGGTGAGCAAATACAGGTGGAAGGGAATTTTTTAGGAAGTGAGCAGGCACGGCTTACGTATCATGCAGATCAGTGTAGCCTTTCTGCTTATCTCGAAAATTATTATGATGACTTCTCAGGAATGGGAAAGCTTAATGGTTGGGATGGACTTTGGGGTATAGAATATGCGTCTCTTCATACTTCTTGGCTTAGTGGGGTGTTGTTTGAATATTACCAAACAACGAATCAGAGTGGCTCTCTTCATGGAGTAGATGGAACTGATGCAACTAAAACGGGAGGAGCTGATAATTATTATAATAACTATCTTTATCAAGGATGGACTCATTGGGGGCAAACGATGGCTAATCCATTAATTGCTTCACCTGCGTATTTTGCGGATAAAATTGTTAAGAGTGTGGACAATAATGGTATGATGGGATTTCCCTATAATAGAGTGAAGGCTTATCATATTGGCTTTTCTGGTACTCTTACTCAGAATTTGAATTATCGTCTGAAATTGACACATAGTGATACTTGGGGTACTCCATTTTCTCCGACGCTGAATATCCTTTCTAACAATTCAGCTTTCTTTGAGATGATATATCGTCCTTATAGAGGGATGAACAATTCTAATATTTGGAAAGGAGTGACGTTGACTACTTCACTTGCTGTTGACCGTGGTGATATTTATGGCGATAATTTTGGCTGGCAGTTTAAGGTACGAAAAGAATTTTAAAAAAATAGAATATTATAATTATGAATTTTGTAAAAACATCAATAGAAGGTGTCTGGATTATTGAACCACGAGTTTTTAATGATCCACGAGGCTATTTCATGGAGGCTTTTAAAAAAGAGGAATTTGAATTGAACGTTGGTAAGGTTGATTTTGTACAAGATAACGAATCGAAATCGGGCTATGGCGTTTTGAGAGGTCTGCACTATCAGAAGGGTGACTGCTCACAAGCTAAGTTGGTGCGCGTTATTAAGGGAGAAGTTTTAGACGTGGCAGTCGATCTCCGTAAATCGTCTCCTACTTTTGGAAAATGGGTAAGTGTATTGCTTAGTGAAACCAATAAACGTCAATTTTTTATTCCTCGTGGTTTTGCACATGGCTTTGTGGTCTTGAGTGAGGAAGCCATCTTTACCTATAAGGTAGATAATGTGTATGCTCCTCAATCGGAAGCTAGTATTGCGTATAGCGATGAAATGCTTTCTATCGATTGGGGTATTCCTTTTGAAAAAATGCTTCTTTCGGAGAAGGATACAAACGGGAAGAAATTTGTCGATGCTGATTATTTTGAATAAAAATAGAGGCTGACTCTAAGAGCCATTTAGCAACTTATATCACATTATTAATAATGTATTTCCATTTTCTTCTTCAAAGTATTTTTATGCTGACAGGTGTGATAACTCTGTTGGCTGCTTTGTGCGATAGCGATTGGTTCTTCAAAAGTCATCACACTCAAATTGTCGTTGTAAAGCTAGGCCGCAGTTGGGCTCGTGTGCTGTACGGCAGTTTGAGTGTGATGTTAATTCTCTTGGCCATTTATTTTTTCTTGGCCACTTGTAAAGCTTTTGCTTTAGATCTTTAATTGTGCACTAGTGTGCCAATTGCTTCACCATTAACTACTTTAAGAAGATTGCCAACAGTGTCCATATCAAATACTACGATAGGCAGATTGTTCTCTTTGCACATGGTTGTGGCAGTAAGGTCCATTACTTTTAACCCACGTGTGTAAATTTCATCGTACGTAATTTCAGCATATTTTGTAGCTGTCGGATCTTTTTCAGGATCTGCTGTATAGATGCCATCTACGCGTGTTCCCTTTAGCATCACATCTGCTTCAATCTCAATGCCGCGTAAGGAAGAACCTGTGTCTGTAGTAAAGAATGGGTTTCCTGTTCCGGCTGAGAAAATTGCAACTTCGCCTGCCTCAAGCGTTTCAATAGCTTTCCATTTATTGTAAAACTCACCGATAGGTTCCATTCGTATGGCGGTTAGCACTCTAGCCTTTACGCCTACGCTACCAAGAGCAGAACTGAGCGCTAAACTATTTATTACCGTGGCTAGCATACCCATCTGATCACCTTTCACGCGATCGAAGCCTTTGTTTGCTCCACTTAAGCCTCGAAAGATGTTGCCTCCTCCGATTACAATGCCGACTTGTACGCCTAGAGCGTGGATTTCTTTTATCTGTTGGGCGTATTCGCCTAAACGCTTCTCATCGATTCCATACTGTTTCTCGCCCATTAAGCTTTCGCCGCTTAATTTTAGTAAGATTCTTTTGTATTTTACCATTTTTCTTATTTAAAGGGTTTATTATCTAGTTTGCAAAGATACAATTTATTCTTTATTATCACAAAAGATGTTGTACCTCTTTGAAGAAATAGCCTGCTTCTATGCCATCTTTGCGACGTAAAATAAGTCGACCTGAGGGCTCTACTCTTACAATTTCAGCCAAGAATTCTTCTAATGAATCGGCTTCTTTATAAAGATGTAATCCATTGTGTCGGAAAAGAGCCTGGTGATAGGCTTTGCGAATTTCTGAAATTGCTTTTTCCTCTTTCTGAAGTTCCTTGTAATAATAACGAAGTCGGGTTATTATTTTACTTAGAATTTGATCGGTGTTAAATTCTTTACCTGTAATTTGGAGAAGCGAATAAGGGTTCGGTGCATTGCTTCTGAAGTCGGATTGATTTACATTCAATCCGACTCCAAATATGCTGTTCGAAATCCGTGAGATACGTTGATGAGTTTCCGGTTCTTCGTAAGATTCTAAATCATTTTCAATGAGTATGCCTGCTATTTTCTTTTCTTTCCAATAAATGTCGTTTGGCCATTTTATGGAGAATTCTTCTTGAGGAGCAATTTTATCTAGCGTATCTTTGATGGCAAGTGATATGATTTCGGACAATAAAAATTGTTCCTCTACTTTCAGAAAGGTGGGATATACTAATGTGCTGAAAAGAAGATTCTTTCCAGCTTCGCTTTCCCAAGTATTTCCTCGTTGACCACGTCCACTGAGTTGATACTGAGCAGTGAGTGTGAAAAATTCAGGAATGTTTGTAGAAAGCCCCTCTTTACTGGCAGGCATAAATTGATTCGACTCTTTCAATAATTCGCTTAAAGCATTGATTGTAGAGTCGGTTTCCCGTAATTGGATCCGTATGAAGTCAGTTGGTTCTATTGGGCAAGACATGTGATTCTTTCGTTTTAAGATAGCTTTTTTAGGCTATTATATTCATCTTTTATTTTGCGGGTAAATTTCCCTATTACCAACTCGTATGAATGATCAATTAAGGAGCAAAGAAAGTCGTTGCTGAGGGTGCTTTCATATCGAACTTGATTCCAATGTTTTTTGTTCAGATGAAAGGCCTCTTGAATGGAATCCGAATATTGATCGCGCAAATCGAGTGCCTTTTCGGGATCACATTTTAAGCAGATCCATCGGTTCTCTTCCAAATCAAGTAAGGCAAATATCTTTCCCATTACACGCACTACAAGGGTTGTTTCGTCGAATGGAAAATCCTCTGTAGCTAGAGGCTTTGTCAAACAATAAGCTCTTAACTCTTCAATGTTCATTGCGGGCTTTCTTAAAAGAAGTATTTTAGAAAGAGATAGTTCGACTTCCGTCTTCTTCCTCTTTTAAAATGACTTTTACTGCATCTTCAGGCAAAAGTTCTTCAATAAGTTCCGGCCATTCAATGAAACAAAGTGCCCCGCTATAAAAATAGTCTTCGTAGCCAAAATCGAAAGCCTCTTCTACTTTATTAATGCGATAAAAGTCGAAGTGATAAATTAGCTCACCAGTAGTTTCAGAGCGATATTCATTGATCAATGCAAAGGTAGGCGATGCAACGACATCAGTAACGCCGAGCTCTTCGCAAAGTACTTTGATGAAAGTGGTTTTCCCTGTTCCCATAGGGGCGTAGAAAGCGAATACAGAATGTTCGCCCATTGCCTGAATAAATTGTTTTGCAACGGCAGGTAACTCTTCTAAAGAATTAATTTTCAACGTAGTCATTTCTTTTTATTTTAAAATCGTTTTTTAGGGGTCAATGTAATGAGAGGAATAATCATTTCCTCCATTGATATTCCACCGTGTTGTAGCGTATTACTATAATATTGTACGTAATAATTGAAATTGTTGGGGTAGGCAAAGAAGTCACGTCCTCCTGCAAAGATATATGAGGTACTCATATTTAGGCGAGGTAGTTGTGCATCTTCGGGTTTGGTGATTTCAAAAACTTGTTTTGGATTGTAGGTAAGGCTCTTTCCTAATTTATATCGCAAGTTGGTATTGGTATTTCGATCGCCAACTACTTTTATGGCATTGTTTACACAGATAGCCCCATGGTCTGTAGTGATCACTACTTTGTAGCCACTGAGAGCCATCGCTTTAAAAAGATCTTTAAGAAAAGAATGTCGAAACCACGAAAGAGTAATTGAACGATAAGCAGCTTCTGTGGATGCTAATTCGCGTACCATTTTAGAGTCGGTACGTGCGTGTGATAGCATATCGATAAAGTTAACCACAATAACATTTAAATCGTTGCGCAACATTTGATTGAAGTTACCAAGTACCCGTTCGCCGAACGATCCTTCGTTTATCTTATGATACGAAAAGGTGTTTTTTCGTCGATATCTTTCTAGATGTGTGCGAATAAGAGGTTCTTCGTTCAAATTCTTTCCTTCTTCACTGTCTTCGTCCACCCATAAATCCGGAAACATTTCTGCGATTTTATTTGGCATCAGTCCAGAGAAGATTGCATTTCGTGCATATTGAGTTGCGGTTGGAAGGATGCTGTAGTAAAGTTCTTCTTCAAAGGTAAAATCATCTACCAGCTCATTACTAAGTACGCGCCATTGGTCGAACCGGAAATTATCCATCACCACTAAGAAGACTTTCTCGCCTTCATCTAACATTGGGAATATCTTCTTTTTAAAGATATCCGGACTCATCACAGGTCGGCTTTCAGGGTGTTTAATCCAGTCGATATAATTGTGCTTTATAAATTTCACAAAGGCCGAATTTGCTTCTGTCTTTTGCATAGCTAATAGCTCACTCATATTGCCTTCTGTAGCATCTAACTCCAGTTCCCAATATACAAGGCGCTTGTAAACCTCCATCCAGTCGTCTGCTGTGAGCGAGTCGTTAATTTGCATACCTATTTGTCCGAAGTTTTGTTGATATCCGCTATTGGTAACTTCGGTTACAATTTCTTTTCGATGCAAATTCTTCTTAATCGTAAGAAGTATTTGACTTGGATTTACCGGTTTAATGAGGTAATCGGCAATTTTTTTTCCGATTGCCATATCCATGATATTTTCTTCTTCGCTTTTTGTAATCATCACAATGGGAACAGTCGGACGAATCTCTTTTATGCGTTGTAGTGTTTCTAAACCACTTAAACCAGGCATGTTTTCATCTAAGAAGATTAAATCAAAATCCTCTTCTTGGCAGAGATCCACCGCATCAATTCCGTTTGTAACGGTAGTAACCTCGTATCCTTTACTTTCGAGGTATAGCACATGAGGTCTGAGAATGTCAATCTCATCATCAGCCCAAAGCAGGTGTTCTTTTTTCATACTTGATTTTTTTATAGGTTTAGTCGATGAATTCATTTTTCTCCTTTGTCGTTACCGACTTTGTGGGAGCTTGTTTGCTTTCATCTATAAATTCATCTTTTTCTTTTGTTGTAGCAGGCTTTTTTACCGGCAGCTGTTTGTTTTCATCAATGATTTCGTCCTGTTGCTTCGTAGTAGTCGACTTTTTTATAATTTGTTTACTCTCGTCAATGAATTCATCTTTCTGTTTGGTTGTAGTTCCCTTTTGAACAGCTTCTTGCTTCTCATCGATAAATCCATCATCTTTTCCTTTTACAGATGTTTTGCTATCAGAAGATTTGTTTTCATCGATAAATTCATCTTGCCGAACATTCTTCTTTACCGGAATATTTTGAGGGTCATAATCTCCATCTTTATTTAGCTCCTCTTTGGGTAAGTTCTGTAGTGGATCGTTCAATGTATTTCCGGGATCGTCTTCATTAATAAACTCATCCTTTTGGTCGACGTCAATTCCTGCATCATGTACGGCAGGCAACTTAGCAAAGTGTGCGAGGTAGAATTTTTCATAATCTTCGAAACTATACATCTTTGTGAGAAGTTCATAGTTGTGTTCCGAAATCAACACCGGACGAAGTCCGCTCAAACGGGTCGCTAAAGTAGCGTCTTTGTAGATTAAACGCATATAATACCGAGCTTCCTCATAGCTGCTGAATGGTTTAACCAAGAGCATGCTAATTCCTAAATTGTGCTGAAACGAAAGGTTAAAGTCCTTCACAATGAACGTTGCAAAGTTGAAGCGTGCCATCTCGTAAAGTAGCAAATTTTCATCAAGTTTACCTGTAGGGTAGGCTAGTAAGAAGATGTAGGGTGTATCATGCGTAGCAATAAATGCTTTTGTACTATCGCGAGCAAGGGTATCATTTGCCAAATCGCCCGAACGTAAACTCCAAATAGAGCCAAAATTACTACCCCCTGCAAGTAAACGTCCATTTTGTAAACCCTTCATTATTTCTGTGGCCAGCGGAGTAATTTCATTTTGTGGATACTTTTGTACTACTTCTTTTAATTTTTCCATAAAGGTAGACCGATCTCCCTTTTGTAGTGATGACATTGCATGTAAAAAGAGGAACTTAGCACGATGTTGCCCCATTGCATATTTTTCAGCAGCATACTTATCGTTTGTCGTTACTTTCGTAAAGTCACCATTTTTGTAAGCCTCATAAGTTGTAGCATATAGTGAATCTTCTATAGCCTTTCCATGGAAAGCATTTGTTAGATAATCAGGATCGCCGATTGTCAAGGCATATTTACTATTAGGATATCCGGCTAAAAGATTCGACTTCGCTTTGTCTGCAAGTTCCTGTTTCTGATAACGAAGATACATTAAATAAAGATTATAATACACCTCGTCTAGACGTTCGAAGTTAGGAAACTGTTGAATAAGTCGTGCCCAAACCTTTTGAGTCAATCCGGCATCTTCCAGTTTATCTTTATAAATAAGGCCCATGTTGAAGAGTGCATCACTAAGAATTTTATTAGACGATGCAAGCATTTCTTTTGTGGTCGGAATGTTTTTTAAGTAATACTCCGGTTGATGCGGGTCGTTAGCTAATGAGTCCGGTTTATGGGTAGTTTTAATAGAATCAATAGCTGTTGAATCGGACTTTATGCCCGATTTTGCTTTAATTGAATCTCCTTTACTAGAATCAACCTCCTTATTGTCCTCGCTTTGCAATGAGGTCTTATTTCGACGCCGCCAGTTATCCTCTAATTTACGGTTGCCCCATGTATTCTCAAAAGTAGTTTTGCCCTGACTTAGTAATTGTGTGTTGTAAAAGTACCAAGAACGGTCGCTCGTTTGTATGGTTGGAGCCACCGTTTTTTTAATAACAGGACCATGTGCTGCTTGATCGGCTGCATGAGCAGCAAGTAAGTCGGCTTCTTTTTGCTTCTTAAGATCCTCTTCTTCTTTTTGCTTTAGTTTCTTAATAATTTGAGCAGCAACTTTACGTTGCTCCGTTTCGGGGAGAGTGGCTAAATGCTGTAGACTATCTTGTAATTGCACATTGTTTGAATGTATTACAAGTTCATCTAGAACCTCAGAACGTTTTGCTAACGCTTCGTAATTCGGATATTCCTTATCAATAAGTCCCATGGCCTCTTTATAGCATTTTTGAGCTTCGGCATGTTCCATCCTTTCCCAACAGAGGCTTCCAAGGCTCAGTAGGGCTAAGGCTTTCTCTTTTCCATTTCGAGTGCTTTTTTGAGAAGCTAGCCGATATTGCTCCATTCCTTTAATCGTATCTTTTTTGCTTAGATAGACATTCCCAATGGCATAATATATTTGATCGAGATAATCCTTATTTTTTAGGTTGTGGCTCATTCGTTTTAACTTGCGTACTACCTTCGATGCTTGTGAGGCAGATAATACTTCTGTTTGACGAATACGTGCGTTTAGTTCGATCTCATAGGTAGGACTTTTACTAATAACCTTTCCAAATGCTTTATAAGCTTCTTCGTTACGTCCTAGCTGCTGGTAAATTTGTGCCAAAAGAAACAGCTCACGATCGCGTTGCTTTTTTCGCTTTTCTTTTTGTGCAACTCTTTGTAAAAAGGGAATAGCTTCTTCATATCGTCCTTGGCGTAGCAGGTAGTTACAGAAAGAATAGTCGTATTGTGGCTTATATTTTTTAGGTATACCTTCTGTTTGAACTAAGGTAAGCAAATTTTCGGCATCATAAAACCAATCGAGCTGCGCATAGCAACGTGCCATCCACATACGTGCCAATTGTTGCACAGGAGGAGTAAGATCGTACAAACGAGTGATGTATGAAAACGTTGCAGCTGCTTCAAGGTATTCTCCCTTATAGTATTGCGACTGTCCAAGTTGCATCCATGGATGATAGAGAAATGGGTTGAATTCCTTTTGTTTGTACCAGTTTTTCTTTTTATCTGATAGCTTTTTGTCTCCTTTTCTAAGTGGCTTTTTTCGAATAGAGTGTTGTTTGATAGATTTCTCACTTTTTTCAATTGATCGATCGAAATTGCTACTTCCTTGTCCGACTGTCTTTTTGTTGCTGATAGCCTCTAAAGGCACTGGCTCTGCATAATAATCTTTATTGTTTTTGTCAATGGCTTCAAGTCCCCCTTTATAGGCAACCGAACCATTATAAAACACATTAAAACGAGTAGTAAACGAATGATAGAAACGATTAAAAGCGGTGTTCTTTTTCATTGCGCAGCCTTGCAAAAGCCACACAGTCATCATCCAAAGGGTGACATAAAACAAACTTTTTTTCTTCATTCTCCTTTTTATAAACTACTTTGTTAACGTAAAATTCTGCAAAACCTTGCATACGGCATAAATAATAATTGAAAAAAAGATAATGGTAGCGCCGGAAGGAACATTCAAATAAAATGAGGCTATTAATCCGCCAAAACAGCCTAAGGCTCCTATGGCAATGCTTAGAAAAATAGTATGCCGGAAGTTAGAAGTAAATAGTAGCGCAGTCATTTGTGGAAGGGTAAGCATTGAAATTGCCAAAACAATGCCAACGAGTCGTAATGTAGCCACGATAGTAAGTGCAATGAAAGCCATTAAAAGATATTCGAATAGGCGTACAGGCAGGCCTTGCGAGCGTGCAAACTCAGCGTCGAAAGCAATGCTCAGTATTACCTCATAATAAAAAACAAAGAAAGCCACTAAAGCAATAGTAAGTCCGGCTAGTAAAGCAAGATCTTCGTGTACAATTGTAAGGATATTCCCAAAAAGATAAGTCGACAGATCCGGTGAAAACCCCGGGGCTAAGAATGCACAAAGAATACCAAGTGCCATACCAAAAGTCCAAAAAACAGCGATAGCAGAATCCTCTCGCATATCGTTACGCTCACTGAGCCACTGGATGCCTAAAGCAGAGGCTAGAGAAAATAGGAGGGTAGTTAGCAGAGGTGATATGCCTGTAAGTAAGCCGATTCCTACACCACCTAATGAAGCATGCGTAATTCCGCCACTGATAAATACCAGTCGGCGAGTTACGATATAAGTACCCATAATTCCACAAGCAATGCTTGCTAGTAAACTACCTAACAAGGCGTTTTGAAAAAAAGTATATTGTAATAATTCCACGAATTTGTTCCCTTTTTTGATTGTATTGTTTAGCGAAAGAACCACTCTGCTTTTTAGCCCATTAGAGAGCTCTATTTATCCTAGCTATCGGCTTCATATTCTTTTAGATCACTGTAGCATGTCATGCATTTTTCTAAAACCTCTTTTTTCTGTCCTTTTTTTTGCTTACTTTGCTGCAAAACTACAAAAAAACTTGCAAATATCAAAAGAAATCTCTACTTTTGTAGTCATAAATCAATAAAACCACTAAAAAAATGATCGACGTAAACGTGTTAATTGAAGAAGCGAAGGACAAGATGGAAATGGCTCTTATGTACCTCGATGAATCTTTAGCCCACATTCGTGCGGGTAAAGCAAATACACGAATCCTTGATGGTATTCGTGTAGACAGCTATGGATCCATGGTGCCTTTGAGTAATGTAGCAGCTATTTCTACTCCAGATGCTCGCACAATCGCCATTAAGCCTTGGGAGAAATCAATGTTCCCGATTATTGAAAAAGCGATTATTAATTCCGAGGTAGGTATTACGCCTGAAAATAATGGAGAGGTTATTCGTTTAGGAATTCCGCCACTCAATGAGGATCGTCGACGTCAACTAGCTAAACAAGCTAATCATGATGGTGAGACAGCCAAAATCAGTGTACGTAATGCTCGTCGTGAAGGCAACGAGAAGTTGAAGAAAGCACAGAAAGATGGGCTTCCCGAAGATAGTGAGAAGGATGCAGAAGCCAAACTTCAAAAAGTACACGATAAGTATATCAAACGTGTAGAAGAGATGCTTGTTGAGAAGGAAAAAGAAATCATGACCGTTTAATGCGTGGTCTGGTAATTCGTAATACTGGCAGCTGGTATCAAGTTCTTCCCGATGAGGGAGGACCGTTGATTGACTGCAAAATAAAAGGCAATTTTCGTTTAAGAGGTATCCGTAGTACAAACCCGATTGCGGTAGGCGATCGGGTTGAATTATTGCCTACATCCGAAGGTACTGCCTTTATTACTGAAATCGAGGAACGTAAAAATTATATTGTCCGACGTTCTACAAATCTCTCTAAGCAGTCGCATATTCTTGCTGCGAATGTAGATTTTTGTTTGCTAATTGTCACTGTGGCGCGCCCTGCTACCTCAACTACTTTTATCGACCGTTTTCTAGCTTCTGCTGAAGCTTATAATGTTCCGGTTACTCTTCTGTTTAATAAAGTAGACGAGCTATCTTCGGATGAGTTACATTATCAGGAAGCAGTGATGCATCTTTATTCTCATATAGGTTATCCTTCTTATGCAGTAAGTGCGCTTCGAGGCGATGGATTAGAAGCTCTTCGAGAGTTATTAACCGGACAGACCATTCTTCTTGCTGGGCATAGTGGGGTAGGCAAGTCCACTTTAATAAACACACTTCTTCCTAATGCGCGTCAAAAGACATCGGCCATTTCAGAGTCACATTTACAAGGCACGCATACCACCACTTTTAGTGAGATGTTCCCAATTGATACTCAGGGTGGTTATCTTATTGATACTCCGGGAGTTCGTGGCTTTGGTACTTTCGACTTCAAAAAAGAGGAAGTTGGACATTACTTCCGAGAAATTTTCGAGACCTCTCATCAATGTCGCTTTTCTGATTGCAGCCATCGTCATGAACCAGGTTGTGCGGTTTGTAAAGCGGTAGAAGAACATCAAATTTCCGAATCGCGTTATGCTTCTTATCTTTCTATTCTTGAAGATAAAGATGAAGGTAAGTATAGGGAGAAACAATAACTGATTAAAAAAGTAACGATCTTCGTGTATTAGAATTATCTGATAACATAAAGAAGAAGTGGCAAAGCAACGATTCAATCGTATAGCTTTGCCACTTCTTCTTTATTGGAGCGAATGTAATCCTAAAGATAGAATTACATTCGAGTTCAGTTTATTCGGTAGTAGCTCCCTCGTCTGCAGCAGGTTCCACGTCTTTAATATCCTCTTCATCTGCCTTTACGTTATCAAGGTGGAAAAGAATAGAATCATTATCTAACGTGTCATTTTTAGCAGGCTCGTAAGCACTTTGGCATTTCCATTCGCGGCTGATTGGATGCTTTGGCTCTGTTGCGAACTTGCCTCTGTAGCGTGTAAGATGTTTGTCTGCAAGCACTTTTTCCATAAAGTAGGCGAAAATAGGCAACGCTGTATGCGATCCTTGACCTAGTGAACCGTTGCGGAAGTGCACACTACGATATTCACCGCCTACCCACGCGCCAGCTACTAACTTGGGAGTGACTCCCACAAACCAGCAGTCACTATGTCCAGAAGTTGTACCTGTTTTGCCGCCGAAATTCGTGTCGAAGTTCCGTAAATTGTAGCTCCAAAGAGATTGTGAGGTACCACCCGGTTCAGTCATACCTGCTTGTAGCATCTGCTGCATCAAGAAAGCTGATTCATATGGAATAGCTTGTCTTGGTGTGGGTTTGTGTTCATAAATTACATTACCATCTTTATCTTCTATTTTCAGAATGAAGACTGGTTCGTTAGCCACACCGTCGTCTACCGCTGTACAATAAGAATTGATCAACTCCAAAGGTGATACATCAGAAGAACCTAAGCAGATTGACGGTTGTCGAGCTAGTCGTGATTTTATGCCCATGGCATGTGCAGTCTGGATAATATTATTGATTCCCACTTCTTGTCCCACCGCAGCTGCAATAGTATTCACTGATCGCGCCATTGCTGCTTTGAGCGACATGGTAGCTCCTGTACTTCCCCCTGAGGCATTATGTGGAGCCCAGAAAGTGCCATCGTTTAGTGGCCACGATATATCCTTATCCTGCCATGTATCGCAAGGAGACATCCCTTGATTCATTGCGGTAGTATACACAAACAATTTAAAAGTAGAACCTGGCTGTCTGCGTGAACGTACTTTGTCGTATTTCCAATGTTCGAAGTCTATATCGCCTACCCAAGCCTTGATATATCCGGTTTGTGGCTCCATTGCTACAAATCCTGTGTGTAGAATATGCTGCATGTAGCGCAAGGAGTCGATGCTACTCATTGTTACTTCTTTTTCACCTCTGTCGGGGTCATATATCTTCATCGGGTGGGGGAGATTTAAGAAATAATCAATAGAATCATTTCCAGCTCCAAAGCGATCGGTTAATGCTTTGTAATACTCCGTTTGTTGTATGGTACGTTCAATGAATGTAGAATCTCCTTCCCAAGGATCTTGATTG
>Ga0302170_10000457_pt1 | contig 16410 bp, 3 predicted proteins | sample I_Fen_N2_1_FD_193492 | JGI IMG/M metagenome (GOLD analysis project Ga0302170, IMG submission 193492) | Peat permafrost microbial communities from Stordalen Mire near Abisko, Sweden - I_Fen_N2_1 | ecosystem: Environmental > Terrestrial > Soil > Wetlands > Permafrost | place: Sweden: Abisko...
GAGAAGTGCTTGTAAGACTCCAGCAGACCCCGCGGGAGATAACAGCCGCACCACCATCGTCGGTTACATTACCACCACTTTTAGCAATTCCAGGTTCGTCCGTAGATATAGTTGGAGTGGTTGTGTAAACGGTTGGAATTGATTTTGTCGTGAAATAGGTGTATGCACCATAAACAGTTCCCTGAGCATTAGTCGCATAAGCTCTGATATAATAAGTTGTGCCGTTAGCTAGACCCGTAAGTGTACTATTGAATGATCCGGTACGAGTACCATCAACTGTTTTTGAATCAGCGATAGTCGGAGCACCCGTTGAAGAACTCCAGCATATCCCTCTCGCAAGAACAGCTGCACCACCTTCATCGGAGACGATACCCCCACAATAGGCAACACTGTTATCGGAAGTGGAAGTCGTAGCAGTACCCGTAATTATAGTCGGGGTAGTCGGTGAAATAACACTACCATAAGCTGTACCAGCCGCATTGGTAGCGTAAGACCTTACATAATATTTTTTAGAAGCATCAAGACCTGTCAATGTACTACTAAATATACCAGTCCCTGAATTATCAATAGTATGATCATCTGACAAAGTCGGAGAAGTATTTGTAAGGCTCCAGCAGACTCCACGAAAAGTAATAGCCGCACCACCATCGTCGGTTATATTACCACCACTTTTAGCAATTCCAGGTTCGTCCGTAGATATAGTTGGAGTGGTTGTGTAGACGGTTGGAATTGATTTTGTCGTGAAATAGGTGTATGCACCATAAACAGTTCCCTGAGCATTAGTGGCATAAGCTCTGATATAATAAGTTGTGCCGTTAGCTAGACCCGTAAGTGTACTATTGAATGATCCGGTTCGAGTACCGTCAACTGTTTTTGAATCAGCGATAGTCGGAGCACCCGTTGAAGAACTCCAGCATATCCCTCTCGCAAGAACAGTTGCACCACCTTCATCGGAGACGACACCCCCACAATAGGCAACACTGTTATCGGAAGTGGAAGTCGTAGCAGTACCCGTAGTTATAGTCGGGGTAGTCGGTGAAATAACACTACCATAAGCTGTACCAGCCGCATTGGTAGCGTAAGACCTTACATAATATTTTTTAGAAGCATCAAGACCTGTCAATGTACTACTAAATATGCCAATCCCTGAATTATCTATAGTATGATCATCGGCCAGAGTTGGAGAAGTGCTTGTAAGACTCCAGCAGACCCCGCGGGAGATAACAGCCGCACCACCATCGTCGGTTACATTACCACCACTTTTAGCAATTCCAGGTTCGTCCGTAGATATAGTTGGAGTGGTTGTGTAGACGGTTGGAATTGATTTTGTCGTAAAATAGGTGTAGGCACCATAAACAGTTCCCTGAGCATTAGTGGCATAAGCTCTGATATAATAAGTGGTGCCGTTAGCCAGACCCGTGAGAGTACTATTGAATGAGCCGGTACGAGTACCGTCAACTGTTTTTGAATCAGCGATAGTCGGAGCACCCGTTGAAGAACTCCAGCATATCCCTCTAGACAGAACAGCCGCACCACCCTCATCGGAGACAACACCTCCACAATAACCAACACTGTTATCCGAAGTGGAAGTCGTAGCAGTACCCGTAGTTATAGTCGGGGTAGTCGGTGAAATCACACTGCCATAAGCTGTACCAGCCGCATTGGTAGCGTAAGACCTTACATAATATTTTTTTGTAGCATCAAGGCCTGCCAGTGTACTACTGAATATGCCCGTACCAGCTCCATCAACGGTGTGTCCGTCGGCTAAAGTGGGAACTGAATTTGTCAGACTCCAGCATACCCCACGAAAAGTAATAGCTGCCCCGCCATCGTCGGTAATATTGCCCCCACTGGAAGCAATACCCGGTTCATCAGATGAAAGTACAGGTGCTACAGTATAAACTGTTGGAATATTTTTAGTAACAAATGCAGCATAAGAACCGTAAGAAATCCCTATTGCATTTATTGCATAAGCTCTGACATAATAAGTGGTTCCATTGGCCAGTCCGGTTATAGTACTATTAAAAAGGCCGGCACCAGTTCCGTCAACTGATTTTGAATTTGAGGTCGTTGGAGATGATGTGTAATAACTCCAACATACTCCACGAGAAGTAACAGGAGCACCACCATCACTTGTAATAATACCTCCTCCTAAAGCCTGACTATTATCGGTAGTTGACGACACCGGTTGTATTGTTGTAACGATGGGAGCTGTAGGAGCAGTAATACTTACGGGTGATCCAAAACCAGTGCCGATAATATTTGTTGCATAAGCCCTCACATAATAAGTAGTTCCACTCACCAGAGCAGTAATTGAACTGGAAAAAGTTCCCATTCCATCCCCGTCAGAACTATGTGGTGCATCGAGCGCAGGAATAGCATTTGAGGTACTCCAATATACCCCACGGGCAGTAACGGGAGCTCCTCCTGTTGCAGTAACTTCTCCTCCACCTGTGGCCATGCTGGGATCGAGATAAGAAATACTTGCCGGGTACGTTGTAACCGTAGGTACTACGGGTGTACTTACAGTTACTTCATTTCCATAAGCCGTTCCTACACTATTCGTTGCATAAGCTCTTACGTAATATTTTGTTCCGGCATTCAGACCGGTAATCTTGCTAATAAAATCGCCAATTCCCTCACCGTTGCTTGTATGCAATCCTGTAGCTAAAGGACTTGGAGTAGCACTCCAGCAAACACCACGAACAGTTACAGCAGATCCTCCATCATTAATGATTGAGCCACCTCCGGTGGCTAATCCGGCTGTGTCAACAGAACTAATCATAGGCACTGTAGTTACAGTTGGTAACGAAGGAGTATTGAAAGAAACTTCATTTCCATAGACTGTACCTATAGCATTCGTAGCATAGGCTCTAACATAATACGTCGAACTGGAGGCCAACCCAATAAGAGTACTATTAAAGACACCGATATCTGCTCCATCAGTAGAATGTAATCCGGAAACAGATGAAGACCCGGGAGCTGTACTCCAGCAAACTCCACGAGCAGTTACATGATTACCTCCATCACTGGTAACTTCACCTCCCCCATTTGCCGTGCTGGAACTGGTTGATGAGATAGTAGCGGGAGCAGTTGTCACCACAGGAAGTTTGGGAGGCATGTACACAATCTCATTCCCATATCCGGTTCCGGCGCTGTTAGTGGCATAAGCTCGGATATAATAGGTTGTTTCCATTGCTAACCCGCTTACAGCACTTGCAAAAGCTCCGGTTCCGGATCCGTTTGTTGTTTTTGTCGTAGCCTGTTCGGTTGCCCCGGGCGAAGTACTCCAACAAACGCCACGAGCAGTTACAGCAGCACCTCCATCGCTGGTTATATTTCCACCAGAAGCCACATTTACAATGATATCAGAAGCGGTTTTAGTTACATTCAACCCGGATATATCCAAAGTGGTAAGTGTTGGAATCGTCAAGGTAGTAAACATATAAACAGGTCCATATACAATACCGGCACTATTAATAGCAAACGCTCTGATATTGTATAAGGTTCCTTGCACAAGGTTTTTGATGGTTGTAGCGAAACTACCGATTCCAGCCCCCACATGCAGTGTATCATTTGCAATAGAAGGTACTCCTGAGGTAGTCCAGCAAAAACCGCGCACAGTGACATATGCCCCACCATCCGTAATAACAGAAGCAGTAGCAACAGCAGTTGTCTTAGTTAATCCGGACACGACCACATTACTCACTGCAGGTTTGACTGCCTGAGTTATAAGACTGTCCTGATTTCCATAAGCTATACCTTTACTGTTTACGGCATATGCCCTGACATAATATTTGGCACCCGGAATCAATCCTTTGAAGCCCAGGTTAAAGGTTCCATTTCCACCAGCTAAATCACTAACTCTGGTAGCCAATGAAGTGCTTGGTCTGGGAAAGGCACTCCAACAGATGCCCCTTTCGGTAACAGGCATTCCACCATCATTGGTTATAATTCCACCACTGGTAGCTTTTACACTATCAATATTAAAAGGCTTTATTGTTGTCAATACAGGCAGAAAAACAGCTTTGGTTCGGAACGTAATCTGGGTTCCATAGCTGGTTCCCACAGCATTTGTTGCATACGCCCGGACATAATAAGTTGTCTCGGGGGATAGTCCGCTCATATCAGCAGCAAAGGTTCCTATACCCGGTGAGTTATCAACTGTTTTTGTAGACAGGGCAATAGTTGGATTCATACGAGTATCCCAACAGATGCCTTTCGCCAATATAGGTGATCTACCATCGTCTGTTATCTCGCCACCACTTGTGGCTGTTGTAGCAATTATATTAGTAGCAGGTACTGTTGCCAACAGAGTAGGAAGCGCATTTGTCAATATTGTTTTCTCAACACCGTATGCCACACCGATTTTGTTGATAGCATAAGCTCTTACATAATACAGAGTATTTGGCTTAAGACCGGTTAATGCAGCAGAGAAATTATCTGTTCCTGATCCGTTGATTGTGTACACATCATCAATCGTTGGATTTGTATGGGTGGCCCAGCAAATACCTTTTTGAGTTATTTCAGCACCACCATCACTCGTTATAACACCACCACTGTTAGCAGAAGCTCCTCCAACCTGTAATACATCGACGGTATTAAGCAGAGGGGCTGTTGGGAACAGGGTAAATGTTACCTGGTTCCCATACCCGGTGCCGGCGGAATTGACAGCATATGCCCGGATGTAATAAGCGATACTGGTTTTGAGTCCGATAACTGTACAAATAAAATTGTTGCTATTACTTGCATTCACTATTTTATTAACCGATACCGTGTCCGGATTAAAGTTCGGATTGGTACTCCATACAAGTCCACAGCTTGTAACAGCAGCACCTCCGTCGGTAACTATTTTTCCACCGGTGACAATAGAGGATTGGGATATTGGCACAACAATATTTGTCGTTATTGTAGGTTTAGCCGGAGGAGTAGTAAATGTCTGTTCATTACCATAGGCTGTTCCCTGATTGTTCACCGCGTATGCTTTTACATAATATTTTGTAATTGGATTAAGACCAACTATATTACTATAGAAGTTCTTTCCGTCTCCGGCATCACCGGATGTTTTTGTAGGTAAAGAAACTGTAGGGTTAGAGAAAAGACTCCAACAGACTCCCTGATCAATAATAGGTGTTCCACCATCATCGATGATGGTACCACCTGAAGAGGCTGATTTAGCATCAGAAGCAGGCAGAGTATTCATTGTCGTAAGCGTTGGCAGATTAAATGTTGTAAAGCTCAACTCTTTTCCATAAGCAGTTCCTACACTATTCACAGCATAAGCCCTGAAATAGTAAGTCACACCCTGTCTCAGCCTATTGATAGAAGCTGAAAATGAACCTTTACCGTATCCTACCGCTGCCGTTTTATTAATAGCTACAGTATCTGCACGGAATCCGGATACCGTAGACCAGACTAAACCACGAGTGGTTACTGTTTCTCCTCCGTCTTCTGAAATATCGCCTCCTCCTGTAACATAAGTACCGTTTATATCAGAAGCATCAACAGTGGTTACAGTAGGTAGAGTTGGCGGATCAGTAATAAAGCTAATCAGATTTCCGTAGCTCGTGCCGGCTATATTTGTTGCAAAAGCAGTGACATAATATGTAGTATTTCCCTTCAGCCCACTTAACTTAGACGAAAAACTGCCATCCCCGCCTCCATCGTGAGTAATTCTGACTAACACGGTGTCGGGGATAAATCCGGGCATAGTACTGTACACAACACCACGATCGCTGATATCTGCATTACCACTGTCAGTAATATCTCCACCGGTAGTAGCCTTGGTAGGTCCGTTCGAGATACCTGCTTTTGTAAAAACAGACGGTTTGTAAGGCGTTTTGAAGCTGACTTCTTCTCCAAAAGCCATACCCTGACTATTCACAGCATAAGCTTTTACATAGTAAACTGTATTAGGCTTCAAACCGGTCATTTTGGAAATAAAAGAGCCCTTAAAATAACCAGTTTCCGCAGTTTTATTCACCAGGATCGTATCAGTATTGAAATTGGCCTGAGTACACCAAAATATACCGCGGGTGGTAACCAAAGCTCCTCCATTATCAGTAATATTTCCGCCTGAAACTGCTGCAGTAGCAGAATTTACCGATACAGCCTGCGTTACGATCGTCGGGAGCACAGGAGGTTTGGTTGTAAAACTTACTACAGCACCATACGCCGTTCCAACACTATTTGTTGCATAGGCTCTTACATAATATTGGGTACTCCCTAACAGATCGGTAACAGAGCTGATAAAAGTTCCTATTCCGGTATTGTTCTCCGTTTTGTTATCATCGGTTGTGGGGTTTGTTCCGGTGCTCCAGCAGACACCACTGACTGATACATCTGTACCGCCATTTGAGCTAATATTTCCTGAAGCATCAGCAGTCGTAGTTGCGATGTTCGACACCGGTAAAGTCGTCACCTCTGGAAAGTTATAATTAGTAAAAATCACTTCATTGAGAGCATATGCAGTACCGGCTTTATTTGTTGCAAAAGCTTTGACATAGTAAGTTACTCCAAGAGCCAAATTGGGGAGAGTCACAGAAAAGCTTCCATTTCCAATCTGAGTTACTCTGTTGGTTACCACCGTATCGGGTTTAAAACCAGAAACCGTACACCAAACCACACCTACCGTTTTTATCTCATCGCCACCATTGCTGGATATAGTACCTCCACACAAAGCTGATTTTCCGCTTGAATTAACCGTTGCTGTGCTGGTTACCAGCAGTGGAATCGTAGGATCTCCGGTAGTAAATGTCTGCATATTTCCATAAGTTATGCCCGCATTATTAATGGCATATGCTCTTACATAATATTTGGTACTAGCCTTTAAATCCTCCATATTGTGAATGAAGTCTCCAATACCTGTATTTCCTGTGGTATGAGCATCTGAGATCGTTGGATTTCCTGTAATATTCCAGCAGATACCGCTGGTTGTAACAGGAGTGCCTCCATCGCTGGTTATCTGCCCCCCTCCTACTGCCGAAACATTGGTATAGGTAGTAACAGGTGCTGTAACAACCGACGCATTGGTAAAGGTAGCAAACGAAACTTCATTTCCATAAGCAATACCGATACCGTTTACCGCATAAGCCCGTACATAATACGTAGATATCGGGGTCAGCCCTGTAATGTTTCCGGAAAAGGCTCCGTTTCCACTTCCTGATTGTACATAGTTATCAGAGATAGAAGGATTACCTGTATTATTCCAACAAATGCCTCTTTCGGTTACAGGAGCACCTCCATTTTCCAGAACATTACCATTACCCATGGCAGACACTCCGGCAATATTGTTCACCATCGTTGTACTTACTATAGGTATTGACGGAGGCCCAGTCACTAAACTGTCCAAATTTCCGTAAACAGTTCCGACATTATTGGTGGCATAAGCACGGATATAGTATTTAGTAGAAGCCAACAAGTTTGTTGCATTACAGGTAAAAATACCGGTTCCCGATCCGCCAGTAGCAGAATTATTATAAACTGTCGGATTAGGAGAAGTTCCCCAACAAACACCACGTATGGTAATAGGGGTTCGTCCATCATTGGTTATCTCCCCACCACATGTAGCAGATGATTTGGTTATTTCCGAAGGTCGTGCAGTAGTAATCCCCGAAGGTAAAGTTGCAGTAAGCAAGCTGTCTGAATTCCCGTAAGAAATACCCAGGTTATTTCGCGCATAAGCTCTTACATAGTATTTTGTATTAGGAACCAGGGTTGTCAGCACACTTGTAAAAGAGCCTATTCCACTGGCAGGACCCGATGTCTTTGTCGAAAGAGCAATGGTTGGGTTGGGAGAAGTGCTCCAGCATACACCACAAACTGTTACCGGAGATTCACCGGCATATGAGATATTTCCACCACTATTTGCCGAAGTTCCGGTTATCACAGAAGGAGCTATAGTGGTTAACAAAGGAGCCGCATGCGGCATGGTTATTATACTATCCTGATTGCCATAACCAACCCCATAACTATTAATCGCATAAGCCCGAATATAATATTTCGTACCGGGGGTGAGTCCGGACAGCGAACTAACGAAAGGCTCAAGATCAGTACCATCCAACGCTTCGGATGTTCGGGTGGGCAGATTGTATATCGGATCAGGAAATGTACTCCAACAAACACCTTTTGCCTTGATCAGATCATTTCCATTGAAAGTAACATCACCACCACTAGTGACAGATGTTATTGTAACATCTCCATGCGCTGCAGTTGTCAGTTCGGGGATAGAATTAGTCCGAAATGTGGCAACGTCACTGAATGCTATTCCCACCGAATTTATTGCAAAAGCTTTAGCATAATAAACAGTTGCTTTAGTGAGACCTGTCAAAGACGTAAGAAAGTTTCCGATATCAGAAAGATTGGTATTTGTTGTATTTGCGTAGAGAAAATTTGCATTATCTGTACTATAAGCAATTCCACGCGTTGTGATGGGCGCTCCTCCATTTTCTGTTATTTCAAAAGAACCGATAGCGGTGTTATTCGAGAGATCAGCTTTATTAAACGTAGGTTTCGTCAGCTTAGGCAACACAGGTGGTTGAGTCGTAAATTCCACAATATCGCCATAAGCGGCACCATAATCATTAGTAGCATATGCTCTTACATAATAAGTTTTACTCCCCAACAACTGTTTTAGCAAGGAACTAAACTCTCCATTCCCGGTTCCACTATCTGCAGATCCGGCATTGACATCCTGTAGAGGATCTCCGGCATAGCTCCAAAGGACTCCCCGTTTTGTGACTTCAGATCCCCCATCATCTGTTACATTACCGCCCCCCTTAGCACTACTATAAGTAATATCGGTTATATCAGAAGTAGTAACAACAAGAACGCCAGTGACGCCGGGAATAATCATAACAGACTTTTCTTCTCCATAAGCTGTTCCAATTACATTGGTTGCGTAAGCTCTTACATAATAAGTTATATTTGCAGTTAGGCCGGTGACCTTTCCTCCAAAGAGTCCTAATCCACTGCCGCAAGGAGTGTTTGACGAATAAATCGTTGGATTATGATTCTGACTCCAGCAGAGTCCTCTTGAAGTTACAGGAGTACCTCCGTCTGCTACAACAATTCCTCCACTAGTAGCCGTATTGTTGACAATAGAAGATATATTGACGGTACTGACAGAAGGAACAGTAAGAGTGACTAAACTATCAAGATTGCCATAAGAAATTCCATTAGAATTAACAGCATATGCTCTTACATAATATTTAATTCCCGCTTTTAATCCGGTCAGATTACTGGAAAAATTATCCGTTCCATCATTTACGATAGGCACAGATGTTTTTGTATTGAGAGTAATAACCGGATTTGATATAGTGTCCCAACAAATACCTTTTGCCGTAATATTAGTCACACCCGCATCAATAATAATACCTCCACTCGTAGCAGCCTTATTGCTTATATCCGACGGAGGAACTGTGGTCATATTTATGGAAGACGACGTGCTAAAGCTGGTTTCGCTACTATAGCCTATACCAATAGCATTTTTGGCGTATGCTTTTACATAATATACCGTTCCGGAAACCAAACCGGACAAATCATTTTTAAAATTGCCAATATCAGTTGGAGTAACTGTTGAAGAAGGAATATATTGATAAGTTAGCCTGTCAGTACTTATACAAACTCCACGCTCAATAACCGGATCTCCTCCGTTATCTATAATCATAGAAGAGGTCGAAGCACTGTTACCAGTAATACCCGATATCGAAATAAACGAACTCATTCTTGGTATAACCGGAGGTTGGGTTGTAAATACAACAAGATTCCCATACGCTTTTCCCGCACTATTTACAGCATACGCTCTAATATAATAAGTTGTGCTACCCAATAAGTTCATTAAGGTACTTGGAAATTTACCAACCCCCGATCCATCATCGGTGATATTATGAGACTGGTCGTTCAGCGGATCTCCTTGTTTACTCCATATAATTCCCCGGTGCGTTATTGGAGAGCCTCCGTCAGCAAATATATTACCACCGCTAATAACCCGGGTACTGCTTACACTATCTGTAGGCAAGGTAATGATAGTAGGAAGAGCCACGGGCGTTGTAAATATTACATCTTGCCCATATACAATTCCTTCCTGATTCACAGCATATGCCCTTACATAATATTTAGTTTTGGGTAAAAGATCGGTCATTTGACTAACAAATGAACCAACGCCATCACCAACAGTTGCCAACCTTGTTTTTGTTACCAACAAGGTATCCGGCTCCGGAAACGGGCTCCAGCAAATTCCGACCTGAGAAACATCCGAAGACCCATTGGTTAGAACTTCTCCACCTGAAGTTGCTTCATACCCTGTTTGACTAGTAACAGGTGCTGTGGTCACTATAGCCTGACAACTAATATCTTTCCATTGTGTACCGTCAAAATATTTGATAGACCGACTTAAAGCATTGATATAAAAAGCTCCTTTCGAGATACTGAGAATATTGGGGGGAGTATTTGCTATAGGAAGCTTATAAGTACTAATATCCGGTCCCGAAGCAAACCCACCATCGGATGTAAAAGCTCCGGATTTCATTTGAGGCATCTTAAACCAAGCTGTTCCGTTGTAAATCATCATAGCTTTATTTACAACGGAATAATAGACAGATCCGGCTTTGGGATGTTCGGGAACCAAGGATAGAGAAGGAAGGAATGGAATGCCATTTTTGACTGTAAAAAATTCATCCAGAGAAGCATCTGTCAGGTTCAGGGTACATAATGTTTCCCATCCATTATTCGTATAGATCAACGGCTTTTGTTCTGTATCGCTGAATATGATCATACCATGTTCAGGCGATGATATAGAACCAGGTTCCATAACAGGGAAATGAGGAATACCTCCAACAACCTTAAAATGATTTTGACTTACAACCGGACTTAACCAGCTTGCAAGAAAAAGAAAAACAAATACAACTAAAATAATACGATAGAGCTTCATCAAAATTCTGTTACAATAAGATGTGGCAAATTATACAGCATGTGGAATTTTGAAATTAACTATATAATAATTTCTCAAAATTCAAACCGAATATATAAAAAAAACTAATACAACCACACCAGAGTATGAATAAAACGGCATTTATTAAGTAAGATCTGAATATTTCAGACAAAACGGATCGAAACCAACACTAAAAACCTAAAACAGCTCAGCAGATCATAGTAATTTATACCACAACAGGCGTAACACAAAACACAGACAAGACTAATAAGGAAGCAACCTTGAGTAGACAAAAAAATCCCCGAATTGATTAATTCGAGGACTTTCTCAGGTTAAGTTATATCACATCATTTAGAATTTTCAGTGGGAGTATCTTTATCATCCTCTTCCTTGCCGGGATGAGTACCCGGATGATGGATAATGGTACGCACACTGAGGTACTGACTGTAAAAAGACGGATCGAGCTGTTTGAAAGGCAACATCATGGGATCTAAAGAATCCCGAATGATATTTTCCTGCATATGCAGAACTTTCTAATGTTGATGCAAGATATTCTTCTGCATATGCAGAGTTTCCAAGTGTTGATGCAGGATATTCTTCTGCACATGCAAGATTTCTAAGTGTTGATGCAGGATATTCTTCTGCATATGCAGAGTTTTCTTATGCATGTGCAGAACATTCTTATGCATATGCAGAGTTTCATTATGCATGTGCAAAATATTCTTATGCATGTGCAGAGTTTCATTATGCATGTGCATAACATTTTTAGTTTGCAACCTTTTTCCAATAGTTTGCATCAGAATATTTTTACACCCGCTGAAGTAGCAGTTATAGAAACATCACTCCTACCCTGCCATAATCAATTCCGACTATGTTACACCCAATTCCAACCACGTCACAACCAATTCTGAATACGTTAAGATCAATACCGACCACGTTACAACCAATAATTACACAAACACAGCAAGGATATAAGTAAGGAAATGCCTTAAATTGATACTCAATTCAGAAACTGAGCCAAAAAGAGGGAGAAGCAGAAAAATGAATCCGTGCTCAATCGATAGCAGACAACAAAGAGGAAGAAACGATAGGCACCTAATCGGGAAAACAGGCATTCAACAATATGATTGCCAGACACTACAGAACAAAAGTTATTATCTCAAACAACGAACAGAGAAACCGTAAGCTTTAGTAACACTAGTCAATACATTTAGCGCACTATAAAATTCGTAAGCAGAAGCATTAATATTACTCGTTGATGTGCTACTCCAATAAATACCTTCCGTACCACGGGAGGCTAAAGAGCCGGCAGTAGACAGATAACCAGCACCGTGAATTTTCAAGACAGAATTATATGAATCGGCATAAGCCACCCAATTTTGGGGTGCTCCATGTGCGTTGCTCCATTCTGTACTCGTGGGTAAACGCCAGCCCACAGCCAGCAAAGTACTCGTACTGCAACAGGACCCCTTCGCCAAGGGTTACCAGTTGCTTATCCAATAGTTGCACTATACGTCATTTTTATTTTCGTCACATTACTCACTGAAGGAAAAGAAATAACTATATTGTCACCGAAGGCAACGAAGCGACCATCCCCTCTCTGATTTGCTATAACTCAATACTCTACTAATACCCGTTGCTGCGCTAAATTCAAGATAGGAGGCAGTAGCTGTACCCGTCTGGTTGCTTGACCAATAAATTCCATAAATTCCACGATCAATCAGCGATCCGGAGTTCAATTGTCCTCCATAATGCAGTTTTAATTCAGATATATACGCATTTTTACTACCCCATCCCCCATTTATTACTGCTGAAGTCCATTCAGTTGCAGTTGGTATTCGCCAACCCGAACCAAGTAATAAACTACAAGGATCATTACTGGCAGCCCAATCACTTGCTTCATTAATACTAATCCAGGAAGTAGCTGGTGTACGCGTTATTCCGTCATGTTTATATCCCTGAATCCGGTTAAACTGCCAATACCATCCAGCAGACGCCTCAGTAGCGTCAGTCACAGCAATTGCCTGTTGATCGGCACCCAAGTTCTGCGTAAGCCAACAACTAGCATTTCCGGACAAGAGACTCGTAACTGAATGATATGTAACATTTTTAGTAACAGGAGCTCCATTTACTCCTTCTATATGTTGAATGCTAAACGCGGCAGGACAAACTTTAAAGCTACTCACTTCGACACTATATGCTTTATCTATACCGTTGATTGCATATGCCCTAACATAGTAGGTAGGACCTTCAATCAAATTAGTGATTGTATTGGAAAACGTACCTAATCCAGCTCCTGTAGGAACAACATTATCTAAAACAGTAGGATTTCCAGTTGTATTCCAGCAGAAGCCCCGAGATGTTACTGGCGATCCTCCGTCAGGAGTTACTGCTGCAGAAACATCAACTGCAGTTGAAGTGCTAACAGAAAACATAACTTTACTAACCGATGGCTTTGACAATATAACGGCATCACGAAGGCAACGAAGTGACCATCCCCTTTCTGATTTGCTATAACTTAACACCCTGCTAATGCCAGTTGCTGCACTAAATTCAAGATATGAGGCACTAGTAGCACCTGTCTGGTTGCTTGACCAATAAATTCCATAAATTCCACGATCAATTAGTGATCCGGTGCTTAATTGTCCTCCATAATGCAGTTTTAATTCAGATGTATACGCATTCCTACCACCCCATCCACCATTTGTTACTGCTGAAGTCCATTCAGTTGCAGTTGGAATTCGCCATCCCGAGCCAAGTAATAAACTACAGGGATCATTACTGGCAACCCAGTCACTTGCTTCATTTATACCAATCCAGGAAGTAGCTGGCGTACGCGTTGTTCCATCATGCTTAAAGCCCTGAATCCGGTTAAACTGCCAATACCAGCCTGCAGACGGTTCAGTAGCATCAGTCACAGCAGTTGCCTGTTGATCGGCGCCCAGGTTTTGAGTAATCCAACAAACCGCTTTGCCCGAAAGCGTACTACTCACCGAATGATATGTAACCGTTTTATCCACCGGAGCACCATTCATTCCGGCAACGTGCTGAACAATGAACACCGGTGGGCACACCTTAAATTGAATCACTGTAGGACTATACGACAACCCTATCTTATTCATAGCATAGGCTCTTACATAATAGGTAACACCGGCAGTAAGTCCGGTCATCAGACTGGCATACGTCATATCCAAGGCACCATAAATAATCTTACGATCAGTTATTGTTGGGAGGATTCCGGTTGTATTCCAGCAAAGTCCACGCTCTGTGATAGGTGAGCCTCCGTCTTGCAATATAGTGGCAGTACCTTGCGCTGTACTGTCGGTCATAGTAGCAGAAGAAACAATAACAGCTCCCAAACTCGGAGGCATTTTTACAAGTGCATCGCGTAAGCAGCGAACAGAGAAACCATAAGCCTTATTATTAGTATTAAAGACACCTATCCTTCCTGCAGATATTCCAAAATCCATACCTGCAGTACTGGTGGCTCCGGTACTACTCCAATAATCATCGTCACCACCGCGAGAGACAAGTCCACCCGTATTATAATCTATAAAACCAGCACCGTGAATCTTCAATACAGAGTTATAAGCATCGGTATAATTTGCCCAATTTTGGGGTGCGCCATACGCATTTGTCCATTCGGTAGCGGTTGGGATACGCCAGTCAGCACCCAACATGATATTACATGGGTCATTAATCAGCGTCCAGTCACTGGCCTCACTAATAGAAGTAGTCCACGCTACAGGCGTATGAGTAGTACCATCGTGTTTATAGCCCAACGAACGATTAAACTGAAAATACCAGCCTCCAGATGCTTCGGTAGCATCAATAGCAGAACTTGCCTGATGATCGGCTCCCAGGTTTTGCGTAATCCAACAACGGGCAGCACCGGACAAATAAGTTCCTACAGCATGGTAAGTAACCGCCTTGGTTGCCGGAACACCTCTTACCCCAATGGTATGCTGGATATTAAATGTATCGGGACAAATAGTAGTTAACACAGCATTAAATCCGGTACCTTCGCTATAGGCCGTACCGGCACTATTGGTAGCATAGGCCCGTATATAATATTTAGGTCCTTCGGTTAAACCAGTAATGGTACCAGCAAAGGTACCTGTCCCGATAGCGGCATCGGTAATGTGATTATCACTCAAAGTAGGATTACCCGTCATATTCCAACAGAAACCTCTGGCACTTACCGGTGCTCCCCCATCGGAACCCACAGCGGCAGAAACACCCGCCGAAGTACCTGTCATAGAGGAAGCATTAACCGCTACCTGTCCAACTGATGGTGGAGCAATAACGATCGTATCGCGCAAACAACGTTCAGAGAAAGCATAAGATTTAATATCAACATTTAAGGCAGCTTTAGTTGCATTAAATTGAAAATCAGAAGCCGTAGTACTATTAATCATTGTAGAACTCCAATAATTTCCCTGCGTTCCACGATACCCTAAAACTCCCGTAATATAATACAGATAACCAGCATTATGAAGCTTCAAAACAGAATTAAAAGCGTCGGAAGGAGTTGTCCAATTCTGAGGTGCTCCTGTTACATTGGTCCATTCTGTAAACGTTGGAATACGCCAACCAGAGCCCAGCAAACGGTTACAAGGATCATTAGCCAATTGCCAATTACCAGTTTCATCGATAGCCGGAATCCATGAAGTTGCAGGCGTACGGGTCGTACCATCGTGTTTATATCCTTGTATCCGGTTAAACTGCCAATACCAGCCGGCTGATTTTTCAGTTGCATCAGTTGCTGCTGTTGCTATACTATCGGCTCCCAGATTCTGCGTAATCCAACAAACAGCTTTACCCGACAGCGTACTGCTAACAGAATGATAAACTACACTTTTGCTAACCGGAGCACCATCGATGCCAGCAATATGCTGAACAGTAAATACCGGTGGGCACACCTTAAACTGCGTTACCGTGGAACTATAAGCGGTTCCGACCCTATTCGTGGCATATGCATTGATATAATAGGTAGTACCTTCTACCAGCCCGGTAATACTGTCAGTAAAGGCTCCTATATTGTTCCCTTCTGAAACCATGTGATCAGCCGTGGTTGGATTACCTGCTGTATTCCAGCAGAAACCTCTGGCAGTAACCGGAGCTCCTCCGTCAGGGCTGACAGTAGCAGTAGCTATAACGGTCGTTTTTAACTTCCCGACAACTGTTACATTACTAACCGATGGTCTGAAAACTATAACTGTATCGCGCAAGCAACGTACAGAAAAACCATGAGTTTTAGCATTACCACTCAACGCACTCCCCGAACCATAAAATTGAAGATCATAAGCAGAAGTAGTAGCATATCCGGTACTACTCCAGTAATTACCTTGTGTTCCACGACCACCCATTACACCCGTATTGTACATAATATAACCTGAATTATGTAATTTCAATACAGAATTATACGGATCAGTGTAATTAGTCCAATTTTGTGGAGGTCCATCTACATTAGTCCATTC
>Ga0302170_10000467_pt1 | contig 16212 bp, 12 predicted proteins | sample I_Fen_N2_1_FD_193492 | JGI IMG/M metagenome (GOLD analysis project Ga0302170, IMG submission 193492) | Peat permafrost microbial communities from Stordalen Mire near Abisko, Sweden - I_Fen_N2_1 | ecosystem: Environmental > Terrestrial > Soil > Wetlands > Permafrost | place: Sweden: Abisko...
TCTCTGCAAGTGGCTTTAAAGCAGCTAAGTTTAATACAATATTATTGTAAGCATTTAAGATGCTGATCTTTCTGTTTTCTATGATTTCTTCTCTTGCGTGAGCTGCAAAGTTTATCTTGGCTCGCGAAACACTCAATTTGTGTTTTCTGTTAACAAGATCAGCCAATGATATATTAACGTGCATCGCAAGATACCAAGTGCTTTGTGCTGTCTGAGTCTTTGAAGGCATGTAGTCTGAGTAATAGCTATTTGTATACATGAAGTAACCGTATGCATAATATGCTTGTAGCTGGAAATAACTCATCCATTCATTTTTGGTTTGCTTATATTCTGATCTGGTTTGTTGCTCTAGATCTTCTTTTTGTTTTACCGTGGCATTATCGGCGGCGGCATTCAAAAAAGTTTCTAAAGGAGGTAGATCAAGATCCTCAATACCGGTTAATCGTGAAGCATAGCTGCGAGAGTCAGTACGTAGATCCTCTTCATAGTAGTTGTTTATGGTTTCAACGCGTCCTTTTTGGGTTCTGCTTTTTTCGAAATCTTCTAATAAATCCTTTCCGTAACTGTTTAATGCATCAATTGCTTGTTTCTTTGAGACATTTGCTTTCTTTGCTAGGGTATCTACCTTTACCGGAGTATCTACGTGGGCTTCTTTTTCTTCTTGCGCGTGCAGATTTAGAGTGACGAAAGATAAGCAGGATAGAAGTAAGCAAAATAGGGTTTGGCTTTGAAGCATATTAGCCTTTTCTTTGAAGAGGCAGAATGTGTTTCTTTGTATTGCCTTTTGTAGCTTTGAACTCATATTTTTTGCCATATAGATTAACGTTTCTGTTCTTTTATTTTCACTTTTAGGAAGTGAGGATGTCCTTACCTATTATATAGGCGCAAATTTCGTGAAATATTTCCAGTAAAGAAAATTTTATGCTAGAATGCTGTGCGTAATTAATGATTATTAACGCAACTGAAAGCCCTCTTATTGCTTAAGAGCCCAAATGAACAAATCTGGAGTTGCTGAGGAACCTTAAAAAAGTAATTAAAAGTAAGAATATGTGCTGAAAAAAGGTTATATTTGCACACGAATTAAAGATAAAAGCGATGTATTATATCACTAAAAGGTTTGAAATTTCGGCTTCTCATTGTTTACAATTGAGCTATGAAAGCAAATGTACCCAATTACATGGGCACAACTGGATTGTGACGGTATACTGTAAAAGTGGCACTTTGAACTCAGATGGAATGGTGATCGACTTTAAACAGGTCAAAGAACTTGTAAAGGAGAAGTTGGATCATACAAATCTTAATGAAATTCTTCCTTTCAATCCTACTGCTGAGAATATCGCGCGCTGGATTGTGGAACAAGTGCCTTTTTGCTATCGTGCGAAGGTGCAAGAGTCGGAAGGAAATATCGCAATTTATGAGTTGGACTGAAAGAAAAGTACGGAATTAATGGAAAGAAAAAAAATTAATGAGATTTTTTATTCGCTTCAGGGAGAGGGCGCTTTTAGTGGAGTGCCTGCTATCTTTGTACGTTTCTCTGGTTGTAACTTAAAATGTTCATTTTGTGATACAAAACATGAAGAAGGTAAATACCTTACAAATGCTGAAATTATACAAGAAGTTGCACAGTTCCCTGCTCGCCATGTAGTGCTTACAGGGGGTGAACCTTCGCTTTTTATTGATGCGGATTTGGTGGATGGCCTTCATTCCATTGGAAAATTCGTGGCGATAGAAACGAATGGTACAAGGGAACTACCTACTAACCTGGATTGGATTACACTTTCTCCGAAATCCTATTTTTTCCCGAAGCAAGCTAATGCGGAGATTAAGATTTCTCGTTGTGACGAGTTAAAAGTGCTTTTCCTTTATCAGTCTGATTTTGAACATTATCTACAAATTCCGGCTAAGCATTATTTTTTACAGCCTTGTGATACGGGTAATGCCATTCGTAATAAAGAATTGCAAGTCGCGTTGATTGAATATTTATTGGCTCATCCTCGTTGGCGTTTATCTCTTCAATTGCATAAGTTGCTTGGAGTGCGTTAAAATATGGTTTATACTAAATCTACTTAGCCGATTCTATTTCACGCCAACGAACCTTTTTTATAAAAGAATGGCTCTATCGTGCTTGAAACAATTGACTCTATCGCAAATAAAGTGAGCTTTATAGCCCAACTATTAGAATGTGATATTTTTCCTTCAGATCGTCAGCCCGCTAATAATATTTTGATATGCAGGTGTTTAGCCTGACGATTCTCCCTTTGCAATCGTCAGCTTATCTTCATTCTTCCGTAGAATAATTAATTACAATATTTGCGTTCATGCATATAGTTTCAAATATTTGAAACGCATTTTTTAAATATGTAATACGCATTTTTCACAATTGAGAAACGCATTTTTCAAATATTTGAAACGGCCTATTATGTGTTATTTTTCCATGTGATTGTAAGTGCATATATCACTATTATACACAGTCTAGGCAAATTGAGTATGCATTAATTTAATTCCGTAAACGGATTAGAGATAATGTCATCAATGAAAAACCCTGTATTCTTGATGATACTGACAGCTACCGGAGGTTTTGCTTACAGAAGAACTGATGGAGTGTACGTGGTGCCAATTGGATGTCTAAAGAACTAAATATGAGTATATGTGTATACGGGTATGAATGTATTATACATCAATGTAAATCATAAATATATTGGGTATTAACAAGAATTATACATGAATGTATTATACATCAATGTATAATTTGTATTTTTGCAGTCAGAAATAATACTACTAGTTATGAATTCACCTTTTCAATATGGCACAGTCGTAAGCAAAGACTGTTTTGTAAATCGAGTGGAAGAACGTAAGCAACTCAAAGAATTACTTAGTTCGGGAATAAATGTGATGCTTATTTCTCCACGTCGTTGGGGAAAGTCATCGCTCGTAAAAGTCGCTATGGATGAGCTAATGCATGAAGATAGCAACGTTCGTGTTTGTTTTATTGATGCGTTTAGTATTAAAAGTGAACAAGAGTTTTATCGCACCTTTGCAAAAGAAGTTATTTCTTGTGCTGCATCTACCCTTGAGAAGAAAATAGAAGATATCAAACACTTTCTGCAAGGGATATCGCCTTGTGTAACGCTGAAAAGTGACTTGTCAAATTCACTATCGCTTGACTTGAAGTTTGAATTGGAAGATCGCGATGTAATGGAGATTCTTGAACTTCCTGAAAAAATTGCCAAGGCAAAGAATGTACGATTGGTTATTTGTATTGACGAATTTCAACAGCTGGCACAGCTCTCCGGATACAAAAACTTGGAAGGAAAGATGCGGTCGGCTTGGCAAAAACAGGATCAAGTATCTTATTGCTTCTATGGTAGTAAACGGCACATGATGCTCGATATATTCAATAAATCTTCGAATCCATTTTATCGCTTTGGACAATTGCTGTTTCTACAAAAAATAAAGAAAGAAGAATGGATCCCTTTTATTGTGAATGCGTTTAAAAAAACGAACAAAAGTATCAATGAAGAACAGGCTGAGCGACTTTGTGACATCGTAAAGTGCCATTCTTGGTATTTACAGCAACTATGTTATTTTGTATGGTCGGGTACCACAAACGAGGTTACTGATGAGGCGATAGATAGGAGAGTACAGCAGCTAATAGATACTAATATGCCTATGTTTATGAATGATGCTGAAAACCTAACAGCTGCCCAAACGGCTATGCTTCGAGCTGTTGCCGATGGAGAATATCGCTTTAATTCAGTACCGGTAATGAAGAAGTATGGTTTAGGTAGTGCACAAACGATTACTCGAAATAAACGGGTGTTAGCGGAAAAGGATTTTGTTGAGAAGCAGGGTAATAAGTTTGTCTTTTCAGATCCTATTTTTGAACTCTGGTTTAATAAAGAATATAACAAATAATAGTCTGTAAATGAATATTTTTTCTTCTCTTATTTCCGGCGCTCTGCAAATCGCTGAGCGTCAAGTTTCTTCCGTGCTTAAATTGCTTGAAGAAGGAGCTACTATCCCTTTTATTAGTCGCTACCGAAAGGAAGCAACCGGTGGATTGGATGAGGTCGCTATTGAACAAATTAGTTTACAGAATGAGCGGTTCACGGAACTGCAAAAGCGCAAAGATACGATACTTTCTACGATTACGGAGCAAGGGAAGTTAACTACTGAGTTGGCACAGCGTATTGCAGATACTTGGCAAAGTACGGAGTTGGAAGACTTGTATTTGCCCTACAAACCGAAACGTCGTACTCGTGCGGAAGTGGCTCGTCAACGTGGTTTGGAACCGTTGGCGAATATTCTTCAGGCACAGCGTGAAATGGATATTGAGAAACGCGCGCAACAGTTCCTAAAAGGGGACGTTGCAAGTGTAGAAGAGGCTCTGCAAGGGGCACGCGATATTGTGGCTGAAAGGGTTAGCGAATACGAAGGGGCGCGTAATACGGTGCGACGGACTTTTGAAAGAGAGGGCGTGATTACGGCTAAAGTAATTAAAGGAAAGGAAGAAGCGGCTGCAAAGTATGCGGATTATTTCGACTTTTCTGAGCCCTTGCGCCGTTGCTCTTCGCATCGTTTGCTTGCACTTCGCAGAGGAGAGGAGGAGGGCTTTTTGCGCGTTTCTATCTCTCCGGCTGAGGATACTCCTTGTATGGAGCGTCTTACTCAATTTTTTTTACGACGTGAAGCTTCGAAGGCATGTGCTCAGCAAATACAAATCGCGGTACAGGATGGTTATAAACGTCTTTTGAAGCCGAGCATTGAGAGTGAGTTTGCGGCTCTTTCGTGTGAGAAGGCGGAAGTGGAAGCGGTACGTGTTTTTGCGGAGAATCTGAAACAGCTCTTGTTGGCTGCTCCATTGGGGCAGAAGCGTGTGATGGGTATTGATCCGGGCTTCCGTACGGGTTGCAAGGTGGTCTGCTTAGATGCCCAAGGCGTTTTACTATTTAATAAGGCGATTTTTCCGCATCCGCCTAAGTCGGATTTAGTAGGAGCGGGACAATCATTGCAACAATTGGTAACTCGTTATGAGGTGGAGGCTATTGCCATCGGCAATGGTACGGCGGGGCGCGAAACGGAGTCTTTTGTCTCTTCGTTGCATTTCGATCGTGAGGTTACTGTCTTTATGGTAAGTGAGAATGGGGCGTCGGTATATTCGGCTTCGAAGTTGGCGCGTGAGGAGTTTCCTGATCAGGATGTTACGGTACGTGGGGCAGTAAGTATTGCTCGTCGTTTGATGGATCCGTTGGCTGAACTGGTAAAGATTGATCCGAAAAGTATTGGGGTAGGTCAGTATCAGCACGATGTGAACCAAATGTTGCTGAAGCGGTCGCTCGACCAGACGGTGATAAACTGCGTGAATGCGGTAGGTGTGAATGTAAATACGGCAAGTCAGCATCTGTTGATTTATATATCGGGTCTTGGACCACAGCTGGCTCAGAACATTGTGGATTATCGTGCGCAGAAGGGACCTTTTAAAGCTAGGAAGGACTTACTTGCTGTGCCTCGAATGGGGGCGAAGGCTTTTGAGCAAAGTGCGGGGTTCTTGCGTATTGCGGGAGCTAAAAACCCGCTCGACAATTCTTCGGTACATCCGGAACGTTATGCGTTGGTGGAGCGTATGGCTCGCGACTTGGGATGTAGTGTTTCTACTTTGGTTTCAGATGGAAAGATGCGTGAAAAGCTCGATGTGAAAAAGTATGTGAGTGCGGAGGTTGGATTGCCTACGCTAACTGATATCTTAAAGGAGTTGGAGAAGCCGGGGCGTGATCCGCGACAGGCACTCGAAGCTTTTTCGTTCGATCCGACGGTTCGCTCGATTGATGATTTGCGTGAAGGGATGGAGCTTCCGGCTGTGATTATTAATATTACTAACTTCGGTGCTTTTGCGGATTTAGGTATTCATGAAAGTGGTTTGATTCATGTGTCGCAGATGGCCGATCGCTTCATAACGAATCCTGCTGAGGTAGTTAGTATTCACCAGCACGTACGTGTAAAGGTTTTGGAGATTGATCGCAAACGTAATCGCATTGCTCTTACGATGAAAGGATTGTAAATAATGAATGATATATCAGTCATTACATTGTTTTTTCGCTTTTAATGATTGATTTATCACTCAAACTAATATAAAGTAATAGGGCGGCCTTTTGGCCGCCCTATTACTTTATATTAGTTTGCTTCGATGCGAAATCTGTTAAATCAACGTTTTGCCATCCATTTCTGCAGGCTGAGCAACTCCCATGATTTTTAGAATCGTAGGTGCTACGTCGGCTAGTCGACCATTCGCTACTTTTGTATCGATCTTCTCTGTTACATAAATACAAGGAACAGGGTTCAATGAATGGGCTGTATTAGGAGTACCGTCTTCATTCAATGCATGGTCGGCATTACCGTGGTCGGCAATGATGATTGCTTCGTAATCGGTTGCTTTTGCAGCTTCGATAACTTCTTTTACGCAAGCATCTACCGCTTTTACAGCTGCTTGGATAGCAGTGTATACACCGGTGTGACCAACCATATCGCCGTTGGCAAAGTTTACCACGATGAAGTCGAACTTATTTTCTTTGATGGCAGCTACGAGTTTGTCTTTTACTCCGTAAGCACTCATCTCAGGTTGAAGATCGTAGGTAGCTACTTTGGGCGAAGGTACAAGGATGCGCTCTTCCTTTTCGAAAGGTTGCTCGCGGCCACCGTTGAAGAAGAAAGTAACGTGCGCATACTTCTCTGTTTCTGCAATGTGCAACTGTGACAAACCTTTTGAAGCTAAGTATTCGCCAAGTGTGTTCTGTACATTATCTTTATCGAAGATGATGTGCACACCCTTGAAAGAAGAATCGTAAGGAGTCATGCAGTAGTATTGCAATCCCGGAACAGTTTTCATTCCAACCTCAGGCATATCTTGTTGAGTAAGTACTGCTGTAAGTTCTTTTGCACGGTCGTTACGGTAGTTGAAGAAGATTACCACGTCGCCTTCTTTGATAGATCCGTTTACGGTTGTGTTCACAATGGGCTTAATGAACTCATCGGTTACGCCTGCATCGTACGAAGTCTGCATCGCTGCTACCATATCGGTGGCAGGAGTTCCTTTGCCCAATACAACAAGGTCGTATGCTTCTTTTACACGTTCCCAACGTTTGTCGCGATCCATGGCATAATAGCGGCCAATGATGGTAGCGATATGTCCGATGGTGCTTTGCGTTTTTGCAGTAAGTTGCTCGATAAAGCCTTTGCCGCTCTTGGGGTCGGTGTCACGGCCGTCCATGAAGCAATGTACAAAGGTATCTTCGATGCCGTATTCTTTTGCAATGTCAATCAACTTGAAAAGGTGATCGAGTGAAGAGTGTACGCCACCATCGGAAGTCAATCCCATGAGGTGGATGCTTTTTCCGTTTGCTTTTGCATAGCTATAAGCAGCTACTATTTCGGGATTTTCTAGGATGCTTCCATCTTTGCAGGCACGGTTGATCTTTACCAAATCTTGGTAGACTACGCGACCGGCACCAATATTTAAGTGACCTACTTCCGAGTTACCCATTTGTCCGTCGGGCAAACCAACGTTCTCGCCGCTTGCCTGTAGCTGTGAATGAGGATAAGTTTCTACTAGAGAGTCCCAATAAGGGGTAGGCGTATTGAAAATTACATCATCCTTTTTGTGGTCGCCAAGACCCCAACCATCGAGAATCATCAAAAGTGCTTTTTTGCTCATGTTGCTTATTTTTTTAATTTAATTAGTTCCTTTATTTCCGCCGCAAAGGTACAAATTTTCCATGAAATGAGGCTTCATTTTACAAATTTTCTATGCCGTTTTGTGATACTTTTCTTTACCTTTTAAGAAAAACTTCCTTTTCTTTCGATAAAGACTTTTGCATGTGTTTTATTTTTGCCCTACTGCTTTTTGCAGAAAGCCCTACGGCAAAAATAAAATAGCCGTAGGGCTTTCTGCGAGAACTTCCCATACTTTTTTGGTAAAGATAAAAAGCTTTTGTATCTTTGTTGCGGATAATCGGGAAAAATGTATCTGATTAAGACACAGATCTCCCTTTTTCGTAGTAACTTTGGAGTTTTGAAATAATTAATACTGAATCAATATGGCAAAAATTATAGTTAAGGATACTGCAGTAACAGTGATATCAGTTAATGAGACTGGCTATATTTCGATTACAGACATTGCAAAATTCAAAAGTGACGACCCGACAGCTGTAATTGGGAATTGGATGCGCAACCGTAACACCATCGAATATTTTGGAATATGGGAAAGTCTATACAATCCTAATTTTAACCCCATCGAATTCGAGGGGTTTAAAAAGAAAGCAGGACTAAATGCCTTTACTCTTTCGCCCAAGAAGTGGATTGATGCGACAGGGGCAATCGGGATTATCTCCAAGTCGGGACGCTATGGTGGAACCTATGCTCATAAAGACATTGCTTTCAAGTTTGCTAGTTGGATTTCCGTTGAGTTTGAGTTATATATTGTCAAGGAGTTCCAACGCTTAAAGGCAGAAGAACAAAAAATGATAGGTTGGACGGCAAAACGTGAACTATCAAAAATAAACTACCGCATTCATACCGATGCCATCAAGCAGAACCTTATTCCTGCTGAAGTTACTCCAACACAGGCAAGCATCATCTATGCTTCCGAAGCTGATGTGCTTAACGTAGCGATGTTCGGAATGACAGCAAAACAATGGCGCGAAAAAAATCCTGAATTAAAAGGAAACATTCGCGACTACGCTTCCATTAAAGAGCTGATATGCCTCTCCAATATGGAGAATCTTAATGCTGTATTCATTGACAGTGGAATGCCACAGGGTGAACGACTTATAAAGTTGAATCGAATAGCCATTCAGCAAATGAGAGTGCTGGAGGATGAGGGGAATAGGAAGTTGTTAAAATAATAAGGATAGTTCTATTCTCATTTTATTGTTGTATCTTTGCAAAGCAGAAAAAAAAGAAAGCTTGTGTGCGAAAATATAGATACTGCGAACAAGGAGTTCCAAGATGCACTTCATCTAGTGCAATATACCCGTCAGTCGGTGTTTCTTACGGGAAAGGCGGGTACGGGTAAGAGTACCTTTTTGCGGTATATTTGTGAGCAAACAAAGAAAAAGCATGTAGTATTGGCTCCTACGGGCATTGCCGCTATCAATGCCGGAGGGGCTACGTTGCACAGTTTCTTTCGACTCCCTTTTCGCCCCGTTCTGCCCAATGACCCCGAATATAGCAAGGAGCTGGGGCGCATTTACAAAACTCTTCGTTATTCGGCGGATCAGATTACGCTGATTCGTGAACTTGAATTAATTATCATCGACGAGATTTCGATGGTACGGGCCGATGTGATTGATTTGGTCGATCGTATTCTTCGGGTGTATACCCGTCGCCCGCGCGATCCTTTTGGTGGGAAGCAAGTGCTTTTGGTGGGCGACGTGTACCAACTGGAACCTGTAGTTAAGTCGGACGAACGGGAAATCTTGAATCGTTTCTATCCTTCCCCTTATTTTTTCCACGCCCGCGTTTTTCGCGAATTTGGTTTGGTGAGTATCGAACTCAAGACGGTGTATCGGCAAACCGATGCAGTGTTTGTTCGTTTACTCGATAAAATCCGTGCGAATAGCATCACGGATCAGGAGTTGCAGCTTCTGAATATGCGGCATCAAGAAGCTCCCAAAGACGAGGAATTACGCATTACATTGGCTACTCGGCGCGATAATGTGGACTATATTAATCAACAGAAGCTGGGTGAACTGCCCGATCAGCCGGTTGTGTTTCGCGGACAGATAAACGGGGAATTTCCGGAGACAGCTTTGCCGACTCTAATGGAGTTGGAACTGAAGGTGGGAGCACAGGTGATTTTCATTAAGAACGACCCTGAAAAATTGTTTGTCAATGGCACTATTGGAGTGGTAATCGACTTCGATTTGGAAGAGGGTGCTATTACGGTGCAAACTGAAAACGGTTCGCTTATCACGGTCAAACAATCTATTTGGCGTAACATTCGCTATCGATATAATGAGGAGAAGAAGGAAATTGAGGAGGAGGAATTGGGACAGTTTGTTCAGTTTCCTCTGAAACTGGCTTGGGCTATTACGGTGCATAAAAGTCAGGGACTTACTTTCGAAAAGGTGAACATCGACTTTACGGGTGGAGTGTTTGCTGCGGGGCAGACGTATGTGGCGCTTTCGCGTTGCCGCTCGTTGGAGGGAATCCGATTGTTTAAGCCGGTGACTCGTTCGGATGTGTTTGTCAATTCGGAGGTGGTGAGCTTTTCTACTCGTTTTAACAATACGGAGAGCATTCAGCGGGCGTTGACTTTCGCAAAAGCGGATTTGGAATATAAGGCGAGTATTGAGGCTTTCGATAAACGTGATTTTGAGGCTTCGTTGGAACATCTTTTTGTGGCGATTCACGAGCGTTATGATCTTGAACGGCCGCGGGTGAAACGTTTGATACGTTATAAATTGGGCGTTATTCATCGCTTGCATCGTGAAAACTCGGAGCTCCGTCAACGGGAGGCTGAACGCTTGGAGCAACTTCGCAAGTTGGCTGTGGAATATTATCTGATGGGTAATGAATGCCGTACGCAGATTAAGGATTCGGAAGCTGCACTACGCAACTATGAGAAAGCACTTTTGCTTGATCCGAAATATGTGGATGCTTTGGTGGCAAAGGGACTTCTTTTTTTTAAGAAAGGGGATGAGCTAGAGGCTTTGCATTGTTTTAATGAGGCCGTTAAGTTGAGTCCGCTCAGTTTGAAAGCACGTTATAATCGGGGGCGGGCGCACTTGGCGCTCAACCATGTGGAGGAGGCTTTAAGTGATTTGCTGAAGGCTACATCGATTAAGCCGGAACATGCGGCCAGTCACAAGGGGTTGGGCGATGTGTATTTGCGAATGGAGGATGAGGAGCGCGCAGAGCTTCATTGGCGTATTGCGGAGGAATTGCGGAAGAAAAAGGACAAATGAAAAACAATCAATTGAATAAAACGGGAAAACATGCGACAAAAGATTTATGACAGTGCCAATCGCCCTGAGGATTTGGAGCGAATTGTGGCTTTATTACGCGATGGTGGGGTTATTATTTATCCTACTGATACGGTCTATGCTATCGGCTGTAGCGCTTTGCATCAGCGTGCGGTGGAACGAATCTGCCAACTGAAAAACATTGATCCGCGGAAGAAACCGCTGAGTATTATTTGTTCCGACTTGAGCCAGGTGAGTGAATATGCAAAGGTGGATAATCGGGCGTTCCGTTTGTTGCGGAATAATCTGCCGGGACCTTTTACTTTTATTTTACCGGCTAGCAATACGTTGCCTAAGATTTTCCGTGGACGAAAAGAGGTGGGGGTGCGTATTCCTTCACGTTTGGAACTGTTGGAGGTTTGTCGCTTATTGGGCGCTCCCATTTTGACTTCTACCGTGCCTTTCCGTGAAGGCCATGATGAATCGTACTATAGTGATCCGGAACTTATCGATGAGCTATGGGGCGATCAGGTCGATCTGATTCTTGATGGCGGCTTTTGTGCGACGCAACCTAGTACTATTGTGAACTTAGTGGACGATGACATTGAGATTGTGCGACAAGGTGAGGGAAAGCTAATGCTATAGCTTTTTACAGTTAGCTCTGATACTATAAATACAATATAATATATTAAAGCGATCTATATTGATATCATATCGCTTTCTATTTGGTAAATAGAAGAGCGATTTGTATCTTTGCATGCACTATTATAACTCAATAATAATAACCTAAAAAATAGAATATGCGAACTTTTTTTCTCTCCACGTTCTGTGTGGCCGCTTCTTTCTCGGCAACTGCTGCATTGGCGCAAACTCCACAAACGAAAATAGAACCGATGCAGACGGGTTTGTATGAACCTACTTGGGAATCTTTGGCTCAGTATGAATGCCCTGAATGGTTTCGCGATGCAAAATTTGGAATCTGGGCTCATTGGGGACCGCAATGTCAGCCTGAGGCTGGCGACTGGTATGCACGACACATGTATTATAAAGGAGAAGGACAGCATGACTTTCATGTAAAGAAGTATGGTGACCCTAAAGAATTTGGTTTTAAGGATGTTATTAATGAATGGAAGGCAGAGGAATGGGATCCGGATGCGTTGATTAAGCTCTATAAACGTGTGGGTGCAAAGTATTTTATGGCTTTGGGTAATCATCATGATAATATGGATCTTTGGGATAGCCAATATCAACCTTGGAATTCGGTGAATGTAGGTCCAAAGAAGGATATTATCGGCGGATGGGCGAAGGCTTGTGAGAAATATGGTTTGCCTTTTGGAGTTAGTATTCATGCTGCACACGCGTGGTCGTGGTACGAAGGTTCTCAAGACTATGATGGAAATTTAACGAAAGCTGATGGAAAAGGTAAATGGTGGGAAGGGCTTGATCCTCAAGATCTTTATGCACAACGTCATCCTCGTAGCAAAGGTAGTGAGAATGTGGGTACTATTCACAGTCAATGGAATTGGGGAGGAGGAGTAACGCCTCCTAGTGAGGCTTTTATTACGAATATTTACAATCGTACGTTGGATGTGGTAAATAAATATCATCCTACGATGCTTTATTTTGATGATACGGTATTGCCTTTTTATCCGATTAGTGATATTGGCTTGAAAATTGCGGCACACTTATATAATAGGAGTCGTCAGTTGCATCACGGCAATAATGAGGCTGTGGTAATGGGCAAGATTTTAAGTGAACAGCAAAAGAAGTGTATTCTTTGGGATGTAGAACGCGGTGCACCCGATAAGGCGCAACAGTTGCCTTGGCAGACTTGTACTTGTATTGGCGATTGGCACTATAATCGTTCGGTATACGATCAGAATCGTTATCGTTCGGCTTCTGCGGTGATTAAGATGTTAGTGGATGTAGTCAGCAAAAATGGTAACCTCCTGTTGAGTGTGCCTTTGCGTGGCAATGGTTCGCTCGACGAGAAAGAAAAGAATGTACTTGAGGGTATTGCTGCATGGATGGAAGTAAATGGGGAAAGTATTTATGGAACACGTCCTTGGGTGCTATTTGGTGAAGGTCCTTCTGCTGAAACGGCTCGCCCTTTGAATGCACAAGGTTTCAATGAAGGACAGTCGCAATCGGCTACTGATATTCGGTATGTGAAGAAAAATGGTTCTCTCTATGTTACTGCTCTTGGTTGGCCTGAAAGTCGATTCTTGAAATTAAAAGCACTTGCAATTAATTCCGGGAATTATCAGGGAAAGGTGAAGAGTGTGGAACTTTTGGGCTATGGCAGAGTGGAATACCGTTCAACAGAGGATGGCTTGAAAGTGCTTCTTCCTTCTGCTCCGGTTAATGCGATTGCACCTGTATTAAAAGTGAAATTTACGAGGAAAATTCAGTGATGAACCTTTCTAATCAGTTACACGATCTTGTTCTTTTAAATATTGGCCATGTTGTGCATCATGCAGATTGGAATTTTGAAGGAATATATAGCCACTTCTCCCGTATCTATCTTGTAGATAAGGGAGAAGCTTGGATTATTGTGGAGGGAGTGAAACATCATCTTATTCCGGGTTTTCTTTATTTGATTCCTGCTTTCACTCGTCATACGGACATGAGTGAGGGCGAATTCTCGCATTATTATATACATGTATTAGAGTCTACAAATCAGCGTATAAGTATTTTCGATCAATATCGTTTCCCGGTAGGTGTTCCCATTTCATTGTTCGATAAGGAACTGATGAAACGTCTTTATGACATCAATCCGAGTTGCGCTTTACAATCAAGCTTTCCGTCGGCTTACGATAATCAATCCACTCTTTTAGCTAATTTGGAAAGATATCAGAAACAGGGTTTGGCTTTGCAGTTTGAGACGAAAGGCATTTTGTTGCAATTGTTATCTCGCTTTTTGGAGCATGCTATACCGATGCAAGTCGATAAGCAGAACCGTATTTTGCAGGCCTTGCATTATATTATGGAACATTTGAATACTCCTTTAACGGTTTCGGAATTAGCTGATTATTCTTTCTTGAGTAAGGATCATTTTATTCGCCTCTTTCATAGAGAGGTTGGAATGACTCCGGTTGACTATATTGTACAGAAAAGAGTGGAGAGTGCCCAGATTGCGCTTGTTATGGAATGCAAAGCTGTGAATGAAATTGCGTCTGATCTTGGATTTCGGAATCTTTCTAATTTTAATAGACTCTTTAAGCGTATTACTGGAATGACGCCTACTGAATATAAGCGAATGAGGTTAATTGAGTAAATACTCGATTTAAAATTCGCGAATCAAATTTAGTATTTCGATCTCTTTATTAGGATGGAACCAGTGAATATCAGTGTCTTTCCGGAACCAGGTCAACTGCTTCTTTGCATAGACACGGGTGTTTTTCTTCATCCGTTCTACTGCAAAGGGAAGCTCCCAATTGTCTTTGAGCACTTCGAATATTTCTTTATAGCCCACTGTGTTTAGTGAATTGAGTTCGCAATAGGGAAATACGTTCTTGGCTTCTTCCAGCAACCCTTCTTTCAACATCTCTTCTACGCGAAGGTTGATGCGTTGAAATAATTCTTCTCGAGGCCGGTCGAGACCTATTTTAAGAATGCGAAATGGACGGATATGTTCAGAATTCTGAGTTTGGTTTCTTTTACGTAAAGAGGTGTAGGTGCATCCTGCTGTTTCAATAATTTCTAGGGCGTGTACTATGCGCTTGTGATTTTGTTTGTCGACTATCGCGTAATATTCGGGATCTAGTTTTTCCAACTCTTTCAACAGCGTTTCAAGGCCTTCTTCGTTAAGGCGCTTAATCATTTTTTCTCGAATGTTCTCTGGGATGGTGGGGATGTCGTCAATTCCTTTACATACGGCATCAAGGTACATCATGCTTCCGCCGGTCATTACAACATAGTCGTAGCTTTTAAATAGATTTTCAAGCAGAGCTAGTGCTTCTACTTCGTATTGTGCAGCGCTGTAATAATCGTTTAACTCTAGTGTCCCTACGAAATGATGCTTTATGCGTGCTAATTGTGCGGCAGTTGGCGCCGCAGTACCGATGGGTAAATCGCGATAGAGTTGACGCGAGTCTGCAGAAAGAATCTCCGTATGCAGTGATTCTGCAATACGGAGACTAAGCTCTGTTTTTCCTACTCCGGTGGGACCTAAAAGTACAATAAGAGTTTTCATCCGAGGGGTTCCTAAAAGGTCCAGATTCCCGATTAGTTTAATAAAGTGCTTTCATCGGCGATGTCGAAACCTTCCGGATCGAAATCATCGGCGTTGTAGCTTTCATCTCCATAGAAGTTCTCACCGAGGTCTTCGTGAACGTCAAGCTTTGCGGTGAAATCATCTAAATCGACGCTTTGTGCGGGAGCTTTTCCTTCACTTTGAGTGCATTTGGGCATGATGAGGTCTTTACCACAGATTATTTCAACTAATTCAATGAAGAAGCAGCGCTCAGTGAGTGGGTCGAATACGTAAACTAATTTTTGTTGTTCGTCTTCTACTAACTCGTTTAGTGGTGTTTTCTCCATCACATAATTATCTTCTTCACTGCTCAAATCCATGTCTTCGAGTGTAATTTCAGTTGTTTTCTCCCAGCTGTCTTCGCAAAGGAAAAAAGAGGTCATCTGGTTGTCGGGGAAGTTTACGCTTTCTAGAATGGCGTGATGAAAATCGAGAAAGCTCGATTCTGCGTCAATCTGGATTTCCCGTAAGAAACCTTCCACTTCGTCATTGATCAGTATAAATCGATAAACCATAATTTTTTATTTAGCTGTAAAAGGAATAATACCGCGTTGTGATGACGCGATGAATTCTATAATATATTCAATTTCAGAACTCATTGGAATTTCTTCTCTTACTTTCTCTATCGCATTAGTGGTGTTGAGGCCACTTTGGTAAATTATTCGGTAGGCATTGTGTATGTTTTCAATGAGTTCGTTGGAAAATCCATGACGGCGAAGCCCTACAAGGTTGAGCCCTGCATAAGAAATAGGCTCACGGCCTGCAATGATGAAAGGAGGAACATCTTTACTGAAGCGGCTACCACCTTGTATCATGACGAAACTTCCTACATGACAAAATTGATGCATCAGCACGTTTGCACTAATAATAGCAAAATCGTCAATAACGATCTCTCCAGCCATCTTAGTACCGTTGCCGATGATGCAGTTGCTGCCCACCATTGCATCGTGTGCTACATGCACTGTTTCCATGAGCAGATTTCCATTGCCGACCACCGTT
>Ga0302170_10000475_pt1 | contig 16071 bp, 11 predicted proteins | sample I_Fen_N2_1_FD_193492 | JGI IMG/M metagenome (GOLD analysis project Ga0302170, IMG submission 193492) | Peat permafrost microbial communities from Stordalen Mire near Abisko, Sweden - I_Fen_N2_1 | ecosystem: Environmental > Terrestrial > Soil > Wetlands > Permafrost | place: Sweden: Abisko...
AAGGGAAAGGAGTGAAAGCTTTTAAATCTTTCCTTACAAGATTTGTGTCTGCGCAAGTCACAAACTTGACATGCGCATTGTCAATGTCTTGCGTCGCAAGCCATTGCAGAGCGAGCCATTAAAAAAAACGCAAGAAAGAGGAGAAATATGAAAATGGAGTTATTAATGGGAAATCAAGCAATCGCTATGGGTGCGATTCGTGCCGGAGTCGGCGTGGTTACAGGATATCCAGGAACACCATCTACGGAAATACTCGAGACAATTGCAAAGAAAAATCCTGGTAATATATATGTGGAGTGGTCGGTTAATGAAAAAACCGCGTTAGAGGTTGCGGCAGGAGCTGCATACGCCGGGCAGCGAACAATGGTAACCATGAAACAAGTTGGAATGAATGTAGCATCAGATCCACTTATGAGCCTTGCTTATATTGGTGTAAAGGGTGGAATGGTAATCGTAGTGGCTGATGATCCAGGTCCTATATCATCACAGACAGAACAAGACAGCCGCCACTTTGGTGTTTTTGCAAAGCTACCAGTATTTGATCCATCTTCCCCAGAAGAAGCATATCTTATGATTGGTGATGCATTTGAATATTCGCAAAAGTATCATACACCTGTATTGTTTCGCCCAACCACACGGGTTTGTCATGCATATGCGACTGTTGAAGTTGATGAAAAGATCTATGAGGTTAAGCCAGAAGGATTTGTTAAAGATTCAAAGTGGGTAATATTTCCTAGACTTTCTTATAATAATCATATCAAAATTGAAGAAAGACAACCAAAATTAAGCAAAGATTTTTCTTCATACATATATAATAACGTAACAGGAACGGGTAAAACAGGAATCGCAACAGGAGGTATTAGTTACGCCTACACACGTGAGGCATTATCAAATATCGCTGGTGAATGCAAACTTTTTAAAGTTGCCACACCGCATCCATTCCCAGAGGAACTTGCATTAGAATTTTTAGATGGACTTGAGGAAGTCCTTGTAATAGAAGAACTAGATCCTGTAATTGAGAAAGAACTTATTTTCCTTTGTGGAAAATACAATCTTAACATCAATATAATGGGAAAACTTACAAAGCACATACAAAATGCTGGAGAAAACACGGTGGAGTCAGTTACTCAGGCAATTTCAAAATTCTTAGATATTCCCGCTCCTAAAGTAAAGGAAATCAAAGATTTGCCACAACTTCCGATAAGACCACCAGTTTTATGTGCCGGTTGTCCTCATAGAGCATCCTTTTATGCGGTAAAAAAGGCAATGAAAGGTATAAAAGCAGTATTTTCTGGAGATATAGGTTGCTATACGTTAGGAAATGCAAAACCGCTTGAAATGGTTGATACTTGTCTTTGTATGGGTGCGGGAATAACAATTGCACAAGGGTTACATAGAGTAGAGCCAGATACTGTGAATTTTGCATTTGTAGGGGATTCAACATTCTTTCATACTGGAATACCTGGAGTGATTAATGCAGTCTATAATGAAACAGATATTGTACTGATTGTTCTAGACAACTCTACTACTGCGATGACTGGTAATCAGCCTCATCCAGGAACTGGTCGAACAATGATGGGAAACGTCACTGAAAAAATCATTATTAGTGATGTATTAAAAGCCGTTGGAGTAAAACATGTAGTAACAATTAATCCATTTGATTTAGAAAATGCAGTTTTAGAAGTAAAGGCAGCGGCACAATTCAAGGGTATTTCAGCAATCGTATTTAAGGCTCCATGTATCGCTGTAGCACCTCCGGCTCCTTTATATGTAGTAGATAATGAAAAATGCACCGGATGTAAAAAGTGTATTAAAGAATTAGGATGTCCAGCTATTGTAAAAGATAACGATAAAGTCAAGATAGACCAAGCGTTATGCTATGGTTGTACTTTATGCGAAAATATTTGCCCATTTCATGCAATTGGAGGTTCAAATGTTGGAAAAAAATAATAAATGTGAAATAAACAAAGGGGAAAAAATGATAAATTGCATCGTTACGGGTGTTGGTGGACAAGGAACTGTTCTTGCATCGAAATTAATTGCCCAATCAGCAATGAATAAAGGCATGAAGGTTCGTACATCAGAAACAATTGGAATGTCACAAAGAGGTGGTGGAGTTGTAAGCCATGTTCGTATAGGCAATGAAATCCATTCACCATTGATAAACCTTAGTTCGGCAGATGTAATTATTGGTTTTGAACCAGCTGAGGCAGTACGCTATTTGCCTTATTTAAAAGAATTGGGTACTGTGATCGTAGCAAATAATCCAATCAAGCCAGTAACTGATTCACTGTCTGATACAAATTATAATGGTGCTGATATGATAAAATATCTAAAAGAAAATGTCGCACATTTATTTGTGTTAGATGCAGAAGCAGTATTTGAAAAATGTGGCTCGACTAAGATCTTAAACACGGCTCTATTAGGAGTGGTTGCAGCTTCAGGAGTCCTTGGATTCTCGTTGGAAGATATGGAAAAATCAATCCATGAAAAAGTACGTGAAAAATTTATACATATGAATATAAATGCACTGCATTTTGGCGCAGAAACTTATTTAAAACCAAATAGTAAAAAGTGTGAATAGAAATGAGGAAAATGATGAATCAAACTCAATTTAATGAAATTAAAGAAGTAATTATGAAAACGATGGCGACAAGCGAATTTTATAAAATGAAATTTAAAGGCATTGATTTGAACGCTATTCAAAATCAGGAGGATTTTGAAACCCTTCCATTTACAGACAAAGGCGATTTAAGAGATGCATATCCACTTGGTCTGCAAGCAGTTCCAGATAAAGATATAGTGCGTATTCATTCATCTTCAGGAACTACTGGTACACCAGTAATTATTCCATATACAAAAAAAGATGTTTCAGATTGGGCAGAAATGTTTAAACGATGCTATGAAGTGGCTGGAATCACCAATATGGATCGTATCCATATTACACCAGGATATGGGCTTTGGACAGCAGGTATAGGCTTTCAAGCAGGTGCTGAGTTATTAGGTGCTATGGCAATTCCTATGGGACCGGGTAACACAGATAAACAGATTAAGATGATGATTGATCTGAAAAGTACTGTTTTATGTGCAACATCTTCCTATGCACTTCTATTGGCGGAAGAAATAACAAAACGTGGCGTAAAGGATAAAATCCACCTTAAAAAGGGAGTGATTGGTTCAGAACGCTGGGGTGAAAAAATGCGTAAACGTATCGCTAACGAACTTGGCGTTTCGTTATATGATATCTATGGACTTACTGAAATATATGGACCTGGTATTGGAATTAGTTGCGATGAAGAAGCCGGGATGCATTATTGGGATGATTATTTTTATTTCGAAATCATTGATCAAAACACAGGAAAACAAGTTCCTTACGGAGAAATTGGGGAGTTGGTTATTACAACGTTAAAGAAGGAGGGAGCTCCATTGATTCGTTATCGTACGCATGATTTAACAAGATTTATTGTTGGCGAATGTGCTTGTGGTAGAAAGTACCCAAGAATTGATATTATTTTAGGCCGTACAGACGATATGATTAAAGTGAAAGGAATTAATATTTTTCCTGCACAAATCGATGAAGGACTCAAAGAAGTGGAAGGCGCAAGTAGTGAATATCAGGTAATGATTGACCATTTAAATGGTAAAGATATTATGACGCTGTTTTTTGAAATTGAATCAGATGTTGATAAAGCGGCAGTAGAAGATACTGTAAAACATCATTTTAAAAACAAAATTGGTATAACACTTTTTCCCAAAGCAGTTTCCATTGGCGAACTTCCAAGAAGTGAGAAAAAAACGTCAAGAATTTTTGATAATAGATACTAATTCTGAATAATCGGCCATGTTTATTAATTTTGTAAATAAACATGGAAATTATTGAGTATAATATTGCTAAATATATAGATAAAAAAAATATAATAAACTTAAAAAAAATTTGTTGACAATATATTCAAAAATAAATATACTAAGACGTTATAAAATATAAATGTAAACAACACATTTCCGGAGGAATAAGAAGTGAATATTAAGAATGTTATTTTGGGAAAACCCTTAAAAAGCAATGAAATTGCTGGAGAAAAATTATCAAGACTTTGGGGACTACCTATTTTGGCAAGCGATGCTGTTTCATCGGTTGCATATGCTATTGAAGAAATTTTATTGGTCCTGATTCCGGTGATGGGAATTATGACTTTTACTGCAGTACCGTTTGTTGTAATACCAATTTTGACGCTTTTGATAATATTAGTGATTTCTTATTCACAAATTATTGATCATTATCCAAATGGTGGTGGTGCATATGCAGTGGCAAAAGAAAATATTGGAAACAAAGCAGCTTTATTGTCAGCATCTGCACTTATTATTGATTACATTATGACTGTTGCAGTTAGTATATCGTCATCAACTGCTGCACTTGTCTCAGCGTTTCCAGCTTTTCACGCACATAAAGTAACTATTTCATTGATTTGTGTTTTTATTATCACATTAATTAATCTTAGAGGAATAAGAGAAGCCTCTAAAATATTTGGTCTACCAACTTACATATTTATTGTATCAATGGCAATTCTTATCATCGTTGGACTCATCAAATTAATGACAGGGACTTTAAACCCAATTGAGTACTCTGGCGGTGTTTTACCTCAAGAGACTATACAAGGAATCGGGATGCTTGTTATGCTGAAAGCATTTTCATCCGGATGCTCGGCGATGTCTGGTGTAGAGGCAGTTAGTAACTCTGTTCCAAGTTTTCGTGCTCCTGCTACTCGTAATGCAAAACATATTTTATTTATGTTAGGCGGAATTATTGTTTTCATCTTTGGTGGTACGTCATTGCTTGCTATTAAGCTTCAAGTTATTCCTTTAGCTGGACATACTGTACTATCACAAATTTCATCAGCAGTTTTTGGGAATTCAATTATGTTTTATATCATTCAAGTATTTACCGCTCTTATATTAATTCTTGCAGCCAATACTGCCTATAATGGATTACCTCAGTTGATGTATATTCTTGCACATGATGGTTATGTTCCTAGACAGTTTTCATCTAGAGGAACGAAACTCAGCTTTTCAAATGGTATTGTATTTATTTTTATAGTTGCATCAATGTTAATCATTGGTTTTAAAAGTGAAACACATAGACTGATACCGCTATATTCTGTTGGCGTTTTTGTATCGTTTACGATTGCTCAGTTTGGTATGTTTTTAAAATGGAGAACATTAAAAGAGAAAAATTGGCAATATAAATGTTGGATTAATGGCTTTGGTGCTATGGTAACATTTGTAGTATCTATTATTGTATTTTCTACAAAATTTATGGATGGAGCTTGGATCCTTGGATTAGCGGTTCCAATTATAATGACATTAATGTATGTAACACATAAACATTATAGTTTTGTAGGTACACAGCTTAGTCTGGATGAATTTAATCCATATAATGCAGTTTCTTCAACACAATGTATCATGTTGGTTCATGATATTAATAAACCGTTTTTAAAGGCTATTAATTATGCAAATTCTATTTCAAATAATATTACAGCATTGCATATATGCAGACATCCAGAACATGCAGAAAGCTTGAGAAAGCAGTGGCAAGAACTTCAAATTCCAGTAAAATTAGAAATAATTGAAACTCCATATCGCGATATTATCAAACCTTTGGATGATTATTTATGGGCTAGAGAAAAAGAACTAAAACATGGAGAGAATATTTCGGTTATTACAATTAAATTTGTCTCAAATCATTGGTATGATGCTATTTTACACAATCAAACAACATATTTTATCAGTCATAATTTGAGTAAACACAAAAATATTTCTACTGTAATACTTCCTTTCCACTATAATCTAAATAAAAAGATTTTTAATAAATAAGATTTGTAAATTCTATAATATAACTAAGTGAAAGAGCTATGGTCGGCAATTCGATGACTTTAGCTCTTTGTTTTTTCAAAAAACATATTGCAATATATTTTAATCTAGATATAATAATACACACAGCTTCGTGGTTACAAGGAAAGAAGAGGTCTTGAAATGTTTCTTAGAATAAAAAAGCAGTTTACAACAACACAGATGATTGCTTATGGATTTTTAATGGCAATTTTAGTGGGTTCTTTTTTGCTAACATTACCAATTGCATCAAGAGATGGAAAATTCACACCTTACGTTGATGCACTATTTACTTCAACTACTTCTATTTGTGTTACAGGTCTTACAACTGTAACTACAATCGAACACTGGAATCTATTTGGCCAGATAGTTATTTTATGTTTAATTCAATTTGGTGGATTGGGAGTGATAACATTTACTACTTCGATTTTGCTGGCATTACATAAAAGAATCACATTGAAGAATAGAATTTTAATTCAAGATGCATATAACCTCAGTACTTTGGGCGGGTTAGTTAAACTTACAATTAAGATAATCAAAGGGACATTAATGGTAGAAGGAATTGGTGCAGTCTTTTTTGCATTTAAATTCATACCGGAATTTGGCTTGCTATCGGGTATATGGAAGTCCGTATTCCATTCCGTATCAGCATTTTGTAATGCAGGAATTGATTTGATTGGTGCAAAGAGTTTTGAACCCTATGTAGGAAATGTGATTATTAATTTAACGACTATGAGCTTAATCGTTATAGGTGGTATTGGATTTCCAGTGTGGTGGGATATATTAAGAGTGATTAAAAAAGCAATAACAGAAAAACTGAATATTAGACAAACAATTAAAAAATTGCAATTACATTCAAAAATCGCAATTGCAATGACGTTTGTATTGATCACAGGTGGTGCAATTATATTGTTGTTGTTGGAATTTGATAATTCAAAAACAATTGGTGATTTATCATTCGGACAAAAAGTTATGGCATCATTTTTCCAGTCTATCACGACTAGAACAGCAGGTTATGCTACAATAGCTCAGCAAGATTTACGAAATCCATCAGCCTTTTTATGCGTTTTATTAATGTTTGTCGGAGGTTCGCCTTCAGGTACAGCTGGTGGTATAAAAACGGTTACGTTGGTAGTACTTATTTTTACTACAATATCAGTCATTAAAGGGAAGAATGATGTTGAAATATTTGATCGAAAAATAAATAAGGATTTATTTAAAAAAGCATTGGCGATAACCTGTTTTAGCACATTCGTATTAATCCTATCAACAATGACTTTATCAATCGTTGAAAATGCGAATTTTATTGATATACTTTATGAAACAACGTCTGCAATTGCTACAGTAGGACTAACTAGGGGGTTGACTCCGAACTTATCAGTAATGGGTAAAGTGATTATTATTATAACAATGTATTTAGGACGAATCGGACCAATTACCTTAGCATTAATGTTTAATGTAAAAAGAGCAAAAGGTAAGGAACGTTGTTTGCCTGAAGAACAAATATTGATTGGTTAACAAAAAAACTTAGGGAATATTTGATACAAAAGGAGATAAATTGGAAAAAAAAGAATTCGTGGTTTTGGGACTTGGAAGATTTGGAAAGAGCGTTGCAACTACTTTAGCTGAAGGTGGATGTGAGGTCTTAGTAGTAGATGTAGATGAAAATATTATTAATGAGATAGCAGATCAAGTTACCTATGCCGTAAAAGCAGATGCTACAGATGCGGACACGTTAAAAACATTAGGAATCAGTAACTTTGATGGGGCTATTATTGGTATGGGAGAAAATCTTGAAGCCAGTGTTATGGCAACCATATTAGTAAAAGAATTAGGAATACCATATGTCTTGACGAAGGCACACAGTGAATTACATGCAAGAATATTAAAAAAAGTTGGAGCCGATATGGTCGTTTTTCCGGAAAAAGAGACTGGAATCAGAATCGCTAACAATCTTATGAGTGATAATTTCTTTGATGCGATCGAATTATCCTCAACATTTAGCCTGATGGATATAGAAGCTTTAGACATATGGATAGGGAAAAGCTTAAGAGATTTGAAATTAAGAACAACCTTAAAAATAAATGTTATAGGAATTAGGAAAAAGGAAAATCTTAACATTAATCCAGCGGCGGACGATGCAATCGAAAAGGGCGACGTACTTGTAATTATAGGGAATAATGAGACTTTAAATAAACTCGCAAACACAAAATCACAAATCTAATTCAATGAATATCAGGCTTTATCCATAAAATGTAGTTGGTAATATTATTACTAATATGATATAATATTAGCTTAGTGTATGTATGGATAAAGCAAATTAAAGATTCACTTTATTCATGCACAAGATTTGTGCTTACAGCACAAACTTGATATGCGTAAAGACACGCGTAGAAATGATGAAAAGCATTTGCACAATATTATCTTAAGGAGTACATTAAGTGAAACATAGAAAAAAACAGCTCGGAATTCTTATATTATTGGTGATAGCAAGTCTTGCTATTTTGGCATATATGAAGTTTTTTAATGGTAGTTTAGTATATTTTACAACCGGGTTGGATGATAATACTATTTTTAAGGTCGCAGATAAAACTGCAACGAAGGTTGAGACAGAAGTTCTTATTTCTGATGCGAAGAATCAATATGAGGATTTCTTTGGAAAAGATGTTTGGAGTCAGAATATCGATAATATATCTTTTGAAGATTATGCAAAGGATCAAATTAAATCGAAGCTGATTAGAATTAAATGTATGAATGTACTTGCAAAGGAAAGAGGCGTCGTACTTGATAGAACCGAAGAAGCAAATGTAGAGACGGCGACTAAGGAGTATATGGCAGCATTGACGAGCGATGAGATAAGCTCATTAGGAGTTACTGAAAGTAATGTTGCACATATGTTTACTGAATTTGCTATAGCACAGAGGTTATTTAATGATATGACAAGCCAAGTGGCCATAGAAGTTAGTGCAGATCAGGCTAGAGTAATCACGATTCAATATATTTGTGCTGACTCATCGGCTAATATTGATGCTGCGAAAGCTAGAATTGCTGGGGGCGATAGTTTCTTTTATGTGGCGCGTGAAACGAATAGTGATGGTCAGTATGAGTACGAATTAAAACGTGGAGAGATGGATATTGCGTTTGAAGATGCAGCATTTAATCTTAAAACAGGGGAAACAAGTAATATTATACAATGTGGTGAGAAGTATTACATCATAAAATGTATAAGTGATAATAATAAGACAAAAACTGAGTCTAACAAGAATTCAATTATATCTGATAAAAAACTCAAGGCATTTAATGATATATTTGAAAACTATGAAGCTTCTTTATATGTTGAGTTTAATCATAATCTTTGGGCAAAATGTAAGATGCCAGAGGCTACCAAAGCTTCGGCGAATTTTGAAAACATATTTGATAGTTATTTCAAATAGAAAATAAAGAATGGGTAATTACATAGCAACGAAAAGCACTTTATGAATTACCTAGAGTGCTTTTTCCTTGTAAAATTAGTGTTTAGAAAGGGGATAAAATGGAAAACAAAAAATATGACGCAACTAGTATTTCTATTTTGGAAGGACTTGAGGCGGTTAGAAAACGTCCTGGTATGTATATTGGAAGTGTATCAACAAAAGGACTTAATCATCTAATTTATGAAATTGCAGATAATGCAGTAGATGAACATCTGGCTGGTTATTGTAGTGAAATAGACGTAACACTTAATAATGACGAAACTGTAACGATTAAGGATAATGGTAGGGGAATTCCTATAGGAATTCATCCAAAGGCTGGAATTCCTGCAGTTGAAGTGGTATTTACAATACTTCATGCTGGAGGGAAGTTTGGCGATGGTGCTTATAAGATTTCAGGTGGATTACATGGAGTTGGTGCTTCTGTAGTCAATGCACTTTCGGAATGGCTAGAAGTAGTAATTAAGGTAGACGGGGGAATCTATAAGCAACGTTACCAAAGAGGAAAGGTAATGGCTCCTCTTGAACAGATAGGAACTTGCCGAAAGAATGATACAGGAACTACTGTAACATTTCTTCCAGATTCCGAAATATTTGAAAAGACAAAGTTCAAGTCTGATGCAATAAAAAGTAGACTTCATGAAACCGCATATCTTAATCCAGGCCTTATTATTAATTATGAGGATAAAAGACAAGGGGAGCAGGAACAACTTGTATTTCATGAACCTGATGGTATTAAGTCATATGTGAGAGCTTTAAACGATGGAAAAGAACAAGTTCATGATATTGTATATTTTAAAAGAAGTAGTGAAGGAATTGAAGTTGAAATTGCATTCCAATTTGTAAATGAATTTGAAGAAAACATCCTTGGATTTTGTAATAACATTTACACGCAAGAGGGTGGCACACATATTACTGGCTATAAAACAAAATTTACAACAATCATCAATCAGTATGCAAGAGAGCTTGGTATTTTGAAAGAAAAAGATGCGAACTTTACTGGATTAGATGTACGTAATGGTATGACAGCAATTGTTGCAATTAAACATCCAGATCCTAGATTTGAAGGTCAGACAAAGACAAAACTTGATAATCAAGATGCCGGAAAAGTGGTTCAGGAAATCACTGGCGATGAGATGCAGTTGTATTTTGATAAGAATGTTGAGACCCTAAAAAATGTTATTTCATGTGCTGAAAAGTCAGCTAAGATTAGAAGAGCAGAAGAGAAAGCAAAGACTAATTTATTAGTGAAGGCTAGATTTTCATGCGATAGTAATGGAAAACTTTCTAATTGCGAGAGCAGGAACTCGCAGGAATGTGAAGTGTTTATTGTAGAAGGAGATTCTGCTGGAGGTTCTGCAAAGACTGCTAGAAATAGAAAGATACAGGCAATTCTTCCTATCAGAGGGAAGATTCTTAATGTTGAGAAGGCTACGATAGATAAAGTACTTGCGAATCAAGAAATCAAGACGATGATTACAGCTTTTGGATGTGGCTTTCTTGAAGGATATGGTAATGACTTTGATATTTCAAAGTTAAGATATGGTAAAATAATAATTATGACGGATGCGGATGTTGATGGGGCACATATTGCAACATTACTTTTAACATTTTTTTATAGATTTATGCCGGAACTTATTAATCAAGGACATATATATTTGGCGACGCCACCCCTTTACAAGGCGATTCCTAAAAAGGGCGAGGGTGAATACCTATTTGATGACAAGGCTTTGGAAAAATACAGAAAAGCACATACTGCATTATTTACGCTTCAGCGTTACAAAGGTCTTGGTGAGATGGATGCAGATCAATTATGGGAAACAACACTGAATCCAGAAACAAGAATTTTGAAACAAGTAGAGATAGAAGACGCTAAGATGGCCACAGAAGTCACTTCAATGTTAATGGGAAGTGAAGTACCACCTAGAAGAGCTTTTATATACAAGCATGCGAATGAGGCCCAAATAGATGCATGATGATTTGAGGGGAAAAAACTTATTCTTATAGGTGTGGGTGAATAACCATTTATAATTATGCATTTGCCTTGCCTTTCCTTCAAACAGCAAAGGGCGCTGTTTTCAGCCGGTCTGCGGAAAATGTATAATTATAAATGGTTATTCACTTGTACATTATGAAATGAGTTTTGGTGCTCAAATCATTGCTAAAAGGACTGAAAACAAAGCGACTAAAAGCGATTAAAGAAATCATAGGAATTAAAATGATTTCTATTTAGAATTGGTTGATGAATAGATATAAACAATGGGTGCGAACAATAGAGATGAACAATAGAAACACATAATAGATACACATAATAGAAACACATAATAGATACACATAATAGATACACATAATAGATACAAACAACAGATGCAAACAACAGATACAAATAAAAGATATTAAGATAAAATGTAAGAGGGAGCAAGTTATGGCAGGACAAATTATTAAAACAGAATTTTCTGAATTGATGCAAAAGTCATATATTGACTATTCAATGAGCGTTATTACGGCAAGGGCTCTTCCAGATGTAAGAGATGGTCTAAAACCAGTGCAAAGAAGGGTCCTTTACGCAATGGATCAACTTGGACTAAATTATGATAAGCCACATAGAAAATCAGCTCGTATTGTCGGTGATACGATGGGTAAATATCATCCTCATGGTGACAGCTCTATCTATGATACCTTAGTTGTTATGGAACAGGATTTCAAAAAAGGAATGGCACTTGTTGACGGTCATGGTAACTTTGGCTCAATAGAGGGAGATGGCGCTGCCGCAATGCGTTATACGGAAGCGAAGCTCATGAAATTTACTCAAGAAGTTTACCTAGCTGATCTTGACAAGAATGTGGTTGATTTTGTCCCAAACTTTGATGAAACGGAGAAGGAGCCTGAAGTCCTTCCTGTTAGAGTTCCCAATCTATTGATAAATGGTGCTGAGGGCATTGCAGTTGGTATGACAACTAGTATTCCACCCCATAATTTGGGCGAAGTAGTTGATGCGGTTTGTGCATACATGGACAATGAAGATATTTCAACAGAAGAATTAATGCAAAGTGTAATTGGACCAGATTTTCCAACGGGTGGAATCGTTGTAAATAAGAGCGAACTTTTAGGTATATATGAAGGCGGAACTGGTAAAATAAAGGTCCGTGGCAAGGTTGCATTAGAACCAGCTCAAAAAAAAGCGGATAAAGACAAGCTTGTAATTAGTGAAATCCCTTACACAATGATTGGCGCTAATATTGGTAAATTTATTTCTGATATAGTGGATTTAGTCGAAAGTAAGAAAACTTCAGATATTACTGATGTTTCAAATGAATCATCAAAAGATGGAATCAGGATTGTAATAGAATTAAAGAAAAATGCTGATGTGGATAATCTGATTAATATGCTCTACAAAAAAACGAGACTTGAAGACACCTTTGGAGTAAATATGCTTGCAATAGTTGATGGAAGACCTGAAGTTATGGGACTTAAGAAGATTATTGAACATCATATTAACTTTCAATATAATTTGGCCACCAGAAAATATACAACACTTCTTAATAAAGAATTAGACAATAAGGAAATCAAAGAAGGTCTCATTAAGGCTTGCGATATCATTGATTTGATTATAGAAATTCTTCGTGGAAGTAAGAATTTAAAGCAGGCGAAAGCATGCTTGATTTCAGGAGATGTAAGCGATATTAAGTTTAAGTCAGAGCAGTCAAAAAAAGAAGCTGCAGCGCTGAACTTTACGGAAAGACAATCAACAGCAATTCTTGAATTGAGATTGTATAGATTGATTGGTTTGGAAATGCTTGCGTTGCAGAAAGAATATGAAGAAACACTTGCTAAAATCGCAGAATATGAAAAGATTCTTGGAAGCAAAAAAGCAATGGCAAATGTAATTAAAAAAGATTTGCAGAAAATCAAAAAAGAATATTCAATTGATAGAAAAACAGTGATTGAAGATGGTAAAGAAGCTTCTTTTGAAGAAAAGAAAATAGAAGAGCAGGAAGTTATGTTTATCATGGATCGTTTCGGTTATGCGAAAACGATAGATATGGCTGCATATGAGAGAAATAAAGAAGCTGTTCATAATGAAAATAAGTATATTTTCTCATGTATGAATACTGATAAAATATGTATTTTTACTGATAATGGTAACCTTCATCAAATTAAAGTGCATGATATTCCATTTACAAAATTCAGAGACAAAGGAACACCGATTGATAATCTGGGAAATTATGATAGTAGCGGTGAAAACATTATTTACTTGTGCAATTCTCATTCAATTAAGAATGTTAAAATGTTGTTTGCAACCTATATGGGGATGATGAAGCTTGTAGATACTGCGGAATTTGAAGTATCTAAAAAAACTGTAGCTTCCACGAAGCTACAAGAGGGTGATAAACTGTTAGGAATATATGCAACAGATGCAACTGTTGCGCTATATTCTAAGTTTTCATTAGATGGTGAAGTAAGCGAGGAAGAAGTAGTGGAAAGTCATCAAAATATTATTCTTCAGACTGTAAATGGTGTATTCTTAAAATTCCCACTTTCAGAAATACCGGAAAAGAAAAAAAGTGCAGTTGGTGTAAGAGCAATGAAACTTGTAAATGGTGATATGATTGAAGATTTATATCTGCTTTCACATTCATCAGAAGTGACGATTGATTACAAAGGGCGAGAAGTCGATTTAAATAAGATGAAGATGGCTCATAGAGATACAAAAGGTATTAAACTGCGAGTATAATCAAATAATGAGAGAGTGCGTGGATAGTGTGAAAACATTTGATACGCATTTTTTATTTGGCATAAGGTGAAATTAAATCAGTTACATTCGGATCGTGCCTTTTCACATATTTTACCTAATCTTTACAAACTTTATTCACATTTGTAAGGTAGAATGAGCTTAGATAAGAATAGAAAAAACAATAAAACCTATTCAATATATGAGTTAAGGAGACATGTAGATGGCAATTGAAGTTTTTAACCGAAATGAAAAAAAATATATTATGGACGAAAAAACATACAAGCAATTACTTATACGATTGGAAGATTATATGGAGCTAGATGCATATAATATTGGTCAGGATTTCTACAGTATAAGCAATATTTATTATGATACTATGGATGATAAGCTGATTAGAAATTCTATTGAAAAGCCAATATATAGAGAAAAATTGAGAGTGAGAAGTTATGGAATTCCATTGATTGAAGATCAGGTCTATATAGAAATCAAGAAAAAATATAAGGATAATGTTAACAAGAGAAGGACAGCTATGAAACTTGCTGATGCATATGATTATTTAAATAATGATATATATCCTGATTTTAATCAAAATAAAATAAACATGCAAGTATTTAATGAGATTGATTATTTTAAAAAATTCTATAAAGTAGTTCCCAAAGTTCATATATCATATGATAGAAGAGCTTATTTTGAACAAGATGATGGTGATTTCAGATTGACATTTGATACTAATATTAAAGCAAGACGGGATAATATTAGACTTGAAGCAGGAGATGGTGGCGACAAATTGCTTGAGGATGGGAAATATTTAATGGAAGTTAAGATAAGTAATGCGGCACCAATATGGTTCACGAGACTTATGGCTGAATTTAATATTTATCCTACTTCATTTTCAAAGTATGCGTCCGAATACAAAAGATATATAAATAATATGATAACTAAAGGAGAACACATATGTTTGAATCAATATTTACAGCATCTGCAGACAATACAATTTCAATTAGTTCAGCAATTTTAGGACTGGTGGCAGCAATCGTGATTGGTTTGGTGATTGGCGTATCTTACATGAAAGCTTCAAAGAAGAAGGGCTTTAATATCGATTTTATTATAGGGCTTGTAATTCTTCCAGCAATTGTCTCGGTAGTAATACTTCTTATTGGTAGTAATATAGCAAGAGCCTTCTCAATGGCAGGTGCATTTGCATTAGTACGTTTTAGAAGTGCACCAGGTAGTGCAAAAGATATAGCGGTTGTGTTTTTTGCGATGGCATCAGGATTAGCTTGTGGATTAGGTTATATTGTATTTGCGGCTATATTTGTAGTGACCATCATAGCGGTTCTTCTAGTGCTTTCGTTATCAGAATTTGGTGAGAACAAATCATTTTCAAAACAATTAAAAATAACTATTCCAGAGAATTTAAATTATCAATCCGCATTTGATGATATATTTACTTCATATACTCAAAAAACAGAACTTAGAAATGTAAAAACAACTAATATGGGAACTTTGTTTGAATTGACGTTCATAGTAGGCATGAAATCAAATATTAACGAAAAAGCATTTATCGATGAAATTAGATGCAGAAATGGGAATCTGAATATATCGTTAGGGATAATTCCCGATCAAAGTTATTCTATGTTGAATTGATACGGACGAAAAAACTGATATATGTCCTCTTGTTCGCTATTGCCTCTACAACCATACGGAATTGTCTGTATTCGGTTTGACACCAAAGATGGTGTCAACCGCCTACAGACAATTCCGTATGGCAGTAACGGCAAATGCGGACAATAGAGGACATATATTAGTTTTTTCTGATTTTCCGTTGCATCAATTAACATAGAATCTGCGTCAAAAACTTACCGCTGCGGGCACATTGATTCGTTTTTTACAGTTCTTATACGAGTGGAGTGAATCATACCAACAAGGTATCGTCTGAGCATATAGGCTCAGTGCAGTTTTTTGAATTGCCAACGAGCAGAA
>Ga0302170_10000476_pt1 | contig 16052 bp, 10 predicted proteins | sample I_Fen_N2_1_FD_193492 | JGI IMG/M metagenome (GOLD analysis project Ga0302170, IMG submission 193492) | Peat permafrost microbial communities from Stordalen Mire near Abisko, Sweden - I_Fen_N2_1 | ecosystem: Environmental > Terrestrial > Soil > Wetlands > Permafrost | place: Sweden: Abisko...
CACCCCCCAGCCAACCCCCAGGAAACCCCCTTTAATATCTCTCTATACTATGAATGAGTAAATAGTGAATGGTTAACCGGCGAAGTCAGTATGCCGAAGCAACAAACAGGGAAATTTAGTACGACGGACTAGCCGGTGAAACGGACGACGGGAGTGGGTTAATCCCCTACGGGGAACTGCCAGGTGAGAAAAATCATTTCTATGGATATTAATTCCCTACGGGAAAAATGGGAAAGACTGTATTTTGTTCTCAAAATCCGTTTCTCCGTCAGGAGATCAATATCCATAGAAATAAGTCCATAACAATAACATTTCCCCGTCAGGGGATGAATATCTTATGAGATAGTGTGAATGGTTTGCTGCTGTAGATCTATCCGGTCGTTTAAACCGTTCTGGAATAGATTAAAAGCATTAAATCGCAGCCTAAATGATCAACTTCCCCCTCGTTGGAAAACGAGACACCGGATTAATCCCCTACGGGGAACTGCCAGGTGAGAAAAATCATTTCTATGGATATTAATTCCCTACGGGAAAAATGGGAAAGGCTGTATTTTGTTCTCAAAATCCGTTTCTCCGTCAGGAGATCAATATCCATAGAATTAAGTCCATAACAATAACATTTCCCCGTCAGGGGATAAACAGCTTATGAAGTTGTGATTGGGCATGTTGCTATATGTCTATCCGAACGTTTAAACCCTTCTGGCAGTTAAGTTGCAACAGTTTTTTATTCCTAAAATTCAATACTTTTTGTGCTTATTTAAAATAAACACACAAAACGTTGGGGGTGTTAAAACAAGTTCGTACTTTTGGACGGAAATACAGATAAAGGAGTGCAGATCCTAAGAATACAAGAACTCGGATTACAAATATATAAACCCAGTTAACCAGACTTAGCCAATATAAAAAACATAAAAACCTAGAAAACCATGAATGACCAAAAATTTAATATCGCAGTCCTGATTGACGGTGATAACGCACAGGCTAAACTCATTAAAGAAATCATTGAAGAAGTTTCAAAATATGGAAAGGCTACTATCAGACGAATATATGGTGACTGGACTTCTAATCAGATGAATAGCTGGAAAGAAATAATTAACCAGTACTCAATAAATCCGATACAGAAATTTTCGTATACTACCGGAAAGAATTCAACTGACAGTTCACTCATTATTGACGCAATGGACATTCTGCATGGTCAAAACGTGGATGGTTTTTGTATTGTTTCGAGTGATAGTGATTATACCGGACTTGCCAAAAGAATACGAGAAGAAGGACTTTTTGTAATGGGTATTGGTCATAGAACGACACCCATTGCATTTGTAAACTCTTGTGAGATTTTTACATTTGCTGAAAACTTACTTCTGGACGCAGAATTGACTGACGTGAAAGCAGAAGAGAAAATAGGAGTGAAAAAGGTTGAAACGACTCACTCTAAGCCTAAGAAAGCTTCTCTAAAAACGATTGAAAAACCGGAAGTAAAACATGAAGCAAAGGTGCGTTTTCCAAGACTTGATATAAGTATTATCGACAAGGCTTTTGAAATATCAACCAATGAGGAAGACGAGGCCTTTATCGCAAAAGTGGGCTCTTCACTCAGAAAGATTGACCCTAGTTTTGACTCCAGAACATATGGATTTAAGACTTTAACTCAACTTATTAAAAGCATAGATAAATATACGATTGTTAAGAATGAAGTAAATGGACTAAATCACCCACTTGTCAAACTGAAATAACTGCCGTTACACATGCCTAAGGATAGTAGGTGGTTGACGGGTATATGGCGGATAGGATTTGAGTCCTGGTCACTGCTTCGTTCATACCAAACTATCCGAAATTGCAACTGTTTAAACATGGACGAGTAAAGGGGCTGTCAGGTTGAGACAGCCTTTTTTATGCAGGATCGCTTTAAATGAATATCGTTGTCGCAGAATCAGACTCCACAGTGCTATATTCCCAACAATCAGCAAAAAAGACCTGCCGTGATCTGTCTGCTCTCAGAAACTCGTGTTGTGTAGCCGGATAATATCTGAATTGTGGATTAGGAATTCTTTTATTGTTTGTTGTATCTTTGCACCACGATAAAAAAAACAGGATAAAGAAAATGCTTTCAAAACAAGAACGTTCGGAGATAATAGCGCTGATAAAACACGAAGTTATACCTGCCATAGGCTGTACGGAGCCTGTAGCTGTTGCATTGGCTGTTGCTAAAGCAACGGAAGTATTAGGAATACTACCCGATAAAATTGAAGTATACCTGAGCACCAACATGCTTAAAAACGCCATGGGTGTTGGCATTCCCGGCACAGGTATGGTGGGGTTGCCCATTGCCATTGCACTGGGTGCACTGGTAGGAAAATCGGAATACGGGCTCGAAGTGCTCAAAGACTTAACCCCCGAAGCCCTAGAACAAGGCAAGAAAATGATTGATGACAAAGTGATGACTGTCTTCCTGAAAAAGAAAATAACAGAGAAACTGTACATTGAAGTGAATGCGAAAAGCGGAAACGACAAAGCTCAGGTTATTATTACCCACGATCATACCCGCTTCAGCCATGTTGAGAAAAACGGAACGGTACTGCTGCACCTGAATGATAAATCCGATGGTAGCACCTCTGAAGAAAAGGAAGTAGACTTATCGTTTAAAATAGTTTGCGATATGGCTCTAGAAAGCCCGGTTGAGGAGATCCGGTTTATCCTGCAAACAGCGGTTATGAACAAAGCAGCTTCCAACGAATCATTGAAAGGCGATTATGGTCACTGTGTAGCTCAAACCGTGCGTCATGGCAGCCAACAAAACATTATGGGGGATACCATATTTACCCGAATGCTATCGGTGACAGCTGCTGCCTGCGATGCCCGTATGGCGGGAGCCATGTTCCCGGTAATGAGCAACTCCGGCAGTGGAAACCAGGGTATAGCCGCCACACTTCCGGTATCGGTGTTTGCCGAAGAAACAGGCCGTTCGGAAGATGAGCTGGTTCGTGCTTTGACATTAAGCCATTTGATGACCATTTATATCAAGCAGAGCCTTGGCCGGTTGTCAGGCTTGTGTGGGGCGGTAGTAGCTGCTACAGGCTCGGCATGTGGCATTACTTATTTGATGGGTGGTTCGCGGGAACAGATTGCTTTTTCGATTAAAAACATGATTGGTAATATTACCGGAATGATTTGTGATGGTGCAAAACCCAGTTGTGCGTTAAAGGTCTCTAATGGCGTTTCCACAGCTACGTTATCGGCATTGATGGCCATCGACAACAAAGTGGTTAGTTCCATGGAAGGAATTACCGATGAAGATGTGGATAAAACCATTCATAACCTGACTAAAATAGGGTCGGAAGCCATGATTGAAACGGATAAAATGGTATTGGAGATTATGACTACAAAAAATGACTAACAAAACAGGGGCGTAAATAGTTAAAACAACCTTGTTTGTAGGGCTTATTGGAGCTTAATGTATCAGGGGTTGAAAACGTTAACTTAAAAGATGACAGGTGTAAACATGTCATCTTTTTTTATGCCCGTTCATAATTTACATAAAACCGGAACTATCTTTTTAATGTGAAGTCTTTTGTTTTAGCAATTTAGATATTTTATCTTTCAGGTTATCTAACCTAAAACGAATTCAGGAGCATTGTCATTTAGTAAGTAAATGAGATATATTTGTATCAAATATAAAGAAAAGTGTTGTGAATTGTAGGAAATAATTGTAACTTGCACCGCTTTTTGTACTACACACATTTGAATTTTATTCAAAAAAAAGAAGTGCTGTGTATAAATAAGATCCTAAAAAGCAGAAAATCACGTTTATTTTAACATGAAATATACCATAAACTGATTACTATTATACCAACATCTAGGTATTGTGAGAGTCTGTTTATAGCGCTAATTTTGCCAACAAATTAATTTCAAACGTTTGCGTAAGCTTTATTGTTTTTTTTTAGTAAATAATTAAATATATAAGATATGAGAAAGATTTTTACACTATTTTGTGTCGTATTAACGACAATTTTCTCTGCTCAGGCCGATAATGCCACTTTTAGTTGGTCTTTAAAAGGTGGAAATACGGCAGCTGACCGTTCAGCTGATGTTGTGGTAGATGCAAACGGCAATGTGTTTACTGCTAACTATTTTGCAAACACAACAAAGTTTAATGGGGTAGCGCTGACTGGTTCCCCAGCAAATAAAGATGGGAACTATGACAACAATCTATTTGTCAGTAAAATAAGTCCAGCGCAAACCACTTTGTGGCATATATATTCAAATGTAGGTGTAGTAACTCCAATGGCTATAACGACTACACCAAGCGGCGATTTGATTGTAACAGGAACCATTCGTGATCTAGCTAAAGGAACCGCAGGCAATGCCAATATTATTGATGCAGCAGGGACGATAACTTCATTCACAGGTTTAAATAATTCTTCTGTTCAATCCTTTGTAGCAAAATTTAATGCCAGTGGCATCATCCAATGGGTAAAGGAATTCAATTCAAGTGCAACTAAGGATAAGGCTGTAACAACAAATGCCCTGGCAGCCGATGCCAATGGAGATGTGTATTTAACTGGAATTTATACAACTAGTGTAATCCTTCCTGCAGCGATTCCCATTACATTAACTTCAACCAATACCACTCAAGCGGCTTTTATAGCAAAATTAAATGGCTCGACAGGTGATAATATCTGGTCTAAGACATCGACAGGATTAATAGCGTCTGAAATACTTCAAGGATTGGCATATGGAGATGATGGATACTTATATGCAGCAGGTGACTATAAAAATGTGACAACTCCAATTGCGATAACTATTGGTGGCAAAACTTTCACTCCAAGTGTGGGAGCCGACTTAACCTTGATTAAATTAGATACTGACGGTAATATAATTTATATTCAAGAACGTCCAAGTGTAACAGGAACTACAATCCGAGATGTTCGGGTAAAAGATATCGCTGTTAAGAGTGGAAAAGTCTTTGTAGGTGGATCCTTTTATGGTGATTTTGGTGGGATACTATTTTCGGATGCTGCTTTAACCTCATCTTCTTCTTACTTAAACGGATTCCTTGCTACCTTTAATTCTTCCACAGGAAGTGATCTTTGGCACAAAGGTATTTTTTCTCCAGCCATTGCAGAGGTAGATGGTCTCACTATTGGAAATGACAATAACTTATTTGCATTTGGGTATTATTATAATAAAATAGGCACAGCAGCGGCAGGGGATGCAGATTTTGGCAATGGTTTTAAATTGACCGATGCATCTAATAATTCAGGGGATTTGTTTTTATCTTCCTATAATGTGACAACCGGAGTTACGCTCGGAGTTCATTTAGTGGGAAAAGGTGCAACTTTCGAAACAGCAAATAGCTTAACAAGCTTTGGTAGTAATCTTTATTTGCTAGGCAGCTCAAATTCAGCGACTCTAACCTTTGAGGATGCATCTACTTATTCAACAGTGGGTGGGTATGATTTCTTTTTAGTTGATTACACCGTCGTTAATCCTTCGACAGGCATTATCTCTTCCGAAGCTTCAAAACTTCCTTTCTCATATGTTGACCATGCAAACCATCTGGTTGTAGTAAAAAATGCAGGAGACATAAAGTCTGCTAAAATAATAGATACAACAGGAAGGATCATTAAAACCACTTCCAACAACAATAATGATGTGATAAATATAAACGCTCAAGGAATTACATCTGGAGTCTATATTTTACAGCTTACAGCTTCGAACAGTCAGATCACCTCACAGCGGTTAATTATCCAGTAATAACTGGGAACCAATTGTATTCAGATAGTTCGCTTATCCGGTTGTTTCGACATCGGATAAGCGAATATCATTGTTTCAGGGGAGGCTATTTATTATATATCTGAAAACCAGCTTATACCATTTATTTATAACCATTTTTCAACGTTTCGTGCATGAGATATTTCCAACTGAACATTATTGTCATCTTGTTAATGACTGCCTCTGTATTAACCGCACAAAACTACAGGTTAACGGGTGCGTGTAAGGATCGGGGGACACACGCTCCAACAGAGTTAGCGACTATCTATATCAATGAGCTGGCACAAGGCAGTTTTACGGATGCCAGGGGTTCTTTTGAAATAAAAAACATCCCCTCCGGAACATACCATGTACGTGTTTCGTATTTAGGTTATGAGACGATAGATACTCTTGTTCAGATTACTAAAACTGCTTATTTAAGCTTTTATCTTACCAAAACCTCCCTGCAACTGAAAGAAGTGAATGTCATGGCACGCGAAAAGAAGCAGTCGTCGACAACTTCTACCATCAAACTAGCTGCTATAGAACACCTGCAACCTTCGAGCGTAGCCGACGTATTGCAACTCCTTCCGGGCGGATTACTGTCCGACTCGAAGCTCAATGTGGCTAATCAGGTTTCGATGCGACAGGCAGGCAGTGATGTGAATACCTCTCTGGGAACAGCTATTGTGGTAGATGGTGTCCCCATGTCGAACAATTACAATATGCAATCCATTTATGGAACGTCATCGTCCGATGTAGGGAGCAGTAAAAGTTCAGTGAATAGCGGAGTCGACCTGCGGCAGATATCTACCGATCATGTGGACGAAGTGGAAGTGATCCGGGGTATTCCTTCGGTTAAGTATGGCGATTTGACAAGTGGAGCTATTATCATAAAATCAAAGAAAGGTGAGACACCACTTACTGTCCGCGTAAAATCAGATCCGTTGAACAAGCTGGTATATGTAGGCAAGGGTTTTCGCCTGCCAAACGATGGTGGAACACTGAACTTCGGCATTGACTACACCAAATATGTGGCTGATCAACGTAGCCCGTTCGATCAATATGAACGTATTACGTCGAATCTGAATTATGAGAAGCTGTTTAATAAAGTATTCTTGTCCACCACTCAAGTAGCTTTTACCGGAACACTTGACAAGCAAGTTACCGATCCGGACATCATGAATAAGGAAGATAATTATAAATCAAACTATAAAAGTTTCAGGTTCAGCAATTCCGGTGCCTGGAACATTAATAAAGGCATGTTGTATAAAATGGACTATACACTTTCAGCCAATTACGCGCAGGATGTATTAAACCGTACAAAAACCGTGACGCTGAATTCGCCTATGGGAATTACGCTTAGCAGTACAGCGGGTGAATCAGTTGGCCAGTATCTTCCTTCAGAATACTTGTCGACCTATAAAGTGGATGGGAAGCCGTTTAATTTTTACTCACAGGTAACAGCCTATTTACACCCTCATATCGGCAAGACTTTTAATAATGTATTGTTGGGAGGAGAATTCAGGTTAGATAAAAACTTTGGAGAAGGCAGCATCTATGATTTGACCACTCCGCCCTTCCCTACCCAAAGCTCTTCGAGCCGTCCAAGAGCTCCTAAAGATGTTCCATCATTACAGAAAATGACTTTTTTCGCCGAAGATAATTTCAGTGTCAATATAGGAAAGGGGAAATTAGGAATTACAGCCGGACTGCGTGGAACCAGCTTAGGTAATTTGTCGGAGCAAAGTGCAATGCATAATAAGTTCTATGTAGAGCCACGTTTAAATATCAATTACCAGCTGCCGGCCTGTCAATTTCTGGGTGAATCTCTTGAAATAGGACTGAAAGCGGGTGTTGGCGATCAGTTGAAATTTCCTACCGCTTTACAGCTTTATCCGGAAAAAGCGTATTACGACATTTCTGAACTGAATTATTATTCTACAGCGAACGAGAGCAACCGCCTGGTCTATCTCCTGACAACGATTAAAGACCGGACAAACTATCAATTAACCCCTGCACGCAACCGGAAATTTGAAGCTGGCTTTGATTTAAATTACAGGGGAATGTCCCTAACAGTTACTGCTTTCCGGGAAAATGAGCATAATGGCTTTGAAGAGCAAACTCTTTATTTTCCGCAGGCTTATAAATTATACAACACCAATTCATTTACAGGAACGGGTACCCCTACTATAAATGATTTTACGTATGCGTATAAATCTATGTTTCTTTCCTATTCTACAACCACCAATGCGGCGACAGTGATTAAAGAAGGGCTTGAATATCAGTTTTCGACCAGAAAAATCAAATCGCTCAATACTGAGATTGTATTGAATGGTGCCTGGTTTCGTACACACTACGATATAAGCCAACCACGGTACGAATATCCTAATATTGTGGTGAATGGCGATTATTATCCTTACGTGGCAGTTTTCAATGCCGGGAATGACAGCAAAGTGCAGGAGCAGTTTAATACTACTTTGTTCTTCAACACGCATTTTTCAAAACAACGTTTACTGTTCTCTACATCCATTCAATCTGTCTGGTACACTTCATACAAGATGGATCAATATAGTGGCATTCCGGATTCCTATATTGATCTAAATGGTACAACCCACGCATTTACCGATGTTGAAAAACAAAGTTCAGCGTTTAAATCGTTGATTGAAACTTTCTCATCGGCCTATTTCAATACTGAAAGTACTCCTATATCGCTCGAAGTAAACCTGAAAGTAACTAAAGAGATCGGAAACAATCTGAAACTTTCATTTTTTGTGAATCGTCTTCTGGACTTCAATCCACGATACACTACCCGTTTTGGCGTATCCACCCAAAAATGGGTAACTCCGTTTATGGGTGCTGAGATCCAGATTAAATTATAAAACTATGTTGAAAACTATGACAAATAAGGCATCAGCATTCAGGCAGACTATTGTTTGTCCTAAAATAATACCATTGATATTTCTGGTTTCAATGCTTGCCGGATGCCAATTGAAGGACGTCCCGTTCACTCAGGTTGAAGTAACCATTTCACTACCCGATGATGCCTTACAGGGAGGGAAGGATGGTTACGTGGTGAAATTAACGAATATTGCTACCGGCCGTTCGCAGAGTAAGACATCTGATTTAACCGGGATAGTGGTTATAACGGATGAAGAAGGTGTGTATAACGTGGAAGTATCCGGGCAGAAAACGCTAACAACAACCGTAGCGAACGGCAGTGCTCAACAGACCTACACGCAGACAGTGGATATCCGTGGGTTACTGGAAAAATCACTGGTTACGGGCGGTCAGGTAAAACTTACTGTTCCATTGCAAATAGCTCAAAAGGGAAACGGTTTTGTTATTCAGGAAATCTACTTTGCAGGTAGTACAACCCCTGCCAATGGCAGCTATTACCAGGATCAATACATAGAGATCTATAATAATTCGGACTCGGTGCTTTATGCAGATGGCCTTTCCATTGTGGAATCGAATCATTTGAGTAATGTCGCAGTATCCGAATATACGAATTATCCAAACGATCTGATTGTCGGAGCCCTGTATACAATTCCCGGAAACGGGCAAACCTATCCGGTACAGCCAGGTGGAAGTATCGTCATTGCTTCGTTAGGGATTAACCATAAAACAGCCAATGCGAATTCGCCGGTTGATTTATCAAAGGCCGATTTTGAATGGTACGATGGCGGTAAAGATGTGGATGTGCCCGAAGTACCTAATATGATCCGAAATTTTTGCTACTCCAATACCATTTGGGTGTTGCATGTGAAAGGCTATCATGCATATGCTATCTTCAAGGCTCCGGGGACATATGCTGATTTTCTGACTCAGAACACTGTCAGTGTGCAAACAGCTTCCGGAAGTTCAGTGACACGTGTACGTGTACCAAATTCATTGATTTTAGATGGTGTGGAGTTGGGAAGTGCCGGAGCAATAGGCTCAAAATCGCTTTCTTCGTCCATAGATGTCAGTTATACGTATTGCGATGGATCATATACGGGCAAAAGTGTACGTCGAAAAGTATTGAAATGGGAAAACGGAAGAGCGGTTTTGCAAGATACTAATAATTCAGGAAAGGATTTCATTCCGAATGCAACCCCTATGCCATGGAAAGCAGAGTGATAACAGAGTTATATAATCTTTAAAATGTAGTTGAGTGAAGTATATTTTTATATCTATATTATCAATTGTTTCCATTAGTCTGTTTGCAACAGACGGAGCAGACACATTGCATACACAAGTCGCTGCGTGGGAATCGCCGTGGAGAAGTTTCTCCAACTATTTTGAGTACAATCCGGCCGCCACGTTTGCTGTCCCTGTGAAGCACTTTAGTGAGGTTGGCGCATCTTATTTATCATCGCATGCCGATAATGGGTTACATTTGGTGCAGGAAGGTGATGGAGCGTCGGCATTGCAATTTCATTCTGAAAGTTTTCAGGTAGATTCAAAATACCGTTTTTTTGGTAAGGCTTATTTTTCAAGCGATCAGAAAAACAATGTTGGATGGCGTGATGTGGAGGATTACCAATTGTTGTCGCCTTATTTGGTGGCCGATTCCATTGGAGGAACTTATAAAAGGGAATCTTATTCGTTGAGTGGTGGAGCTTCTGTTCGCCTCGGTCACACTGAATGGGGAATACGCGGGTCCTACGAAGGAGATGTTTCGTACCGCCAGGTAGATCCGCGACCACGCAATACCGTTTCGGTGATTCGCATCAATCCCGGCGTAACTTATTCGCACGGCAACTGGCGTTATGGAGCGTTTGGTGAATACGTGCGGTATCGTCAGAATGTAGATATTCAGGTAGAGAAAGCAGACCGGAAAGTTTATTTTTATCTTCTGGAGAGCTTTGGAATTTATAATCAGCAATTTTCGGTTCTTGGCGAAACTTTCACCCGAATATACAAAGGAAATCTTTATACCGGAGGTCTTCATGTAAATTACGGGGACAACCTGCAATCAACAGGAGCATTAATCACCCTGAAAAGAGCGATTATAACCGTGGACGAAAGTGATAAACGAACTCCCTATCAACTTACTCATAACGAAATCACATCACAAATTACGCACGAAAGAGAATTGTTTCATCAAACATTGTTCCTTAAGGGAGTATACTCCTTTCATCAGGCCATTGGCAACGAAACCCAATATATGCCCAGAACCATCAACACTAATTTTATTGTATGGGATTATGCCACTCAAAGTGACCGTTATCAGTCTCGAACACAGAACGCACAATTTTCAGCACTGCTTGCAAACAAAGATTTCTCCAAATTCTCTGTTTGGGAACAATTGGATGGAATCTGGCAAGATGCACGACAAAATTACTATTACCCCTATTATCATCAAGTCATACAAGATGCCACAGGAAGCGGTACCCTCGGAATTAATTGTCCTCTGCGAAAATCAACATTGACAGGGAGTGTCAAAGCGGGATATAAAAGAGTTTTATCATCGTCGCTTATGCAGGAGGAAAATAATTTGATAACTACTCAATTGATTTTACCTGACTATGCTTTTTTGACATCGGATTTTGCATTCTATCAACTAAACCTGAAATTAGGGTTCCGATTATCCCGCAGCATGTTGGTTAATATCTCGGCTGGTGGCGGACTACAGCAAGCAAAAGATAAACAGGCTTTTTCAACGGACTTCCATATCAATTTTAATTTTTAGAATAAAACAAAGTAACATAAAACTAAATAATAATGAGCTATTTTAAAAGGACAACATTATTTCTTCTTATTTTTTTCTGTTATACAGTGGCTAAAGCGGATGAAGGCATGTGGACAATTTCCAATTTGAATTCTGCCCTGATACAAAAAATGAAAGATATCGGATTACAACTGAGCCCTGAGAAGATATATAGTGAAAAGCAGCCCAGCATAAAAGATGCTGCCATGATCTTTGACAATGGTTGTACAGCCGAATTGGTCTCTGCCAACGGATTGATTTTTACGAACCATCATTGTGGAAGAGATCGGGTGCAACAGGTAAGTACCGAAGCAAACAACTATATCCGTGATGGCTTTTGGGCCAACTCACGTAACACCGAGATTCCAATCAAAGGCCTTACGGTTAAATTTCTCATTAAAACAGTAGAAGTTACCCAACAGGCTGTTGAACTACTGAAAACAAAATCCAGCCGAAAAGTAATGGCTGAAATTGAAAAACAATATACCGACACTCTCAACGGATATACTGCCAGCCTTGACAGTTATAGTACAGGACAATACTTTGTAGCAGTATATCAGATTTTCAACGATGTTCGGTTGGTGGGTGTGCCTCCCGAAAGCATAGGTAACTTTGGTGGTGAAACAGATAACTTTGAATGGCCACGTCAATCGGCTGATTTCTCTGTTTTCAGAGTCTATGCCAATAAAAACAATTTACCAGCTGCTTATTCTCCAGTGAACAAACCTTATCAACCTAAAGCGTTCCTGCCTATTTCGCTTTCCGGGATTCATGAGAATGACTTCCAAATGACCATTGGCTTTCCGTTTACAAGCCAACGTTATATTAACTCGTACGAATTACAGGAAGAACAGGAAGTAAAAAACAGAGCTACCGTAATCACCAAAGGAAAATATATTGATGTACTAAAAAAAGAAATGGACAACGATGAAGGTGTCAGGTTGAAATACTCTAATAAAAACTTCTCAGCAGGAAATAGCTATAAGCTGGCTTTGGGAACATTGAAACTGGTAAATTTAAGCCCTGCAGCCGAAAACAAACTAAAACAGGAAGCCGATTTTCAAGCCTGGGTTCAGGCAGACTCTGTCCGTATAAGGAAGTACGGCAAGGCTTTAAGCAATATAAAAAAGAAATACGAACTACAACACAATCCCAAATATGCCCATGCCCTGGTAACAGGTGCTTTGTTTGGCGATGCCAGCCTTTTTGGCATCCGGACACGGAATATCGTTGAACAGCTTAGTAGAAATGATCAAAGCCAGGTTGAAAAGGCAGTAGCCACTTATCGGCAATGGTATCGCATATTTTCAAAAGATTATGATGCTGCTACAGATAAAAAAATAACACTTGCGATGATTCGATTGGTAAAGAAAGAAGTCAAGAAAGAATACCTACCTGATTTTTATGCAATTATTGATACCAAATACCAAGGAAGCATTGATAAATACGTCGATGATTTATATGCAAAATCCATCTTCCAGGCTACCGGCGGGATTGACAATTTTCTAAAGAAACCTACTCTGGCGATTAAAGAAGATCCGCTTTTTATTTTTGGAGTGTCCATCTATGACAAACTTATTGAACTTCGTAAGCTAACAGCCGATTTAAGTGTTGATATTCGCAAAACCAATCGGTTGTATGAGGAAGGTATCCGGGAAAAAGAAGCCGGAAAGCTGACATATGCCGATGCCAATTTCTCCATGCGTCTTACATACGGAACTGTTGCCGGAGCAACCCCACGCGATGGGTTGGTTTATAAGAGTCAAACAACACTGAGAGGGGTCATTGAAAAAGAAGATTCCACAAACTTCGAATTCCAGGTATCGCCTAAACTCAAACAACTGTATTACAAAAAAGACTTCGGACGTTACGGTGAAAAGGGTCAGTTATACACCTGTTTTCTTACTAACACCGATATTACCGGAGGTAATTCGGGAAGTCCGGTGATCAATGGAAAAGGGGAATTAACCGGATTAGCATTTGATGGTAATTTTGAATCGCTGGCAGGCAGCATTATTTACGAGCCTGAAAAAAACCGTGCTATTAATGTGGACATCCGGTATGTCTTGTTTATTATCGACAAATTTGCCGGATCACAGTATATTTTAAAAGAACTGACAATTAAATAAATTTTTAAACCCACTAATAACAATCAAAAGAATGAAACAACGACTTAATTTATTACTTATTATTTTTGCTTCAATTGGTTTATTTTCAGCTAGCAATGCAAAAGCCCAGGTTGCAAAACCACAAGTTTACTCTGTGGAAGAGATTATTGAGAAAGCTCCAACACTAGTCGGACAAACTGTACAGGTGAAAGGTCGTGTTCATCATGTATGCGCCCAGACCGGGAGAAAATTATTTCTTGCTACAGCTGACGAAAAAAAGATTTTCCGTATCAATGCAGGTGATAAAATCGATAAATTTGATGCTGATGCCGTTGATCGCATTGTCATTGCAACCGGTATTGTTGCTGAACAACGGGTAACATTGGAAGATTTAAATAAACAGGAAGCCACTGCCATTGCTGCCGATAAAGCTGATAAAGCCAAAAAGGACAAAAAAGCAGCTGAACATTGTACTTCCGAAGCAAAAGCAAACGGTGAAAATACAAGTGCTACTCCTTTGCAACGCGTTCAAACCTTGAAAGCCAAATTAAAGAAACAAATCGAAGCAGGTAAAAACAACTACCTTTCTTTCTATTCTGTCAACAACTCCAATGAATATAGCATTGAAAAGTAATTGCTTTTATTTTGATGCAACTGTTGAATTATTGACTTTGCAACACTAAAAAAACAATTTCTATTTCCTATTATAAAACAAAAACAAAACAATTTCTACATGAAGATATTTAAATTAGTATTTATTCTATGCTTTGGCCTGTCCATTTCAGCCATAGCTCAAGAATACAATCTCAACGATCAGATTCCTGTCGATAAGAACGTTAGAATCGGAAAATTACCCAACGGATTAACCTACTATATCCGAAAGAATAGCTTTCCCAAAAACCGTGTTGAATTGCGTCTGGCAATTAATGCCGGTTCAATTCTCGAATCAGAAGATCAACGTGGACTAGCCCATTTTACCGAACATATGGCTTTCAACGGAACCAAGCATTTTGAGAAGAATGAATTGGTTAGTTATTTACAATCAGTCGGCATTAAATTCGGCACTCATCTGAATGCTTATACCAGCTTTGACGAAACAGTCTATCGTTTATTGGTGCCAACCGAAAAAAGTGAAGTAGTAGATAAAGCATTACTTGTACTGGAAGATTGGGCACATAATATCACCTTCGATCCGAAAGAGATAGAGAGCGAAAGGGGAGTTATTACTGAAGAATGGAGAATTGGCCGTGGAGCCAATCAACGTTTGCAAGACAAGTATTTCCCGGTAGTGTTTCACGATTCCCACTATGCCGAACGCTTACCTATTGGTAAAAAAGAGATTATTCAGGGATTCAAGCCCGAAGCTATCCTCCGCTTTTACAAAGAATGGTATCGTCCGGACTTAATGGCAATTGTTGTCGTAGGCGATATTGATGTTGACCAATACGAACAAAAGATCAAAGACCACTTTAATACAATTCCTGTTCGCACAAAAGAACAACCCAGGACCGTTTTCAACGTTCCCAATCATCCGGGCACTCTGTTTTCTATAAATACAGACAAAGAAGCCACGCAAACACAAGTGATGATTTATTCCAAAAAGGCTCACAAAGACGAAAAGACTTTGGCCGATTACCGTGATTTCATCATCGAGCAACTGTATACCTTTGTTTTAAACCAACGTTTTGGAGAATTAGCCCGCTCGGCCGAGCCTCCTTATATGTATGCCAAATCAGCCTCGCAAGCCATTGCACGGGGCAAGGATGCATTCTATGTTTCCCTGCGTGTACGTGAAAACGGAGTAGAAAAAGGATTGAAAACGGTATTGGAAGAATTGGAACGCGTAAAGAGATTCGGATTTACCGAAAGTGAACTGGAACGTGCCAAGAAAAGTGTTACTCAAAAGTATGACCGTGCCTATACTGAATACGAAAAGTCAGAATCGGAAGGTTATGCTTCAGAGCTTGTTCGGAACTTCTTAGCTAAAGAACCTATCCCCGGCATCCCTTTCGAATACGCATTTACCAAAAACCAATTGCCGGCTATTACATTGAAAGACGTCAATGATTATGATAATACATTTTTATCGGATTCAAACCGCGTAGTCGTGGTAACCGGACCTGAAAAAGAAGGGGTGACATTACCTACGGAAGAAAGCCTGCGTGCTATCGTTAACCAGATACCAAAAGCAAACCTGCAAGCCTATCAGGACAAAGGAGCTACTTTTGTATGGCCAGGAAGAAAACCAACTGCCGGTACTATCGTCAAAACAGAGAAAAACAGTGCGTTAAATCTTACTACGATAACCTTGTCAAATGGAGTTAAGGTATTGCTGAAACCAACTGATTTCAAGAATAACGAGATTTATGCGATTGCATACAGTAAAGGAGGACATAACTTATATCCTGATGCTGATTTTTATTCTGCATTGTATGCTTCGGCTTTAGTAGGCGAAAGCGGAATTGCCAACCTGTCGAAAAATGACATGGTAAAAGCCT
>Ga0302170_10000481_pt1 | contig 15896 bp, 10 predicted proteins | sample I_Fen_N2_1_FD_193492 | JGI IMG/M metagenome (GOLD analysis project Ga0302170, IMG submission 193492) | Peat permafrost microbial communities from Stordalen Mire near Abisko, Sweden - I_Fen_N2_1 | ecosystem: Environmental > Terrestrial > Soil > Wetlands > Permafrost | place: Sweden: Abisko...
CGGCAAGTGCTTCGACCGAATTGTGGAAACAATATAATCTTTATCAGGAATCATTCTGGGATCTGATAAAAATAAATAATGAACTTCGGGAGTACGATTTCAAGAAGAATCTCGAATTGAAAAACTCACTTTGCGAAGCCGCAGAAAAACTGGTCAATGAAGACGATGTCATTTCGGCTTTTCAACAACTTCAAAAACTACACGAAGAATGGCATGAATTAGGCCCGGTAGCACGTGAACTACGTGAACAAACATGGAATAGATTCAAGGAAGCATCCACTGCTATCAACAAAAAGCATCAGTCGTATTTTGATGATATCCGCAAAGTGGAAGAAGAAAACTACGAAACCAAAAAAGTTTTATGTGAAGCAGTTGAAGCTTTCGATTTCAGCGAATTCAAGAGCTATAAAGCCTGGGACGATGGAACTAAAACCGTATTAGCATGGCAAGAAGAATGGAAATCAATCGGGTATGCTCCGCGCAAGGTAAATCAGAAATTATTTGATCGTTACCGTAGGGCCTGCGATGCTTTTTTCACAGCTAAAGCCGAGTTTTACAAAGCAAGCAAAACTGAATTAGCTCAAAACGCAGAAAAGAAAAGAGCCTTATGCGAAAAAGCTGAAGAGCTTAAAGACAGTACAGACTGGAAAGAAACCAGTAGTAAACTGATTCAGCTTCAAAAAGAATGGAAAAGCATTGGTTTCGTTCCGAAAAAAGAATCCGACGAACTTTGGAAACGCTTTATTTCGGCTTGTGATTATTTCTTCGAACAAAAAAATAAAAGTACATCCGGTCAACGAACTTCAGAAGCAGAAAATCTGATTAAGAAAAAAGAACTGATTGCCCAAATTACAGCTTTTGAAAAAACGGATAATCCAAGTGAATCGCTTTCTGCTTTGCGTGCCATTATGGCCGAATGGAATGCCACAGGCCACGTTCCTTTCAAAGAAAAAGATAAAATCTATAAAGAGTACCGTGATGCAGTAGATAAACAATTTGAGGTACTGAATATTGATGCTTCGGATCGTCGGATGGACTCATTCCGCAACAATTTGAAAGACATGAGCTCAAAGGGCGAAAATAAGCTGTATCGTGAACGCGAAAAACTGATGCGTACTTACGAACACCTGAAATCGGAAATAGCCACCTACGAGAACAATATCGGATTTTTCTCTTCATCATCGAAAAAAGGTGGTGGATTAATTCAGGAAATGGAACGTAAAATTGAAGCTTTGAAAGAAGAAAGTAAATTGATAGAACAAAAAATTAATCTCATCGACGAAAATATCGAGTAGGATTCAAAAAACAATAAAAAAGGTCCTCCAATATAACTTTGAAAAGTTATATTGGAGGACCTTTTAGTTTAACATCTGATTAATACCCGTTATATACCGTATTTCGCATATTTTCTGTTTCCACTGAAAAAACGGGTTACAGTTAAACTGTTCTCACTTTTTATATTTCTTGTATATTGCCATTCGGGTAGGACAATTGCAAATGGTTGTGTTTCCGAAGCTCATATGGTACATACACATAGCATTGGAACATTTTACAAAGAGGATTTTTGAGTCTACACAGCGCGTTACAGTAGCAGTTAAGCAAGGGCAGCTGTCTTCTTTTCCCAAGCATTTAAAATTTGCAGTGCAATGAATCGTTTTTTTTAGAATTTCAGAATCAATTTCTATCGTGAGGTCGGAATCCTCATCATTTTCATTACATACAGTTGCGATTTCTTTTTCGTAAATAGACATCAAGTTTATCTGTTATTGTCAGGCAATATTACCTAAAAAATTATCTATTAAATTATTTTATATCCCGGAAAAATAGTTCTTTTCCATCTCTAAACGCTTCTTAATTGCTCATTACTGAGTCTCCAATATAATGATATGCCTTCAAGTCACATCATTATCACATAATAATATGGCTCTGGATCATATTATTATCAGTCAAACAGCTATTAATATGACTCCGGGACATATCATTATCACCTAATCACATATCAATATGGCTTTGAGTCATATTATTATCAGTCAAACACCTATTAATATGGCTTTGAGTCATACTATTATCAGTCAAACACCTATTAATATAGCTTTGAGTCATACTATTATCAGTCAAACACCTATTAATATGGCTTTGAGTCATACTATTATCAGTCAAACACCTATTATTATGACTTCGAGTCATACTATTATCAGTCAAACACCTATTATTATGACTTCGAGTCATATCATTATCACCTAATCACCTATTAATATGGCTTTGAGTTATATTATTATCACCTAATCATATATTAATATGGCTTTGAGTCATATTATTATCAGTCAAACACCTATTAATATGACTCCAAAACATATTATTGTCTGTAAATCACAAAATGAGGGATGAAGCTTAGGAATGCAGCCGGTAACGAGGCTAAAAGATAAGTTGAAATGCCCGAATGATAGCTAAATCATACTAAGAGCATCGCACTCCTGCGAGCTCTTAGTATGAATGAATGTATTATTTTTTTTCGGTATCGCTTTCAGGATCCTTTTTTTCCCGGGTACGTTTAAAAAACTCTCCCAGTTCGTCGCCGGTAGCACTCATACCAGGTATTTTATTTTTATTCTGCTTTACGGCCGAATATATGTCGAGTGAACCTACCAGCGTATCGCTACCTACTGCCATATATGTTTTTTTTACACCTTCCATCAACTCTAAAAGTTGACTGTAAATAGGTCCAATAGCTTTAAAAAGCTTGTAATCCCGCACAAATTCCTCTTTATTGAAAACAGGAGGAAGAATCTCAGGGTGAGTTTCGAAAACCTCATAAATCCGATCGATAAAAGGGACATAAGTATTTCCCGGTTTAAAGACAGAGTTGACTTCGGCATTTTGCAGAGTAGATAAAAAAGGTATCTTAAGCTTTGCTGCCGTTAAACTTTGTTGCACTTCGGCAGCATCTGCAGCCGATAAAGTTGCTGAAATAAGATTTTGTTCCATGTTAATAAGAAATTAAAAATTAATAATCAATTATAGTTTTGAAATAAAAAATTGAATACCTTCAAACGAGCCATTTGTCAACCCTTCATGAAGCACAAAAGCTTCTTTGAATATGCTACAGCGGAGATTGACAGCGTCTCGTATCAAGTATGTCCACCGACTTGATTTAAGTGAATTTTAGAAATGCAATATTATGCAATTTCGTCGAAATAAGTTCTCACGAATTACTACCAAAGCAATCACGAAGTTCTCATAATTCATACAAATATAGTCAACAAAAACTTATTAATATTTATTTATTTCGAACAAAATCATATTAATCTTCACAGGAATTGTAATTAACCAATTTTTTTTTATTAATTTTGGGACGCAATAACCAACTATAACCGCGACCGGGAATAACTGATACATAAAAAAAATGACCCCTGTACGTATAACTCATATTGTAGCTGTTTGCCTTTTTCTGATATTTGCAACGCAAATCTATCTGTTGATTAACCATTTTCAGACTACCCGTAAGTCTTTAGCTCGTGAATCGAATGCAATTTTGGAAGAAGCTTTTCGGAAAGATTTAAATCGCAGGCATAAGCAATTTAAATACCTGACCGGCGGGGATTACCATGTCACTCCACTCCCACTTACTTTACAAAACACCCAACAATACAGTTCTAATCAGAGAATCAATTATTCCGATAGTATGACGGAACCGATAGATTTAAAAATAAATAATGCGGTCAATAAGTCAGTACCATTAAACCTGTATAAGCTCGACAGTGTAGTTGCTATAATGCTACAGGCCATAAATATTAATTCGAAATTTCGGATTAACATCATCAATTCCACAAACGGGAAAGTATTAAAACAATCCGATAAAAACGATAAAACCATCTTTTTTCGGATTTCATCCAGGCCCTTGCTTATTAATACCGAAAAACATCAGTTACTCCAATTGGTACTGATCAATCCTTTCGGTTTATTCATTAATAGGATGGGAATAATATTAATTATTTCATGCCTGTTATCCATCATTTGTTTACTAAGCTTCCGATTTTTGGTTGGAATCTTAATCAAACAAAAACAGCTGGACAAATTTAAAAATGAATTTTTAGGAACTATAGCTCACGAACTGAAACGCCCCGTATCCAGCTTAATGTTCAATCTGGACTGTCTGAATAGACCTACACATTACAACGATAATACGCAGCGGAAAACACTCCTCAATAGATCCATAAATGCCACTGTGGAAATGAATGCGACCATCAATATGATTGTGGCTCTTACTAAAGAAGAAGAAGGATTATTGAAATTAAACTGCGAATTGTTTAACCTGAATGAATTGTTTGACAATTTAAAAGATCGGTTAGGAAATTGCAACTGCAAACAAGTAGAAATAGAAGTATTCTGCGAACATAACGAAACATCGGTAATCGGGGATTTGAATCTGCTAACACAATGTTTTGCCAACCTGATTGACAATGCCATCAAATATTCGTACAATCAAGTACTCATTACCATCACCATCCGAAAAACAGATCAATGGATTATCGTATCGATTAAAGACAACGGACTCGGCATTTCGGAAGAAAAAATACCGATAATATTCAATAGGCATACACGCCTTTACCCTGAAAATACAAACGTAAAAGGTTTTGGGATAGGGTTGAATTACGTAAAAAAGATTGTGGAAGCGCATAAAGGAATAGTAGAAGTAAAAAGCAAAGCCGGTGAGGGAAGTGAATTCAGCGTTCTGTTGCCTATCTGATTACAAAAACATACTATCAATCTCACAATCATTTAAACCAAACTCTTTAATCTATTTAATCTATAAGCAATGAAAAAAGTACTAATAATAGAAGACGACGTGAATTTGGGCACACCGCTCGCCGGCGCATTGGAAATGCACGACTACAAAGTTTCGTATCTGGCAAATTGCAATAAAGCGATGGAGGAATTCAGTCGTTTTCAACCCGACATTGTATTACTCGACATTATATTGAATGGTGAACTGGATGGATTTGAGATAGGGAACCAAATCAGAAAGATAAATGATGTACCTATTGTGTTTACCACCTCGTGCGACGGAAATGAAGATTTCAAACAAGCATTTAGTATTGCAAATACTGATTACGTACGGAAGCCTTACCGACTGATCGAGATTTTACTCCGCATAGAAAGGCTACTATCCTCCGAACAAAAACAGACTCATAAATCGGGAAAATATTATCAAATAGGACAATTCAGCTTTTTCCCGGAGGAACAAATGATAAAGTTCGAACATGAAAAGATTCATCTCACTAATTACGAATCTGCCGTGTTTACTGTACTTTGTCAAAACAGAGATACGTTTGTAACCCGAAAAAGTATAATCGAAACGGTATGGCACGAAAAGGAGTCGAAGTTAAAGGAAGGTTCGCTAAACAATATAGTAACCACATTACGCAAGTATCTGAGCAAAGACAACACAATTACACTGGAAAGCAAAATCAAACTTGGAATCAAACTTACGTTATCACAATAAACCAAACCGACCAGATTGAAACTAATTTCAATCTGGCCGGTCAATCTTTGAGAGCTTCTGTTTTATTCAAACATATTTCTGAAATGCGAAAAGAAATTGCGTGAAGCAGCAGCATTTGGTTTTACATTGTCGGATTTTCCGAGTTTTTCCATTGCTGTCTTTTCTTCTCTATTCAGATTTTCGGGTATATAAACACCAATATTGACAAGTAAGTCACCTGTTCCATAACGGTTCACACTAGGTAAGCCTTTTCCACGCAGGCGTAGTACTTTTCCTGGTTGTGTTCCCGGGGCAATAGTTACTTTTACTTTTCCATCCACGGTAGGTACTTCCATAGAGCCACCCAAAGCAGCCATAGGAACAGTAAGCAGGAGATTATATATTAAGTCATTTTCATCACGAATCAATTCCGGATGAGCTTCTTCTTCTACCAGCACCAGTAAGTCTCCATTAGCACCACCTCTGCGCGCAGCATTTCCTTTTCCGCTCATGGACAATTGCATACCTTCCATTACACCTGCCGGAATATTGATAGTGATCACTTCATCTTCGCGTACAATACCTTCACCATTACAATGCGTACATTTCTCCTTTATTATTTTGCCGTCACCGCCACAAGTAGGACATTCTACTGCCGTTTGCATCTGACCCAAGATCGTATTTTGTACACGGGTGACACGTCCCTGACCGTTACAAGTAGAACAGGTAGTAGTTGCAGATCCGTTAGCAGCTCCTGAACCATTACAATGCGAGCAGGAAACATATTTTTTTACCTTGATTTTCTTTTCAACCCCCGAGGCTATTTCGGCCAGCGTAAGTTTTACTTTCACGCGTAAATCAGAACCACGGCGCACTCGTTGTCCACCGCCACGCTGACTTCCGCCAAATCCGCCGAATCCACCAAAATGACCGCCGAATATGTCACCGAAGTGAGAGAAAATATCGTCCATATTCATATCTCCGCCACCAAATCCACCTCCGGCAGCACCACCCAGTCCGGCATGCCCATACTGATCATAACGCTGACGTTTGTCGGGGTCACTCAGCACTTCATATGCCTCAGCAGCCTCTTTAAAGTTTTCTTCTGACTGTTTATCACCAGGATTTTTATCGGGGTGAAATTGAATTGCTTTTTTACGGTAAGCTTTTTTTATTTCGTCGGCTGAAGCAGTTTTTGATACTCCAAGTATTTCGTAAAAATCTCTTTTGGCCATTTCTTTATTGTGTAATTATTGAATACGTAATCGTTGAATTGTATAACTGTGAATAATATTAGCAACGGCTAGCTATTAACTGCTAACTAATCATTGTCAACTATCTTTATTCTCCTACTACCACTTTTGAGAAGCGAATCACTTTTTCATTCAACGTATACCCTTTCGAAACACAGTCTACAATTTTACCTTTCAGATCTTCTGTTGGAGCTGGAAAAGTAGTAATCGCCTCATGAAACTCAGTATCAAAAGCTACGTTTTCGGTAGGAATGGCCTTTATACCATTTTGAAGTAAAAACGCAATGAATTTGGAATAAATCAGATCCACACCATCTTTCACTGCCTGCACATCTTCCGATGTTTCCATAGCTTTCAGTCCACGTTCAAAATCGTCAACCAACGGAAGCATATCTACCAATACTTTTTCACTAGCAGTTTTCAATAAATCTATCCGTTCTTTCATCGTGCGTTTCCGGTAGTTATCAAACTCAGCCATCAAACGAAGATTTTTATCATTCAATTCGGCACATTTTTGAGCCATTACCTCCATTTCATCAACAATTTGTTCTGCGGCATCATCGGTAGTCTCCTTTGCCTGTGTAGCTTCACTCGTTTCACAGCCTTCTTTTACTTCCGGATTTTCGTCAATATGCTTTTGTTTCTTCATATTACAGCTAATATTTATGCTTAATTAATTTATTTCAATTCAACTATTTTTCAGAATCTTATATCTCCATATTTCAAATACAAACGACACAAAAGTTCACAAAGAAAATAGTTTACTATCAAAGCTTTGTGAAACTCAGTGCCTTTAGAATTTAAAATACTACAAAAGATATTGATCTAAAGACACGCAATTCAGGACAATAATTTTGCCAAAGCATCCCAATCCCGTTTTTGGCAGAAACAGGATGGCAGAATGGCAGAAATGATAAGGTCAGATCAACGATTCGGGGACAAAATGGATGAAAATAAATTTATCGTGTCAGCATAAACTTAAAGCTTACACCAAAGTTGGATGAAGAAACCGGATAAGATGTTGAAATAAGTGGCACACTCGATTGCCTGTCGTAGAACAATTGAATGTTAAGCTTCGAACTAAACACATAATCAGCAGTGACCTTCGTCGTAAGCACCTTGTTTCCACTCGAAGTCTGAGTTATATCTTCATCTATTTTTCGTAGCAGAGTTTTAATATTTTTATACGAGAAGTCAGCACTTAACTTCAAATCATTCTTAACTTTCGTCTGTTTGTCATTTTTCAATCTTAAAATAACATCAAAGTCTTTAAGCAAGTAACCAAATCCGATAACATATTCGTTACTTCCCGATTCAATTAATTGTGTACTCGAAAGGTTCAATACCATAGTCCGCTGCTTTCTAAATTCTACTTTGCCCGTCATGCTGTTTTTCATAGCAACATTGACTCCAATTAGCGGAACAAATTGTTCGGAAAGCGACACATCAGAAATATTATAAGCCATTGACGGAATAGCTTTGCTTGCATCTTGCACATCACTAATATAACCATATGCCGAGTTATCGCCATTTGCTCCAACCCAGCTAGAAAAAGAAGTATAAGAACCAATACTATATACGCAAGTATAGGCATGAGTCAGACTAACAGATTTAAAATGACTTTTTATCCAGGGGATATTGGACAATCCATCATAACTTATTCGCCAGTTAGGCAAAACGCTCAACAGCGAAAGAAATGGATTAGTCGACACAGAATTAACATCACGCCCGGTATAAGCTGACAAGAAAGCAGGAATCAATACATCGGCCGAATTCACAGTATATGCTCCGTTACTTGAATCATAAAATTTATTAGCCAGATTACCATTTATATTAGTTTTAAACAAATTGGTGTTAGGGTATCTGGTACCTACCAAACCTGCATTTAGTCGATCAGCTATTATCTGACGATTGGCCAGAAATTTAGTAAATAGCTCCGAATTATAATTGTTACTTGCATTACCCATCGATTTAAACGAGGTAGCCAACGCAACAAGTGTCATACTGTAACTTCCACTATAAGTCTGTGGCATGCCATCAAACATATATTGTGTGCTGGTATTTTTAGTTTGATAACGTTTCGCATTTAGGTCTATCTTGAAACCAGGAATTGGCTCAAGAGAGAATTTTACATCCAAATCGGAAGTAAAAGCATAGGTAGCCGGAGTGACCACCGAATCATTGATAACCAACCAGTCTTTATTGATATGCTTTATGGTATTGGCATCCGTAAAACCAAAAACAAAATCCATACCCGGAGCAGAAGTTCCATTGACTGTTTCCTGACCCATAAATTTAGGCTCATACTTAAATCCGGGCAAAACCAGACTATTCGATTGATGGTACGTAAACGAAGCCCGGCGTACCATCATCAGAGTCCGAGCCACAAAATCAATAGTTGTTTTGGCATCCGACTGAACATTCGGGTCTAAACTCACCAATGTAAGGAGTACACTATCAGCTTTTATTCCGGGCAAAATTTCAATTGTCGTTGCATTTTTCACCTTATAATTTAGCGGAAGTAATTTACCTCTTTTATCTATTGCCGAAAGTTTCAACCTTTCACTGCCCAATCGGTGGTTTATTATAAGAGCTTTGTTTTTTTCTAGCTTCACATTTTGGGTATAAGTTTTAGACTGAAACTTCGGTTTTCCCTGACCAGATTGATTGCCAAAACGCCGATTTACGTCTTTAAGATATTTAGATTTATTATACAAGGTTTCAAAGTTAAACTGACCATCAAGCTGCCAGGATCCAAGACTAGTGGCAACATTTCCGACACTTGTACCATCACTAGCGGCAGATGTAAGGTTCCAGGTATAATCTGAATTATAGGTCGCGGTGGAATTAATCCAGTCCAACATTGGAAACTTATCAAAAGGCAATTTCCAGGATGCGGTAAAAACCTGTTGATAAGAATAAGGCGTTCCAAGTTTCTTTATATTCGACCAAACCGAGTCACGCCATGATTCGTAATATTGCTTACCCATTTCAGGAGTATGGTCTGGTTCAATAATACTCGCATTCATTGCCGTTTGCAAGCTAAGTTTGATCGATCTTGTCAAATCATAAACAATATTGAACTGACGGTTCCACATGAAATCCCGGCTGGAAGTCAAGTCATCATTTCCAGAGGAAGTTCCGGTTAAATTACGAAGTTTAGTCTGGGAATATTGCCGATCCATATTAGAACTCATGTTTATTGAGCTTGGCAGATAATTAAAATTGAAATCTTTAATTATTCTCAAGATGGGACTATTCAATACTTTTACTTTTTTAAAGGGTTCAACCGGTTTAGGGTTAAAAGAAAAGCTATAATCAACTGACGCTTTCTGATCCTTGGTCATGCTTTGCTCTACCTCAGGATCATGTTCATTAGACTCTGTATAGGCATAACTTACGGTTACATTCGCCGGATCATAAAACTGCGGTGTTTTGCTTTTAATATTCAACTTTGCACCCGTAATATTAAAACTCTTAGTAGTGGTAACTGTTTGCGACAATAACTTTAATGAGTCTTTTGCCGACTTACTGTTTAAACTATTCAAAGCATCCGAAAGCAAAATATCTTGATCCATAGGATTGTATTTTGGAGACAGAGTTTCATTAGAATACGAGAAATAAGCCGGAATCTTCAACTTGGCTTTTTCGGGGAAGAAACGCCCTAATTCCAAAGAAGTCGCAAAATTCATTTGATATAAATCATCCAGTCGTCTACTCGCAACAGTACTTTCAAGGCTTCCATAGCCTGCAGTTTCAACTCTCCCTGATAAATTCATTGTTCCAACATCTGACAATCCGACAGCCAGATTAGCCATAGCAGCCCAGCCACCAGAGTCATCATATTTTGACATACGCAATTCATCCACCCAAATCTCACCTGATTTCGTAGAACTAGCCACATTTCTAACTCCAATCATAATATTCTCAACATCAGAAATGGCTGGATTTCCAACAACAGTAATCTTATTTAATGGCTTATCAGGATCATATACTACATATGGAGTCAGATTTGACACATTAGCTGTGTTACTTTGCTTAGCTATATTTCGTTTCAACTTAGCATTAGTCAATACCGTGAATGGAAAGTCAAACATGTTTTCCGGACGCCACACTGTTTGCTGATCAGAAAGTTTATTTCCAGAATAAATACCTGCCGGCGTGAGAGCTAACGGGATTTCATATTCATAATAGTTATTTACCAAATCAGATCCTATGCGGACAAAACATGTCAATTCGTTATCTTTTAAATTATATGGATCATCAGCCAGTTTTTCGGCATGAACAAACATTTGTAAACGTTTGTACTGACGCATGTCGTAAGAAGTATTTTTATACACTCCACGCGCATCAGTCGGAGCCAAATTATTGACACGTAAAACCATCGATTGTTCATTTTCTTGTATCAACTGGGTTTGTCCCGGGTCAGTTTGGCGTGTAACCCCCGGAGGTAAAATATAATTCACCGGGGTTTTATTTCCATTCTCTTCTATACTCACTGCCTGAACGTCCAACGAACCCGAAGAAGCCGGAACAATAGTACTATTAGCCGAATATAAAGCTTTGGCATAGTTACGCCATTCACCACGTACCAAATCGAGTGTAGCCAAACGCAAATGAGCTTCTTTCTCAAAGTTTGTCAGGAACATACGAATAAATCGGATGGATTTAAAGTTACTTATATTCCCTATTTTATCATCATACTGACGAATTGGAATTTTAAATTGATACCAGGTTACTTTATCTTTTCCACCACCTTTTGCATCAATTTCGTTTGTAATGGCATCAGTTATATAATTCGAACCAACTTTCATTGAATTTTTATTAATCTGAACATGATACTGATAATACTTTTCGTATTCATTCATCGTATTGTCCCCGTTAATATCTTCTCCATCCGGGATAGAAGTTGCTGATGTTGAATATGATTCTGTCACATTACTGGCATCCGGCGAATTACCCTCAGGACCATTGTAGTGCTTATAGCGGGTCAAAATATCCAACTGTTCTGTATCATAATCTGAACCACGATAAAAATGATAGTTATCACCGGCAGGATCTTCAATTGGCGAAAATGGATCTGATTTCATTTTTGTGAGAGCATCCGGTGTTACCTTTGTTTTTACTCTGTCAACATAATCTTTATAAGTTGGAAACACAAATTCATCGGTAGTTGAGAGTCCGTCCAAACCAACATCCTGCTTAGCTCGTGCTCCATCAGTGTTATCAAAGGCATTAACTGTTGACTGGGTTATAGGAATTCGTCCCCAGTTAGTTGTTGATACCTTAGTCAGATCACCATCTATAGGTAACCCATTTTCAAAAAACTTCTTTCCATCCTTCAATACATCTTCGCTAATATCACCAAGGTTAAAGTATAAATCACCACTTTTATCCCCACTCATTCCGCCATTAACATATGGATCCATCATCCAAAATTCTATATACTCGATATTAGATGTTTCAAAGTCGGAAGCATCCAGTTTTCGCATAACTCCCCCCCAACGACTGGCTGGCTTAGCCAATGTTCCGTCTGAACTCATTCCATCAACATCCAGATTATAAGGTCCACGCTCAGTTGGATAAAATGATAAATTTAAAACAGAAATTCGAGAAGACTGTGTAGCTAATGTTTCTTTATTTGGAAATATTTCTTGTTGCAAAATTTCACGAGTCAGATGATTGTATTTTACATCCGAATTATTCCGAATATAATCCGGATTTGAACGGCTGGTACTACTATTAAAAATCGGATCAATAGTGTACCAGGAAAATAAAGCTCTGTTTTGACCATATCTCACATCATTACTTAATTTTGCTTCTGTAAATGTAGATGGTGTACTTGCCAAGTACCAACTGGTTGGATAATGGATATCAATAGACGTTTGAGTCGATTCAAAATCATCTACATAAGCCAATCCTGCCGTTGTACTCGACTGGCCCGGTATTAATTGAGCAAATTCGGCATTCAATGCGATTGTTGAAGGTTTGGTTGCATTTACAAATGGCAGAACATTCAGCATATTTGTAAGAAGCTGAGATTCTGTTTTCCATGAAGTATTTAATCCCCATATAGTATTCGAAATAGCTTCGCTTCCTACATTAACCTTAGTCGTTAGTGGAGTTTCTGAAAGATGCATAATCGTTCCACCCAAACTAAAATCTTTATTAAATTTATATTCAAGGTGAGTTCCGAATAAGGTTTTTCGTTGCATACTGTAGGTCGATTGATTCTCCAATTTTACATCGATACTCGTTCCTGCTGCAATAATCGACTTATTAAGAATCGTCACCGTTCCCATTGTATAATCAACCGTATAATCTGTGTTTTCAACCAAAGTAACTCCGCCAGCCGTTACTGTAACCGAGCCACGGGGAACATTCGTTGCATTAAGCCTTATCTCAGTACCCGATGACCCTTTATATACGCCGACTAACCGAAATTTATTTTTTTCACTGAATCCCTGAGCAACAACTAGGGTTGAATCATATAATTCCTGATAAACATATTTCTTTGCGATATTATCATCACCAATTTGTGCTTTTAGGTGCGAACCAAATGGTTCCAAAACCGGAAAAACAATACGCCCGGTAGATGATTGTACCGTATATCCATCCACATAATCAAATTTACCATCCGGATTGGCAGCATTCTTAGTATCCAACCGATCAAGGTTCATTACCCGTAGCAGAAGTTTATTTTTAATTTTTCCTTCGGATAAATACTGCACCTCTGTACCCACTGAATCATTTTGGTATACGATATCCAATTTAAAATTAGTAGACTGAAGCTGGAGTGCACCTAAATCATAAACATTCTTCATCATCAAATTCCACGATGCCAGCTGAGGAGACTGAGCAGTTCCTTTAAGAAGTTTCACAACCAATGCCTTAGGCGCAACAATAGGATCTGTTGAAAACTCACCGACCTGATAAACCTGACCTCTAAACGTATATTCATAGGCTACACCCAATACTTCATCCGAATTCAATGTAGTCTTTAACGAGATAAAGCCCAAATCCGGACTAAAAGTATATTCTGAGGCATCTAGTTTACGTGCGCTTTCTATCTTTTCATAATCTTCACCACCAGTAAAGCTATTAGGCAGCATACTATATTTATCGGATAAAAGCTGATTTGTTTGTTGAATATCCCGAATTCCATCAATAGACGTAATCTCGTTATACAGCGAATTTGCTTTATTCGAAGGCAATTCTGTCCCCGGAGTAAATGTCCAATGTTTATTATCTATTTTAGAGGTTTCAGCCAAATCCATAAAAGCAACAATGTTCCGTGCATTGTCATAAGATCCTCGCTTATTAGTTATCCACACTTCAACGCGGTTGACAGTAACTCCGGTGGAAGTATTCGGAATTTTGCTCATCGACTTCTCATAATTCTCCCTAAAATAATGAGACAAGAAGAAATGTCGGTTATAATCATAATTATCAATGGGTATATCAAATTTTGTCGTTTGGGCACCACCCTTTGAACTTACTGTTTGCGTCTGGGATTCTTGTTGCGAGGCTACGGCTAAAACATTTAATCTGCCAAACTGCAATTCGGTTTTAATACCAAACAAAGCCGTACTTCCGGAAATTAAAGAACTATTAAGCGGCATGCTAACATTACCGGCCTCAATACTTTTTATAATATCGTCCTCTTTACCTTTATAGGCCAGCTTTATCATTTTCTGATCAAAGTCAAAGCTGGATTCGGTATTATAATTCAATCCGAAATTCACTTTATCACCCACGTTTCCGGCAACATTAAGTTGGATTTTCTCATTAAAATCAAGAATGTTCGACTTACGCATTTGCTCCGTTAATGCCGGATTTTCCACCTTATTTGTTTTATATCCAAAAACAAGCTCGGCAGAACCTTGCGTTTTTATTTGAACACCACCCGGACCGAAAACTTTATCGGCTGCACCAATATTGAATTTCAAATCGGATTTTGAATATTTATCTTCATTATTTACGGTTGCTTTACCATTCTTTTCTTTCCAATAAGCCTGCATGTCACGCTTGGCTGAGTAATTCCGGTATTCCTGCTCCGTCATCAAGAAAGGAGTAGCAACCTCGTTGCCACCCACAAAAGTTTTAAATACATAGTTTCCTGATTCGGTATCATATTCTACCACCGATTTAATGTTATTCGGTTTAGGGGCATCCATCGGATACTTAGTATTCAGATCTTCATAAGTACTTTGATCTATTTTTTTGACAGCAAATTTAGGTTTGGTTTGCCTATTTGTATCTACGGGAGTAGTTTCTATTTCTGGGGTTTGGGATTCCACGGCAATATGCTGGTTTCCTGACACAAATGTGTAAGCAGAGCCAATAGCAATGCCACAGGAAATAAAAATTAAAGCCGCTTTATTTGAGAAAATCATAAATATAAATCGTAATACCGAATAAATAACCTCTTCTTATCAGAGAATTGAAGACAAACAGTTCATTGATAAACTACCCATCAGAGATTGAAATTACATCATTTTCAATGCTAACTTAATCAGCTGCTCTACTTTCAGTGTCGGTTGTTCTTTCAGAATCCGTTCTACGGTCTTTTGTGAAGCTGCCGCAGCAAAGCCAAGCATAACTAAAGCTGAAACGGCCTCTTCCTTCTGTTCTGTTTGTTCATTTGGAATCAAATTCAACAGATCGCTTCCACCTACACCTTTCACGATTTTATCTTTCAAATCCACAATAATTCGCTGTGCTGTTTTCGTTCCAATACCTTTTATGGCATTCAGTGCAGATACATTACCGGTTGCAATCATCTCCTGAATTTCCTGCGCCGAATAGGAAGACATAATCATACGAGCTGTATTGGCACCAATACCAGAGACAGAAATCAGTAATAAAAACAATTGACGCTCACTTTGCAAACGGAATCCGTAAAGCACATGCGCATCCTCGCGAATTGACTCATAAACAAAAAGTTTGGCCGTAGGTTGTTCTCCCAAAAACGAAAAAGTAGGTAAAGTTATGTGTACAAAATAACCAATTCCTCCGGTTTCGAGGACAACGTATGCGGGAGTTAATTCGGTTATTTCACCTTTTATATAATCAATCATGAAGCTGTATATGTAGAAGTTATATTCTTAATTTTTCAACTTGCAAATGTACTGTTTTTTTATGTTCTTCCCAAACAAACT
>Ga0302170_10000483_pt1 | contig 15808 bp, 14 predicted proteins | sample I_Fen_N2_1_FD_193492 | JGI IMG/M metagenome (GOLD analysis project Ga0302170, IMG submission 193492) | Peat permafrost microbial communities from Stordalen Mire near Abisko, Sweden - I_Fen_N2_1 | ecosystem: Environmental > Terrestrial > Soil > Wetlands > Permafrost | place: Sweden: Abisko...
TTCGCAGTGCTGTGTCTAACCAGGTTGTCAGGTTTGAAATTTCTAATGGTTGTTGCATATATACTAATTACACTAATTATGACTAATTATACGAATTAAGACCAGGTCTTGTCCGTTCTTGTTTTTTATTCAATTGGTATCCCCGAAGGCTGATATCTCTTATTTTCCTATATCTTCAAATAATATCATGAAGTTCATATCTCTTTAAATCATATCTCTTCAATCTTATCATGAAGTTTATATTTCTTTAAATCATATCTCTTCAATCCTATCATGAAGTTTATATCTCTTTAAATCATATCTCTTCAATCTTATCACGAAGTCATATCTCTTCAAATAATATCTCTTCAAAATAGTATCAAGAAGTCATATCTCTTCAAAATAATATCACGAAGCTTCTATCCCCTCAGGCTTCTTACTACCTACTTCTTACTACCCACTACTTACTACCTACTATTATTATCTGTCAATATCCGGAATTACGTAGTCCATTGAACCACCGATACCGATAAAGTCAGATATTTTTTCATTCTTGCAGATTAACGGCATAGCTGATACCAATGCCATAGAAGGTGAACGGAACTTTAAGCGGTATGGGGTTTTATCACCACGGCTTTCAATAAATACACCAAACTCACCACGGCAAGCTTCTACCCGTTGGTAGTATTCACCTTCCGGCAAGCGGATAATAGGTTTTGGCTTGTTGATAATCTCTCCCGCAGGGATATTATCAATCAGTTGTTCTATAATATGCAGGGATTGTTCTATTTCGTCCAGACGATTCATATAGCGTGCATACGAATCACCTTCGGTACGGATTATTTCCTTGAAATCCACTTTGTCGTATAGTGCATAAGGAATGTGCTTACGTATATCGCATGACCAGCCTGATCCACGTCCGGCAGGACCGGTAACGCTATAGTTGATAGCATCTTCTTTCTTTAATACCCCGATTGTAACCATACGGCCCAGGGCAATGACGTTGTGCGAGAAGAAATGGTCATATTCCACCAGTTTCTCACGCATATAAGGGATAAATGCTTTTACGTCTTTCTGGAAGTCGGCATAAATGTCGAACATAACCCCGCCAATCACATTTTGATTAATAATAAGTCGTCCGCCACATGTCTTTTCAAAGATATCGAGTATGATTTCACGTTCACGCATCCCATAGATAAAGGCAGTAATAGCACCGAGGTCATTACACTGGCATGCCCAGGCTAATAAGTGGGAGTCAATGCGGTTCAGCTCATCCATAATGGTACGGATATACTGTGCGCGTTCGGGCACTTCTATTTCGGCAGCTTTCTCTACACACAAACACAACCCATGACGGTTAATGTTAGCCGACAGGTAATCCAGCCGGTCGGTGAAGTGAAGTATTTGAGGGTATGTCAGGCCTTCGCTCAGTTTTTCAATGCCACGGTGAATGTATCCGCTGTGTACATCAATCTTTTTGACAATCTCACCATCCAACGAGGTACGGAAGTGCATTACTCCGTGAGTGGATGGGTGTTGTGGCCCTATGTTGATAATATAATCGTCTTCTTCAAAAATATTGACAGTATCTTCCACCAATCCTTCAGATGTTTCTGTAATGCGAGGGGCAATGTCAATAATTTCCTTGCTTTCTATTGAAACAGGATTTAAATAGGGATTTGAATCATAATCCTTGCGCAATGGATAACCTACCCAATCGCTGTTCAGGAAAAACTTACGCATATCAGGATTGTTGATAAAGCGGATTCCCAACAGGGCAAACACTTCGCGCTCGTTGTACTGGGCAGTTTCGAATAAATCGCTTATGGAATATAATAACGGATTTTCACGATCGTCAGTACTTGTTTTCAGAACAATCTCTTTCGAAAGGTCAGTAGAAGAAGAAAGTAAATAGTTTACACCCAGTTGCTCGCCCCGGTCCACTCCGATCAGAAATACCAGAAAATCGAAAGGCAATGCTGCATTGTCACGCAATGTTTGGGCTAACAGGTGAAGTTTGTTTGGTTCTACGGTTACCGTCAGCTTTTGTTTTTGTTCAATAACAGCTTCAGGAACAGTAGTAAGGATTAACTCTTTTATTTTTTCCATTTCTTTTATAAAGTAACCGTAAACGGTCTAACGTATTTCTTTTTATTTTGTCAAAATCAGATAAATAATCTGTTGTTTTAGTTATTTCAATTCATCCTTTTCAAATAAGGAAATAAGAGTTGAAGAATATGGGTAATTATTCTTTCTGCTAAGTGTTCGTTTTTTTAATAAACAGGCATTTAATTGCTCTGGTTGCTTATACATTCCAGCCTGACGTAAATTCAAAACAGGAAGCAATAAAAAATAAAACAACAGCCGGAATATATACCAACCCAAAATCTGCCAGGCTTTGTTTTCTGAACCTGTATTTTGTGAACGCCCAGTTATACTTTACATTATCCTTGTAAAAATCAACCCCACATTTGATGCCGGCTCCTATTACCAGTGAAAAAGGAATAAACTGAAGCAACAATACTAACAAATAGTAGAATGTCGACTTGAAATTTTTAAACCTGCTTTTATGTCCTGAATCAACAGAAACAATTCCACCTATCCAGCCTTGTATGGTCACCGAAAAATATGGGATAACAATACCAAATCCCATTATGCTTTGCGGAATAGCTACTTTAAATAAATTGCCGCTAAAATCATATACAGCTGCCTGTAAATTATTCCCTTCGTGATAATTTATAGCTGCCTTATCACTTTCCATTGCCTTCCCGACAATTTTATCCCTGATAGCAAGTGCAAAATCATTTCCGTTGGTCGACATTATTATACCTGCAAAACATGAAATGCAATAGGTCAGGAAAATTGATAACACATATATCCTGCATCGTTTGATAGCTGAACCGATAAGATTAAAAAACTGCTTCATGGTAATTCAATTAAATTGAATACTATGTTCTTTTTCTAACTTGCCTTCTATCTCTCCCGATTGCCTAAAAATTTTTCTACCTTGATCTTGCGTTGCAGCTGCATTAAGCCGTAAAACAATGATTCAGGACGTGGGGGGCAACCCGGTACATATACGTCTACCGGAATAATCTGGTCGACGCCCTTTATTACATGGTACGAATTGACAAATGGTCCTCCTGAAATAGCGCAGGCACCCATGGCAAGTACATATTTAGGCTCTGCCATCTGGTCGTATACACGACGGATCAGAGGTCCCATTTTATGTACCATGGTTCCGGCAACAATCATCAGGTCGGCCTGACGTGGACTGTTACGCGTTACTTCCATGCCAAAGCGTGAAATATCGTGGTGGGCGGCAGCTGCCGACATAAACTCAATACCACAGCAACTGGTAGCAAAAATTAATGGCCATACTGAATTAGAACGGCCCCAATTGATCAGTTCGTCTATTTTACTGAGAATAACATTCACCCCATTGGCTTCAAGTTCCTTGAGATACGCTTCCAGGTACTCGTTGTCATTAAATTCTTCGGTGGGGATTCCTTTTATAGTGATATTTTTTAATTCCATTTTAATACTCCTTTCTTCCATGCATACGCCAGTCCCAATCCAAGGATTACTATGAAAAACAAAATGCTGTATAATCCTTGTATGCCTAAATCGCGTACGATAGTAGCCCAGGGAAACAGGAAGATAGTTTCAACATCGAACATTAAGTACAGGATAGCATAGAGGTAATACCCTACTTTAAACTGCATCCAGGAAGTTCCGTGTGTTGGAATTCCACACTCGTAAGGTTCTCCTTTTTGTAGATTGAAAGATCGTGGGGCCAGTAAGATTGCTGTACCAAGACCAAGAATCACCAGGGAGATTCCTGTTAGTAAAACGACCAGAAATAGCGATAAACTGCTCATAGATATTAATAAATATAGTTAGCTTAAAAACGCTGCAAAGGAACGACAATTATTTCTATTTCAAGAATAATTTTAGCTAAAAAACCGGTGTTAAGCCTGTCTGCTTCTTTTTGTAATCCCGAGGTTGCATTTGAATTAAAATCCTGTTAAACAGTTTTGTACAAGATGCAAAAAATGAAATTGTTAATTGTAATTACAGTATATTATGATGTATTAAGGTTTTAATAGTGAACTTTTTGAGAAAATTGTATAAAAATGAACTGTGACATCTTTTGTTGTTGTAGTCCTCGAAAGTGTATTCTTTATCTTGTGCTACAGGTTCTCTAGTTTCATGATTTAAAATAAACAAATGACAACGAAAATAGGACCTGCTATTGCTTCACATACTTTCAATATAATACAGTATTCACTCAGTCTTATTTTGCTTTTAGTATAAAAACAGGCAAAGCATTTCAAATACAATTTAAATACAGAGATAAAATAGATCTTATTAATGTCTATTTCATCACTATTTTATCTCTATTTTATCACTATTTTATGTCTATTTTATCTATGTGCAAAATAAGAGTGTATTGCAGTGATAATAAGGGAAAAATGTATGTTAAACCAAGTGCGTTGAGAGCGAAGTGTAAAATGTCTCCATTTTACTGCCCCGAAGCAAGAATAGGGATAAACAATGTTCCCGGCTAGCCATGACTTTCCCTGTTATTATTCAAGCACGGGATAAAGAGTGTGGAGAGAGTGCTAAAAAATTCATTTTTACAAATGAAATTTCAGGACATTGTGTGATAGCTATTAACCGGTATTGAGTTCTGTCCTGTTTTTATACCTGGAAAATCACTATGTCTACTGAGTATTTAAGTATGTTTACATATAATTATATTAATAATTTGGTTTTTTAAAAAAGATTATATACTTTTGTGAATCAATTTTAAGGTTAATTTGTTTCTTGCAATCAATGTAAAAACCTGAATGAATGAATTCTGTCGACCCAGGTAATGTCTCTACAAGAATTTACCAATACTATAAACGAACAAACAGAAATAGCTCTCTTTCATTTTGAAAATAAAATGCTCCGATGATTTCCCTGGCTTAATCAGGAATTAATGTTGAATCAATTCTTCACAGTACCAAATCATTCTTAAAGTATATTTCAATGAAAAAATTTATGCTCACTTTGTTTACTCTTTTGTTCCTTTCCAGTTTTACCCCCAAGGAATCTTCCCCTTATGTCTATGTCTGCACCGATTCCAACGCTAAAGTTTATCACTCTACATACACGTGTAAGGAGCTGAATAACTGTAAAGGTGATTTTAAGGGAATTAGTCTGGAGAAGGCTCTGGAGCTAGGGAAGAAAAAATGCAAGATTTGTTATTGAGAGTCTCCTATCTTTAAACACGACATACTATTGTTCCGGTAGCTTAAGTCCCAAAAGACTTGAATGTCCTGTTGCCGGAAGAATGTTCCATTCGTCATCCCATCTTTTCTTTTAAAAATATAGTAATAGCTCCTGCCTCATAAGGTGTGGAACAAGGCTTCAATTCCCTGAAAAGAGGGATGATATCAGGATCTTGTTTCCGTCGTTTCCGTTCCTTCTTTTTACATCAGCCCCATCAGACTTTATTATTCACCCCTCCATGCTTAAAACGAATAACGGAGAAAACCACGACAATAGGGTAACAAGGAACCGGCATTGCCGAAACTCTGTTTCTTGAAAATTGAAAACCCGCATAAATCCTGACTTTTTTAATTATGTTTATAAATAATTATACAAGTTGTAGGAATTTATAAAAAGGTTCTGTATTTTTGCAAATAAAATTTTGTTAAACTATTTCTGGCTCACTGTAAACCGACAGGAATGAATGCTAACGACTCAATAGTTTATGTGGGTGAACTTACCAATCATGTAAACAAGATAATAAAATGATTATTACTAAAATTTACCTATGAAATATATAACAGGAATATTTAATGCTGAGATACCAAAAATAGCTGGTAAAAGGTATATTCATTTTATAAATATCAGGGGAATTTGAGTTGAAGAACAAGTTTTAATTGATAAACATATTCCATTTAGATTTTTTTGAATAAAAAGCATTAAATGAACAACTTAAATTTTATTTGGGAGCAACATTCGGTGAAGTAGCACTAGAAGATGGTGGAAATAATAAAATATATTCCAACATTTATGATTAATTAGATGAAAAAATCAGTAATCTTGTCATGCATTGTTAAGCTTAACGAAGTATATGGGAGTCTTTTACAGATTATGATTGAGAGAGGGAAGTCGGAGCGTTTGTAAGATTTAAATTAACGTTATAGAACCAATAATTAAAATTAGAATTAAAAATGTCAACAAAAGAAACAATTTATTCTGTAAAGGTATTAACCGGTAGTATTAAAGATGCAGGAACTGATGCAGAAATCTACATTCAGCTATGTGGAGAAAAAGGAACAAGTAAGGATCTACAGCTAGATACAAAAGAGAATAACTTTGAAAAAGGGAGTTTGGATGAATTTAGTGTGAAAACAAATAATGTTGGGTGGCTAAATAAAATCAGACTTTCTCTCAACGACGATAATGGAAAATCGGGTCCCGGTTGGTTTGTTAGTTATGTAGAAGTGACAGATGACGATCATCATGTTGTGTGGCATATTGATATTAATCAATGGATGGGTACAGATGATAAAAATACTTGCCTGGAAGCAAACGTTCCTGTAGCCTCTGCACAATTGGAAGTTGGTAGTATGTCAAATAAATTGTTAGGATATATAGATTTATCATATACAAATAAGGGGTTTGATGATACCGAAGCTGTAAATTCATTTCAGGTTACTTATAAAAGAGGTTCTTCAGTAGATTTAAGCAAAAGTACAACAGCAGATGCCAGTGTAAAATTAGGTTATGATTTTTTTGGGGTAAATGCAGAATTTAGTACTTCAATAAGTCATACAACTTCAACACAATTGCATACAGAGGAAGAAGAAACTTATTCGTTAAATATTGATTTCAAATATCCGGTAAAGGCACAGAAATCAATCACACCGGTTTTTTTGTTTAGTCAATATTATTTAAGCGGATCCGGAGTTGTCAATAATGTGAAAATAGATTGTCTCCAAAAGTTTTTAATAACCTATCAAACTGTTGTTTTTGATGGTTTGTTGAGTCCAGAAGAAATTGAGAAAAATTTGAAAGATATATTTTCTCATTTTGTAAACCAACATGATAACATAAAACAATATCAGTGCTGGTAAGTTTAATCTCCTTCTTCGTTCTGGTTTGTTGTTTTAAAGTAGGTGAATAGCGCAAGTGTATATATGGCTGTAACTTGTGCATAAAATCCGGGAAGTTTATGATTCCTTTTCATCCAAATATGATTATTTGCACACATTAGATAGTTTAAGCATGATCGAAGCGGAGACTTAGATTGAAAACAGAACATCAAAACAACTATCACGAAATATTCCTATAATTTAATACGTCATGAAACGAATTCTTGTAGTATCACTTTTTGCCCTACTGGGTTGTTACTTGTTTGCTCAAAATAAAGTAGCAGCAGAAAAACTTGTCAGTGAAGGACTTCCTTACCATGATAAGGGAGATTATGAGGGTGCCATCGTGCGGTACAATAAAGCACTGGAGCTGGATAGCTGCAACTTGCTGGCATTGGCAGAAAAGGCATATAGTTTGCTTAGTTCCGGTAAATATGAAGAATCCATTGTTTGCTGCCGTAAAGCAATAGATAAACATCCGGGTGAACCTGAATTGAAAATAGTGTATGTAACTTATGGAACTGCTACCGATGATCTGAAACAGACTGATAAATGTTTGGAAATATACAATGAAGGCATTACACAGTTTCCGGACGCTTATTCCTTGTACTTCAACAAAGGTATCACTCTGAAAAGTGTAAAGAAAAATGACGAAGCAATACCGTGCTTTCAGAAATCAGCAACGCTGAATCCTCGTCATGCAGGTACACACAATGCCATTGCAAGGACCTTAATGACAGATATTAACAGAATTCCTTCTATTCTGGCTTATTCCAGGTTCTTTGTACTGGAGCCTGAATCGGAAAGAGCAAAGGTAAACCTTCAAAGCCTGGAAGCCTTGATGAATGCCAACGTGGAGAAAACAGGAGATAAAGGAGTGACGATTACTGTAAATCCGAGAGTATTGAATGATACTATTTCCACCGGCAAAAAAGACAAAAATAACTTTGGTAGTGCGGATCTTATTTTGTCGATGGCCTCTGCCCTAGACTTTGATAAGAAATATAAGAAGGAAACCAGTGTGGAACGATTTACACGGAAATTTGAAACCCTGTGTGCCTCCCTGGACGAAACAAAAAAAGACAAACAGGGTTTTTTCTGGAGGTATTATGTGCCTTATTTCCTAGAAATGAAAGATAAGAATCTTATAAAAACATTTGCTTATATTGTTTATACCTCCTCCGGGGATCCTAAAGTGAATACGTGGTTGAAAATGCATAGCGATGAGGTGAAACATTTTTACGATTGGTCCAAAAACTATAGCTGGTAATAACTAATGGAACATGGACGAGAAAAAGGATATAGGTAATATCGTCAAACTTCAATTTTAGTATAAAAGGGCTTATAAACAAAATTAAAGAAAAGAATAAAATTGGGTGTTTTGACGTTATTTATTGAAAAAGGATCATGATCAGAAAATTAGTAGCCCTGTTTCTATTATTGATTTGCGCTTCTGCTATCGGACAAACCGTCAATAGTACGGAAAGGCAGGATAGGAGCAATGTGTATAACGAATCGTTCGTTCAGTGTTTAAACTATTTAAAGAACGGGGAGGTAAAACTGCCGGATTCGATATATATTGAGTCGGACTATAAATTGACAAACCGGCTGATACCCAGGATAGGAAAAACCAGGTTAATAATTCTTCCGGATTCTACCCTGGCGAAAAGGGTAAAGAAGGCTGACAAGGCAGTTATCGTGTACCGTTTGTTTCCGTTAGCCTATCAAAATAAGAAATTTAATATTACCATAATCCCTTTTGGAGTACGCTATGATAAAGAACTAAAGGAGCTCCGTTATACTAACAGTGGTGGTTATTTGATAGTTTTTGATTTTGAGAAAGGATATTTTAAGTTTAACAGGATAATTTATAACGGGATATAAACCTATTGTGCCGGCAGATGACTTTATCCGCGGAACTATAAAGTTCGTTGAATGGCTATGGGAGATAGATATGCAGGTTCTGTGCGGTACTGGCATACTCAGGTAAGAATATAAGATTAAGAGACTAGTTCAGGTGAAAAAGGAGAATACATTAAAATAACTCTATTGCCAATTAAATTTAACTTTTATGAAGAAAACAGTTTTAAACTTTGCTTGCATAGCTTTCATTTTATGCATCATTGTTTCGTGTGAACAAACTCCTATTGTGCAAACAGCAGGAATAGTGCTACCAAAAACCTCCGTTTTATTGAATGTAGGATCGAAAGATACGCTTAAAGTGACTATTAGTCCGTCGAATGCCACCAATTATGCTGTTACCTGGGTCTCAAGCGATACCACCGTTGCCAGGGTAAATGCCGACGGTATCGTTACAGGTGTTAAGCACGGAAGCTCCACTATAACTGCTATAACGGTGGATGGCAAGTATAAAGCTTCGTGTATTGTTTATACGCTGAAGTGGACAAAATATGCCATTGCAAATGGTTTGGCCAATAATCCGTTAAATTGTATAGCTATTGATTCCGTTGGAAGTATATGGGTTGGAGGATCAAGTGTGTCAAAGTTTGATGGATCAGGCTGGAGTACCTATCTGGATAAATTAGGAATTGGAGCAATAGCAGTTGATAAACAAAACAATAAATGGTTTGGAACGTATGGATCAGGGATAATCAAGTTTGATGGTACAAACTGGACAACCTACAATACCTCTAACTCCGGTTTGACAGATAATACCATCAATTCTAATGCTATTGCTATTGATTTAAACGGTAACGTCTGGGCTGCTACTTCCAATAGTATGAGTGGAACGGGAGTTTCCGTTTTTAATGGTACAAACTGGAAAGGCTATAATTCTACCAACGGGTTAGCTTATAACCTGGTGACCAGTATTGCGGCAGATGCACAAGGAAATAAATGGTTTAGCACTTATAAAGGCGTATCCAGGTTTGATGGCACTAATTGGACTTCTTACACTTCCGGTAGCATAAACACAGATTTAGTTGATAACGTGACTTGTATTGCAATTGATGCACAAGGAATTAAATGGTTTGGAACTACTGTTGGACTATTGAAGTTTGATGGCACTAATTGGACAACCTACACTATTTCCAACAGTGGATTAATTTGTAATCCGATTGTCTCAATTGCCATTGATAAACAGGGCAATAAATGGATTGGTACACTGGCAGGAGGAGTAACGAAATTTGATGGCACCAATTGGACAAATTATGACTATGATAAATTCATCATTATAGCTAGAGGAATAGCCATTGATATGCAAGGAAATAAATGGCTTGCCACTGACGATGGCGTGTTTGAATTACAAGATTAGGAAGTGATTTTAGATAAAGATAGCCTCCAATTACTTACATAGTGTAGATTAACAGGATTTATTCCCATCTTTGTTTTTCGTACTAATATAATCAGGCGATATTTACCACCGCTGAACAAATAACCGGAGCAAGAGAAAAATGAATACAGATAATCCAAATAGAATGAGCGTAACGGAACAAAAGTTGAATCCCTTAAGTTGTATACTTCTTTGGAGTATTGTGTTCGTGTTTTTCGGTTGCAGCAGTACGCAGTATCTTGAAGAAAAACAAAGCCGGGAAGTGTATCGCACTTTAGGACTGAATAAAGACCGGAAAGATAACTTTGCACTTTACAAAGAAGCGGCTTCCTGGTTACATGTTCCGCGTGTGGACGGGGGTACATCACGGAATGGAACAGACTGCTCTTTTATGGTGCATGATATTTATAAAACCGTCTACCATAAAACCATTGAACGGCATTCGGCAGGCATGCTGGCTAAAAACTGCGAAAAAATACCCAGAAACAAACTGCAGGAAGGCGATCTGGTTTTCTTTAATACCAGTGGCAAGTCCAGGTCGTCCGTCAACCATGTGGGCATTTACCTGAAAGATAATAAGTTTTTACATGCTTCCACATCGAGGGGCGTTATTGTTAATAATCTGGATGAGGATTATTACCGGAAAACGTGGGTTTGCGGAGGAAGGGTAAAGAAAACATCTTAACCTTGATTTAACAGACTCATCAGATTAACTAAAATCAGAAGAATCAGATTAATCGCCTTTCAGATGTTTTTAAAAGAAAACCGTTCAGGGAGATTTCTCTTTAGACGTTTTTTTATATTCATTATTGATTTTAAACGGTTTGAATAGTGCCTATAACTTATGATATTTAAATTTGGTATAATTAAATTAATTTTGTATTTTTGCGGTGCGAAAAATTAAAAAAAATAAAGACTGTTGTTTTTTTGATTTTGTTTGTGTTTAATAAAGTTCCTCTTGCCGGGTGGTTCATACCTGCATGAAATTATAATTAGGGCCGGTGGCCTGAGATGTTTTTAGCTTTATGCATTCATAATTGATTAACCGGATTCTTACTCTTAACGATCGTTTTCTGATTAGAGTTTATTAAAGCCCAAATTAAATTGAACTTCCAGTATATGGAAAATAAACTATTTAAATATACAGGGAAGTTTATCCTGTTATTAGTGATGGTTTAGTTGAAAGGGAACTGTCACTATAGCACAAGTGTGGGTCGGATGACCTGACTGAACTATGGAGCTTAAAAAAAATACAAAATCATTCTCTAATCAAAATACAAACAAGTGCGTCTACCTAAAAAACAGAAAGGTGCCGAAAATTAATTAATTACAAGTATGAAAGCAACTCTCAAGCTTATTTTATTTGCTATCCCTGTTCTTTTTTTAAGTTGCCAGAAAGATGAGGTAGCACCTTCTGTTGCAAGTTCAATAACCAGTAGTGGTACTTTAAGCGGAACCATTTCGGGGTATGCGCCCAACACGGTTGATTCAGTGAAAGCGAAGGTTTATGTGAGTCTTATCGGAACCTGTAAAGTCTCATCAACCGGAGAGTTTTCAGTAGGATTATCTATTCCTGAATTATATATGATCCACTCCTTGAGTGGGGTTAATGTAAGTGATACAACCGCTATGACAGGAACTTTAGCTGTAGCTTGCTTTAATAAAGGTGTTTTCTATTCCGAACTAAGCAAGAGTAGTTGTTCCCAGGACAGTCTGGTTATGCCCGGAATGTCAGCGTCTTCGTTTGTATATTCCGACAGGGATCTTACTTTAAAAGGTGTGCACTCGGATACATATACCTCGGATGGTTTTTCATGGTCAGATGTTAGAACTTACCAGATAACATTAAAAAAAGGGTGGAACGAACTGATTGACAAAACAAACTCTTACTCCATTTCAACGACCAGTGTAGTATACACACATACGATATCAAATACTGTTACTTCGAATCTTAAATGGCGTTATTCCAATAATGGATATTTTATGAATCAAGTAAAAAAAAGTGGTATTCCAACAGTGAAATTGCTGAAAGTATTCCCGTTATTACGTTCAAAATAAGGAGGAAGCGTATTAACCAGTCCTGTTAAAAGTTGAACATGAAGAAACTGTTGTTCTTTTAAATGGGCTCGCATTAAAAAGGCGTAGTGACGGCCTCGCTTTTTGCGAAGTCGTCACTACGCCTTTTTAATAAACAAACAATAGAACTTAACGTGAGTTCTACTAAAGAAATGGAATTCCAGTTTCAGAATATACTGACAATCAATTTAAATGATCAGGATAGTTCGGTGCTCTGCACTTTGATTGCCTCTTTATGAAAATATGCTACAAATAGTATGGGACGCTGTCTCTAAAAAAGGTGCAAAGTACCATGCTATTTTTACAATTTAGATTAATCAGATACAAAATGTGCATAGTACATTGATATTATCTCTGTTATAAAATAAAACTTGCTTTTTTATATCAGACTCACGTTAACTAACAACCAAACATTATGAAAAAGAACACACGGCAAGACATCGAAGAGTTTCTGAATTGCAGGACGATTGTTGTGTCCGGAGCTTCTCGGAATGAAAAAAGCTTCAGTGCTTCGGTTATTGCGCATTTGCAAAAGATCGGGTACAACGTATTTTCGGTTAACCCGAATTATACGGAAACTAGTTTTGAACGGAACGAGTATACCTGCATAGCTGATCTTCCTGAGGGAGTAAATAATCTGTTGGTACTGACATCTCCACAGCATACCACTCAGGTTATCCGGCAAGCCCTTGAGAAAGGAATCGAAAATATCTGGATACAACAAAAATCTGAGAACCCAAAGGCTTTGGTGATATGCAGGAATGCCGGTATTAACCTGATTTACAACCAATGTATTTTTATGTTTACCCATCCGGAAGGAATTCATAAGTTTCATTATAGGTTGAGAAAATTCTTCGGGACAATCCCGGTGTAAATATGACCCGGAATTAATGAACTGAATACGAAAATAAATTATTTTATAACTTCTGATGTTTAAATTTGGTGTAATTAAAGTAATTTTGTATGTTTGTAGCTTCAAATAAATTTAATAAAATTGTAAGTCCCGGTATTTTAGATTGCCCGGCTTTATTGTTTACAATACTAAGATCAAAGTTGATGACTTGTTTCAATTATCAGACTTAATCAATGATGATTTTCTATTCATGTTTTGATGCTCTGCATCTTAGAACTGCTGAATAGGGTAAAGGATTTCAGCGGAACATCCAAGTACCTGTACCTATAAAATATTAGGACCTGTGTGAAACCAATACAGGTCATTACAACTCTTAACCGGACATCGAAAAGTATAAAACTTGTTAACCTAAGTTTTGAAAGGGAATAGCCCCACCTAAAAATTAACTATATGAAAAAAATTCTGGTATTCGCATTGGTAATGTTAGCCCTTGTTTTAAGTTCGGTCGCCATGACCGGAACGAAACAATTCAAGGATGGAGTGTATAAAGGAGAATCGCAGTCGAAATACATTGCTGAACCTTATTGGGGGCAGGTAACCCTTAAAATTAAGGATGACAAAGTGACGCTGGTGAGTTTTCAAATTGTAGATAAAGAAAAAAATGAAGTCTTTGGACCTGATTACGAACGGTATTTTAAAGATCACCCCGAGTATGTAGTCCAATGCCGCAATGAATTAAAAGGAATAAAGGCATATACTGAAGCATTTCTGAAAACCAAAAATTTGGAGAAGGTGGATGCTATAACCGGTGCCACGTGGTCATATAATATATTCAGTGATGCGTTGAAGGCTGCATTGAAAAAGGCAAGATTGACGGAACCGGTGTAATATGGAACCCGGGAGATATACCCGGGATAGATTGTTAGCATAGATAGTGAAAGTTAAGCGTAACTTCCTGATGACTAATCGGGAAAAATGTGTTGAAAATAAGTAGAGGTTGTGTATAAGAGTAGATTGATAGCCAGTTTTAAAAAAGTAAACCGACATAAAAATCAAGTATATGAAATTACAAGTACTCGTATTTTTAGCAATCGCGATTGTTCTATGTTGTATACCCATGTATGCAACAAAACAATTCAAAGATGGAGTTTATAATGGAGAGTCACGGTCGAAATATACCTCCGAAGCTTTTTGGGGAAAAGTGACTTTGAAAATTAAAAACGATGAGGTTATTTTACTCGACTTTAAAATTCTGGATAAAGAAAAAAATGAGGTTTTTGGACCTAAGTACGAACGGCACTTTCAATTTACCCCTTATTATATAAAGCAGTGTCGCCAGGAACTAAAAGGAATAAAAGCCTATACGAAAGCGTTTTTAAAAACAAAAAGCATGAAGCAAGTGGATGCGATAACCGGTGCTACATGGTCGTATGATATATTTAGAGATGCGCTAAACGCTGCATTGGAAAAAGCAAGGATTAAATAACAGGAGAGATGGCGGACAGAAACCATTGCAGTCAATGTTGATTTTAGGATCCAGATAGTTATAAATAATAAATGCCACAGGCTCAATTGAAATTGTAGTAATGGAATTTATTCCATTACTTTAGTATTAAAAACAAACATGAATGAATTTGAAAGAAACAATCAGGAACTGTTGAGCTTGGTAGAAGAATGGGAACTTAAGTTATTATCTCTATCGGAAGAGGTACTCACAAAAAAGGAAAATAGCCAACATCGAACCATCAAGCAAATTGTGGGACATATGATTGATTCAGCAACCAATAATATACACCGAATTGTTCATCTGCAATACCAACATAGTCCGTTAGTGTTTCCTGATTACGCGAATCTTGGCAATAATGACCGCTGGATTGCCATTCAGGACTATAAGAGTGAGAATTGGAATGATCTGGTTCAGTTATGGAAATATTTGAATATCCATATTGTCCATGTGATTAATCATGTGAACCCTGATAAATTGACGAATGAATGGATCACTGCCCTAAATGTGAAAGTGTCGTTAAAGTCAATGATACAGAATTATACTGGGCATATCAGGTTACACCTGAATGAGATTGAAAAACTGATAACTGATAAGTAATGGAAAGTAAATACTTGTTTCATATTGTCTTTGATTGTGTTGGCGGAACCGGATACTCTACGGTGACTAAAAACTAATTGTAGTTATTATTTCTACACAACTTACAAATGGAGCAGGAGTAAAAGAAATAAAATATGATTAAAATGCACCGGTTCCTAAAGATATTCGTAATTTAATTAGACATCAGGCAGTATGAATCATAAGAATAAATGCAGAAAATCAACATCGATGTCATTGATGTTGATTTTTGTATTTACAGCTTTCTATACGACCGCACAAAACAGAGGGGTTGTTTTAGATACGGAATTAAATAACCCGCTGGCAGACGTTAATGTCGTTTCTATCAGCAG
>Ga0302170_10000497_pt1 | contig 15580 bp, 8 predicted proteins | sample I_Fen_N2_1_FD_193492 | JGI IMG/M metagenome (GOLD analysis project Ga0302170, IMG submission 193492) | Peat permafrost microbial communities from Stordalen Mire near Abisko, Sweden - I_Fen_N2_1 | ecosystem: Environmental > Terrestrial > Soil > Wetlands > Permafrost | place: Sweden: Abisko...
GTAAGCAGAACGTAACTCTTCATTGTTTTTTCGTGCCTCGGCCAAGCGATCTTCTAAGCTTTTGACATTTGCACGGCTTTCTGCCAACTGAATTTGACTATCCTGGAAAGATTTTTTCAGATCAGTATTTTCAGTTTGTACTTTATTGTAATCAGACTTCAAAACAGTAAACTGTTTTTTACTGACACATCCTGTAAACAGGAGACTTCCTGTCAGGAGGGATATAAGAACGAGATAATGCTTCATAATTGTTTCTTTTTAGATTTGTTTTAATTCTACGCACCATTACAGTGCATTTCTTTTAGAAAGTGCAAGATAAACAAATTAGTTGTGATAAAGAAATTTATTATTGATAAGTAACGCTTCGCGGACTTATTTAACACGAAAAAGGCTATGAAATTATTTGTTATATACCTCATCCAGCTTTTTCTCAAGCTCTTCGCCTCTAAGATTCCGTGCGATAATATTCCCCTGTGGGTCTATTAATATATTTGAAGGAATGTTTCGTACAGCATAGAGTTTTGCAGGAGCACTATCCCAAAATTTCAAATCCGATACATGTATCCATGTTAGATTATCTTTGGCAATAGCCTCAACCCAATTCTCTTTTTTCTGATCTAATGACACAGAAAAAATATTAAATCCTTTGGCTTTAAATTTATTATACACCTTTACCAGATTCGGATTTTCATGTCGGCAAGGACCACACCACGAAGCCCAAAAGTCGAGTAGCAAATAATTTCCATAGAATTCCGACAATTTTAACTGCTTACCATCCAGCGTTGTTGAAGAAAAGTCGATGGCAGGATTGCCAATATCTACGATCTTTCTCACCGCAAGGATTTCTTTTAATTCTTTTATATAAGCAACATCGGCTAACGAAGAATCGAAAAGAGCAATATCTTTTTCAAGTTGACTTATCGTTAACTCATTCGCATAGTTCCGATACAAAATATAAGCAGCCACGATTGATTTAGGCTGAGCGCTGATCAGAGAATCTATTTTATATCCTCTACGATTGGCTTTGAAGCTTTCGAAAAGATCGTTTGAAGCAGATCCTGATATTTTGGCAGAATGATGATTCGTTGTATCAACAACTACTTTTATGGGTGCATTTTCGATAAAAATATAGTATGGATTGGACGATTCGTTTTTGTCCGTGCTCAATCCAAATAAGTCAGTATGTTTTACGTTACCCTTGAATTTAAAAGATCCATTTACTATCTTTGTAGAGTCTACATTGAAGAATTTTTTATTCTTAAAAGATTTCAGATAAATAGTTCCCGACTCGCGGTTTATTTCTCCATTGAGCGTAAAGCCTGGAGCTGTTTGTTTTACTTTAGGTTGCTGAGCAATTATAGAGAAGGTTGTTGTTGCTAATAGCAACAACGTGATCCAGTATTTTTTATTAAGTTTCATAGCTATTGTATTTAAATTGTTATTTATAAATCAGTTGGAATATTAAAAGAATCGTGATAAGATTGAGTAACAAACTTATCAACCCAATTATAAAAGCCAATGATTTCTTTATCGTTTATTGTAGATTGACTCCGCCACTTTATCAAATTCGTATTTGCCTGATTTAGAATTTGCTTTTCTATTGGAAGAATGGTCTGCAAAATACCTTTCTTGTCTTTTGTAATGAGAGCCGATAAGTTAATATAATCATTTCCTTCTCCTCTTTCAATAGGGAACAGTTGCTTTTTTAATAGCTGCGACCATTTATTGAGTTTTGCGTATCCGGTTTTGTCGGACGTCAATATTTTGGGCAAATCCTGTGTAGAAGTAATCCATACAGGGATAGCAACAGTGGTTAAAGGTGAACCTAGAATTGTCCACAGAATAGTTTGAGTGGGCGATTCATTCTCTTTTACTCCCTGTACTATAATAGAAGAAGCAGTAAGATATCTAGGTATAAAATCTCTGAAAGCAACGAAAACAGGTTTGTCGGCATTCTCAGGAATCAATGAGATAAGATCTGTTTTCGTTATTCCATTTTTTAAATACCGAGTTACATTAATAAGAAAATCAACCGATATAGAGCTATTCAATGAAGCCTGTGAAAACAATTCCTGAGCAGACTCATATCTTGCTAACCCCTTATCTTGCAGTCTGTCTCCAGAATGCGAAAAGTTGGTGCGAATAATGTAACCAAATGGAGCAACATCCGAATTATTGGCATCGTATTTTTTATATTTGTAATTTCCTGTTTCGTAGTACGCAGCTCCTCCGTTGGCATCAATTACTCCAAAGTTTGAACTTATACCGAGCGGTTTAGGCAAAGAGTCAAGTAAGTGTTCGAAATCAGCTAATGTAGCACATTTTTGAAGAGCTAACTTCATGATCTTCCCATCGCATCCACCTTCTTCTGCTCCGGAACCTTTTTTATTCAAATTGTAGGAGGCTGAGTTCATAATAGCGAACCCAGCTTTGTTATATCCTCCCCAAACAGCGCTTCCTGTTGAGTCTTTACTATTTACTAATCCGATATACGGATAGTTGCCATCATTGAAAGCAAGTAGTTTATTCTCTAAATCTTGTGTGTCACGTTGCTTGAATAACAACGGCCGTCCATCACGAGTGAATTTACCGGATATTATGGCTGTAGTGCAAGCCACAGCATTCGTTAGAGAGCTAACTGATGCTATTGCAATGATAATTATTGAGGCTATTTTTTTGGAATGGAATTTCATTTTCTATTTTTTTTAAGTGATTATTCGATATTGAAAAAAGACTAATAACTAGGGTTTTGAGCAACAACTCCATTCAGAGAATTTGTTATCTCCGTAGCAGGAATAGGCCAAATGAAACGATAGTCATCATACGTCAAAGCATTTTGAGTTTTAGGAATTGCACTGTATGCCGTTTTACCACTGTATAGCGTTTTAAAATTTGAGCTAGTTATAGTTGCCGGTAAAACTTTGGCTGGTATTCCAGCGGTTATAGCGTTTACATCACCTGCTAATTTTGAATTATTAAACAACGGATCTAAAGATAATCGATGTATATCTCCCCAGCGTTTACCTTCTCCTAGAAACTCTATTCGGCGTTCAGCCAAAACTGCAATTATAAAATCAGTTGATGTTGCAAAGCTTGATAAAGTATATTGCTTTGAAGTGGTTGTTACTGCACGATTTCTCACGGCATTCAAATAAGATAAAGCTGTTGAATCAACTGCTCCCTTAGATCTCACGTAAGCTTCCGCCAATGCTAGCAATACTTCAGCATATCTAATTTGTGGAGCATCATCTCCCCAACTAGGATCACGGTATTTATTAGTAAAATACATCGGTTTTTTTCCTGATGGAGCAGTCGATGGAGTATCGTTGGTAAAATTAGCTACCGCTAAGTTCCTTCTCAAGTCGGAAGCATCCCATTGAGGAAGATTCCATATTATAGGACTTATCCCTATTAGTCCACGTGCACCAACAGAAGTACCGTTACTACCATACATGCTTTGCAAAGCTCCACTAACAGCACCATTGTCAGTACTTGTATTTTCAATGGAAAAAATATTTTCAATAGAAGCATTATTAGCGAATGGGCCATCAGGTGTTGCAGTCAACGTCCAATTTCCAATCGGACTTACAAACGAAGTACCACTTTCTTTTACAATTTGGTTTCCTTCGGCAATAACGTCATCCCATTTCCCTTCGTGAAGTAGAACTCGCATTTTTAGGGCGATAGCTGCAGCTTGAGTTGCTCGATACGTTTTATTAGAAGTACGCGTAGCAGGCAAGTGATTTTCCGCAAACGTCAAATCATCTTCTATAAATTTATAGCAATCGGCTACCGAGCTTCGTCCTATTGAATTTGCTTTTGCAATAGTAGCGTCATCCTTTATGGCAAAATCTCGAATAATTACACCCAGTTTAGCTCCTTGTCCATCTGCGTATGGTTTAGCAAACTCTATCAAAAGTTGATGCATAGCCAAAGCTCTTAAAAATCGCAGTTCTCCCTCATAGGCACTTCCTGTAGTTTGTGAAATTATATTTCTAGAAGTTGCCGAGGCTAGTCCTTCAAGAACAACATTCACCTTATTTATTAATGCATAGGAATTATTCCAAATGTTGTAGCAGTTTGGAGATGTAGTAGTGTAGGTATTGTTATATGTAATCTGATAAAAAGATTCCATGCTTATCATGTCCTCTCCTCGAAGATCATCTTGTTCTAAATTGGCTGCCCCAAAAGTATAACCACGAGGTGCAAGGCCCTCAGGATAGAATCCACTCTGTGCTGCGTCATACACTCCTGTAACTGCGAGTTCAATTCTATCAGGAGTGTCGTAAATTGTTGCATCAGTCAACGAATTGTACGGAGTTACATTAAGTGCATCATCGCAAGAGGACAAACTTATAAGAACAAAAAACGCGAAGATATAATTATATTTCTTTTTCATCTTGATTTTACTTTAAATGTTAGAATCCAATATTAAATCCCAGAGAAAGTACTCTAGTTGTTGGTATTGATGTGCTTGAAGTCCCTGTTTCACTAATTAAATCCGGATCAAGGCCATTAAAATTGGTTAATGTTAAAAGATTTTGTCCTTGAGCATAAATTTTCAACGAAGATAAGAATCCACCAGTAATTTTTGCAATTTGTTTGTTACTGAAAGTGTATGAGAACGTAACGGTCTGTAATTTCAGGAAATCTCCAGATTCAATCCATCTGCTACTTGGTGATAAATTTATGAACGACTCTCTGCCGTACCATAATTTGGGAACATCAGTTATTGTGTTTGTAGGAGTCCATCTATTTAATATATCAACTCCATTATTTTTAAATTTCTGATTTAATAAAGTTCTTTCCAGACTGTTGTCAATCACATTTCCTCCCGAGAAACGGAGAAAAGCTTCCAAAGCAAAACCTTTATAGGTAAAAGTATTGGTAATTCCTCCATACCAAGTTGGATTAGGATTACCCAATACTACTTTGTCTGCATCAGTTAATGTAGTTACATCACCTAAAGTGCCATCTTGTTTTGATACTGCATAATAATATTTTTGATCGGCTATATTTCCCTGTATCAATCGTCCATCCGCTTTGTAATACATAGGATTGCCCGTTGCCTCATTAACGCCAGCATATTTATATCCAATTAAAGTATTTAATGGCAAACCTACACTAATCTCAGATGAAGAACTTACTATTGCTTTTCCCTCGTATAAATTTGTGACTTTATTTTTAACTTTCGTGAAGTTTGCGTTAATGTTCCAACTAAAATTTCTAGTTCTAATCGCATCAGCGGTAACACTAATTTCTATACCATTGTTTACCATAGCACCAATGTTTCTAGCCACCGAATTATTAGGTACACCAAATGAATTGGGGTAAGTTACATTCATCACCAAATTATCAATATTGCTTTTAAACCAATCCACATTAAAGATGATTCGGTCGTTTAACAAACCAACATCTAACTTTACGTCATATTTTTTGCTGGTCTCCCAGGTAAGCGATGAGTTGCCTACATTTGAAATACTTATTCCATTTTCAGACCCGTATGGACTGGCTCCATAAGTGCTTAAATAAGGGAATCCGGTTAGCGCATTACCCACTTTTCCGTAGCTACCACTTAGTTTAAGAGTTGAGATCGTTTTCTTTAGGCTTCCCCAAAATTTTTCATCAGACACTCTCCAACCTGCAGAGGCTCCAGGGAATGTACCAAATCGATTTTCATCAGACAACGAAGAAAGTCCATCTCGTCTTATCGTTAATTCTAACAAATATTTTCCGGAAAGAGCGTAGTTGAATCGTGAAAAATAGGAAACGAAGCTACTTTTCGAATAACTACCTCCAGAGAGCTGATTAGCATATGAACCTGAAATTAGGTTTTTAGATTGGAAAAAATAATTAGAAAAGCTAGAGCCTCCAGCCATTGAACTTTTATACGTATTTCTTTGAACCTCATTACCGGCAACAAATTTTATATAGTGTTCTCCAAACGCCTCACTATAAGTCAAATAGTTTTGAAAATTATACACTGATCTATTTAAAGAGGTGTTTTTTACTAGTCCATTATAACTATAGCCATCTCCGTGCCTTGCATCTAATGAATAAAAGTCATTAGATTGCTCTATATCAACACCTATTTGAGAGTGAATGATTAAGTTCTTTAATATACTTAATTCACCATAACTGGTATTTAGTATTCGATATTTTTCTGCTTCATATTTATCATTGTTTAGCGAAAATAAGATATTGGGATATGCATCATCTATAGTTTGCAGATTAGCTCCTGCCCCCAATGACTTTCCATCTCCGGATAAATTGTAACCGGTTGAATTGCTTGCATCATAGGGACTCACGTTAGGTAATGCAATTAATGCATTAGTAATAACACTTGATAGTCCAGAGCTATTATTTACTCCGACATTCGTTACCTTATTAACACTTGTGCTTGTCCCTATTTTTAAGAACTTATTTACCTGCTGATCAATATTCGCTCGGACTCCGATTCTGTTTGATTCATTAAGCTTAACAGTACCCTGCTGATCAAGATAATTTAGTGAGAATAGGTAATTGGTCTTCTCATTGGCTCCACTGATTCCAATATTGTGACTTTGAGAAAAAGCATTCTTATTATAAATAAGAGACTGCCAATCGGTATTTGTTCCATTAGCATCAATGACAGCCGGATTAGTCGTATTACCAGAGTTGGCGTATTTCTCATTTGCTATTACAGTAAATTGCTCAGCATTTAAAAGTTTAACCGTTTTCACTGGGTTAGAAATTGAAAAAATAGCGTCGTAAGTAACTTTCGTTTTTCCCTTTGAGCCACGTTTTGTTGTGATTAAAATAACGCCATTTGAAGCACGAGAACCATATATTGCTGATGCTGCTCCGTCTTTTAATACATCTATTGATGCAATGTCATTCGAGTTTATATCGGCTAATGCGTTTGTAGTTGTGTATCCACCAATATCTCCCGAAGAAATGGGAAGTCCATCCACTACAATCAAAGGATCTCGACTGTTATTTATAGAATTTATGCCCCTAATTCGAATTCTTGGATTTGAATTAGTGCTACCATCATTCGCCGTAACCTGTACTCCCGATGCTCGGCCTGCCAATTGTTGGTCAAAACTGGTAGTAGACAAATTGGCTAATTTTGAGGCATCAATTTTTGCGATCGATCCTGTAACTGAAGTCGCTTTTTGAGTTCCATAGCCAATTACTACAATTTCATTGAGCTTATTTATATCCTCGATAAGAGAAATAGTAGTCGGCTCATTTTCATGTACGCCAATTTCTTTAGACTTATAGCCAGTAGAGGTAACCAATAAAGTGACCGGGAATTTGTTTATTTGAATTTGAAAATTTCCTTTTGCATCAGTATATGAACCACTTGAGGATGATTTTACTTTAATTGTTGCTCCAATGAGTGGCTCTTTTGTAGATTGATCAACTACAGATCCTTTAAATAAAATCTGTTGAGCATATCCATTCGCGACACCAATTAGAATGGCGACAGAAAAAGCAAAAAGTCTAATCGGGAAATAATCAGATAGGCTTTTTTGTGGTTTTAATAATATATATATTTTTTTCATAATAATGTACTTATATTTATTATAGCTAGATATAATATGTTTATTTTCATGTAGTCAACGTATGGTAGGAAGGGTACACATTCGCAGATTTGAGATGGAGATAAAATAATAGACTTGACAATTAATCTGCTTAGAGGATACTGCAATGTCGCTTAAAAGTGCTATTATCGAAAGATACTTCCGTGACAATAGCTGTTCAAAGTAATAATTTTTTTTATTCATATGGCATTGTTATTAGTGTAGTTGTTACCCTTTTTAATACGGTGCAAAAGTACATCTTTAGAGTGAATTCTAAGATGCCTATTTTGTGCTATTTTAATACCCTATATTAGGTATTTATACTTAAAATATCCTATTATCGTCTTATATGGCTGCCTAAAATAAATAAAAATTGATAGAAATTAACTAATAATCAGACGGAAGAAAAGATATGAAAATACCTTTTCTTCCGTCTGACAAATTGGGAGTAATTTAGAACATATTACTCTACTAAGGACATGATGAAGTTATTATACTAATCAGAAAATATTGGAAATATCATGTCATTGAAAATGTTTTTTTTAATCAAATTATACTGGTCGCAAATGCTGAATCTATCGGAGCTAGGAAATAGGTTATATACCCGTGTCCATCCTTATACATAAAATCATCCGTTTTGGTATAGATTAAAATCAAGTATACATCCAATGTCCCTCCGTCAATTCTTTGCAGCTCTCTATTAGGAAAAACAACGACCGAATGAATGTAATCCTTGTCGATCTTAAAGGAATTCAGATCTTTAGTGATAAGAACATCGTTTATCATAAACAGGCATTTGTCTGCACTTATATCTTTTGCATAGATGCTCTTGATGTAGTTCAGCGATATTAATTCCGGCTGATATTGTTTACTGACAATGTTTACATAGGTTTTATACTGAATTCCGTTGAAAACAAAAAAGCTATCTGCAGGAGCTTCCTTTACATCAATATGGTATGAGCCTTCGGGCATCCGTTTCAGAGAGTCGAGGTTGATGCCTATAAATGATATAAAAAACAGTCAATCTAAAAATCTTTTGCACAGTCTGCTATAAAAACGGAGTCAACAAATTAGCCAACCAGCAGCCGATATGCTTCCAAATAGAATAATGCTTCCAAACTTGAGGAGTTAAATAAGTAGATCCTTTACAAGCAGCCTGAAATACAGAATCGACTTGGAGAGTTGTTTTGCAGTCAAAGATGAACGTATTAACCTCATAATCGTAGCGCAGACTCCGACTATTAAGATTTGCTGATCCCACTGTACAGTGGGTGCCGTCTATTGTCATTATTTTTGAATGATTAAATCCTTCATTGAACAGGTAAACCTCTGCTCCACGTTTCATGAGTTGATGAGCTACATAAAGAGCCGCATTCGGCGTAATCGAAATATCGCTTTTCGACGAGATCATTATCTTAAGCTTCAAACCACGCTCAGCGGCTTTTTTTAGAGCATTACGCACTTGGTGAGTCGGAGTAAAATAGGGACTTATCAAAGCTAAGGAATCATGCGCTTCGTTTATAGTTTCCACAAAGCTGCGACGAAGCAACTTCTTTAATTCCTTATCTTTTGGTATGCGATTTACAATTCCTAAATGAACTAACTCATTGCCCGGTATTTTATAGACAGAATCCGGAGCATAACAAATTCGTTCTTCTTGCGGAATGAGTCTCTTTGTTTCATCTTCCCACATTTTTATTAAAATTTGATGCAGATCGTACACCGCTTTTCCTTCAAGGCGCAGATGCATATCCTTCCAAGGTCCAATACATGGAAGCCCATTTATATAGTAATCAGCAACATTCATTCCTCCAGTATATCCAACTCGGCCATCGATAATTACTATTTTACGATGGTCACGATGGAAAGCATGATTAATGTAAGGAAAATGAAATGGGTCGAAACAGATAATGTCAATTCCAGCTTCGCGAAGAATACGTAAATGCTTCTCTTTTAAGGGACGATTGTTTGATTTATTGCCAAATCCGTCGAACATGGCTCTTACTTTTACACCTTCTTTTACCTTTTCTTTTAGCAAGTCAAAGAGCAGATTAGCAATCGAGTCATTGCGAAAATTGAAGTACTCAAGATGAATATAATGCCGAGCGTGGCGTATATCCTCAAAAAGACTGTCGAACTTCTCATGCCCATTAGTAAGAATTTGTACATGATTGCTATCGGTAATTTGTATGTGATGCCTTTGCAAGTAATGAGTAAGCAGAGAGTCTGAACGCTCTTTTCTTATAGAAACTGTTGCCAAACAAGGCTGTAATAGAAATGCAAGAGACAGGCTTATTAATAGTAATGGTCGTTTCATTCAATATTTATCTGTTTCTTTAAAGTGCAAAAGTACAATTATTTATTTTATTATCTAACTTTTTTAAATTTTTTATGCCTATTAAAGGGCTATTTACTTCTTAATTCTTTTAATAAAGCTAATATTGCAAACGATATTAGCTTTATTATTACTTTATCTGATCATTATTCCAGCTCTATTGGATTATACGAGAGAACGTTTGGTATCTTAGCCGTAGTATCTGTTTTTTTTCCGGTGGTTTCATCTCTCACTACAGCTCTCCATCCTGAGCTAACCAGAAATTGTGCTTGGTTATTATAAACTTTTATTAGATCTTTATTTAACTTTTCTCGCGAGATATCAGTGTAATTCCAGGTAAATAATTTAATAGGAACTATAGTTTTTGGTTTTTCCACCCCGATGCATGTAAACACATAATGATCTTTATCGTCACTGATTTGCAGAATCAGGCCGGGTAAGCCGCCAAACTTATACGGGCCGTTTTGAATCGGAATTTCAGAAGTGAACCAAGCTATATAATTTCTGCCACGAAAAGTACAGGTCGCTTTTTGACAGTCATAGATAAGGATCCGCTTGTGCTCATTACTTAATTGCCATTTAAAATCAATGGGATAGGTTTCCTTATAGCGATAGTTGTATTTTGTCAACCGATATTCTACCAGTGTAGTTCCTTTTGGATAATTTTTATAAATATCTACCGGTAATAGAGGCTGGGTGCGATAAGGCCCTTCCTTCCCTTTCGCAATATAATGATAAAACAAAATAGAATCGGCATCAAAAAGCGATTGATTAAAAGATTTGGATAACCTGTAACCAATTTGCAAGGTGAGCCTCTCTTCGAGCGTATCATTAGGATATTTAATCGGATTAATCACTTCTTTCACAGAATAGGTAATAACGTACTTTGCAGTATCAATTACCGAGAACTTGCGAACATCGTGCGGCAAAGACGGGAATGGAGATACGAACTTTACAAAATCTTTCTGAGCCTTGATTGATTGTGCTACAATAAACAACATTGAGGCACAAAGTAAATAGCATTTTAAATTCTTTTTCATAATAAATTGATTTATAGTTGATACTCAGATTCTTTATCTTGTTATTTCAATCGAAATCTCACTTTTAGCATGATCGCTTGCGGACGAATATAATATTTGGAATAATAGCTGTTCAATCCGTCATTTGTTGCAGAAATAAATTCGGATGTATTCAGAATATTTGTCCAATCGAGTGTAAAGCGAATATCATGAACCGTGTATGCTATTCCCGCATCCACTAATGAAAAGCTTTTATCGTCTCCTAACGCACTATTGTAATAATATTCATAGGTTGCATTCACGCTAAACGCATCGGAGATATAAAGATCCGAAATCACTTTTTGATTAAAAGATCGGATTGAAGATAGTTTTTCGCCCGTGCTTATGGTACTTTTACTATATCCCCCAATCGCATTGTATTCAAGAGAAAACCATTTTACTATTTTCATATTGATCGAAGCATTTGCACTAACCGATCGGTTTTGATAGTCCAACAACACATTCTGTCGAAATTGTTGCCCTGTATTCTTCCCTGCAGAAATATTGGTAGCAATCAATAGTTTCTTCCAGTCAAAACCTTTGCTAACTTGTCCGTTTATTGAATATGTATTGCCACTATTCGGTATCTCGTTTAGTTGTGTTAAGGTCAATATCCCATCCATCGTTTGTCCATAAGTAGCATCGCTGTGATAATGGCTATACGAAACGCTGGTTTTAAAAAACAACATGCTCAGAATATCCTTATACGAAACGCTCATAAAACCACCGTTGTTGTAAGTCTCGAAGATCTGCGTATCATAACGATTCATACTACGATAGTTGGAAAGAATATAACCGGTATATAAGGATGAAAGTCCGGATGAACTAGCATTAAATCCATAGGCAGTATTCAGCTCCCAATTATTTGCAAAAGAGTAGGTGAGATTGCCGGAAGGCTGAAAGAAGAGCTTACTATGTATATATGTGGCATTGTTGAGCGCATTGACAACACGCGCATGTTGGAATGTGAATGGTAGCGAAAAACTTAATTTTACGTTGTTCGACTGATAACTAAGCTCCAGGCCTGCTGAACTTTTCAAACGCAACCAATGTATATCGTTTCGGAAAGAACTGTCATTTAAGGTTTTTGCAACATTATCGCTTCCTATTAAACGAAAATGACTTTCCAACTGCTTGTCTTCTAGGTCAAAGTTCAGCGTAGGACTTATTTTCATCTTTCCTATCATCCATGCTGAAAGAAGCGTCAAACGATTATTTGATGCAAATCCCCTTGTAACCACGTCTTGCGTCAGCGAAGTATAAGATTTGTCATCATTAAACAGGAAAGGATACAAACCGGGATAAATAGTTAAACTATGAGGTTGGCGCATTACACTATTGGTAGAATAAAGTTCAAAACCTTTCCCTTCACTGTATGTCTTTATCCAATGCGTGGTATTTTTTACATTAAAAAAGAAATTCTCAGCGCGTTGATTTAGAATAGAACTGTCCGAAACCACGCCGTTACCATTTTTCCAGTCTCCGGAAATAATTAAATTATTGTTCAGATATTTATTCGGCTTGTTCAGATTATACTTTATGTTTCCTTCCAAATGACTTGTCCGCACTTGTGTAGAAAGATCTTCGTTAATTTCAATAGCATCGTTACCGCTCGGTTGCAAGTATTTTGTGCTTGAAAAACTATGTCGTTTTTCTTTGTCGTAATAAAAAAACAGATTACAGTTAAGCGTAGCCTCGTTCTTAAGTTTTTTCAAATTGTTGACAGTAGCAGTATGACTGTCATTAAAGAAATAACGGTCAAAGCGAATGCCGGGCCCTGAGGGCACAGACATTCCGGTCATTTGCATCGCCCCGATTCCTCCATCGCCATAATAAGAATTTAATTCTTTGGAGATATTTGTTCCTGTATTGTCCGTCTTATAAGAAGAAATATTTTGATGGGTACGTCCAAAATACATTCCGGTCAATTCCTCGTGCCGCAAAAAGCTTTTATCATAGCCTCCACCTACAACTGCTGTTGCTGTAAAAATGCCTTTTCGATCCGGTTTAATCTTTAAATTAATTGCAGCGTCATTGGATAGTTTTGTTTCTTCGATAGCCTTTATTGGTTGATGATTTTCAAGTACTTGCACCGTAGCTACATCGGATGCCGAAATGTTGTTTGTGGCGATGCCGTATCTTCCGCCAAGCATATCCATGTTTTCGATATAAAACTTATTAATAGGCTTGCCCATGTAACTGATTTCTCCACTTCCAGATACCGAAATGCCGGGCATCTTTTTCAATACATCGCCAATAACTACATCTTTTTGATCTTTGAATGCCGAAACAGAGTAATTTACGGTGTCCTTTTTGCCCCATATTTTAGCCGATTTCACAATAACCTCGCGCAATTCTATATCACGACTTTCTTCGACCGTAAAATTCACTGTTTGTGAAGTGTTTTTAAGGTGTCTTATTTGCCGTTTAATACCAAAGCTATAAACAGATATCAGAAATTCGGGATCAATGTTGCTTGTCCGTATTTGATAGTTTCCTTTATCATCCGTGTTTGAATAAGCAACGATAGAGCTGTCCTTCACAGTCATAAGTGTGACTGATATATCAGGAACCGCTTTATTCATTTTATCAGTGATTTTTCCTGAGAAAATGGTTTGTGAAAAAGCTATTGTCTGTATACTATATAATAATATTAGGAAGACATTTCTCATTCAGATTTAGGTTATAGCATATAAAGGCAATAGCCTTATTCTTTACAGTAGTTTTACAACTTACTTCTGCAAAAATAGAAAGAAAAACAAAACAATCAAATAAAAAAGCATCAAAACATGCAAATAATGATGTAAAGCATCTATTAATCGTTTTAAAAGAGTGAAAAAGGAGAAATATATGAATAAAATTGTACATGTTATTATTAATCTGTAAATTTGAACGCTGATTATGCTGTAGACAAATCTACGAGCTGCTTAATTTAAGAACTATCATGAAAAATAACGCATTGTTTCTTTATAAAGCAATACCCCTTTTTTTATTCCTTGCTTATTTTTCGGTTTTTGCTTTAGCAGCACAGAATCATAAAACGGCTACAAAGAGAGTTGAAAAGATAATCACCGGACATATCGAAAATTCTTTTACACAGGAACCTCTAGAAAAGGTGACAGTAGAGCTGCTATCATCTGATAGTGTATTAATCGATTCCACAATAACAATTCTTGAAGAGTTGGGCGATCCCGGACATTTTTGCTATTTTAATCTCCATGTAACTCAGCCCGGTAAATACCTTCTTCGTTGTTCTCTGTCACATTACAAAACCCGCCATATTCCCATTGAAGTAAAATTTCACAAACGGGAAACTGAAATCTTTCTAGGAACTTTTACAATGGATCGAGAGCTAGAAAATTCGCATCTCTTGAACGAAGTAACCGTTAAAGCCACAAAAGTGAAATTTTACCGAGACAATGATACGTTGATATATAATGCCAATGCTTTTCAGTTGGCCGACGGCTCCATGCTCGATGCATTGATCAAACAGTTGCCTGGAGTAAAACTCGAAGAAGACGGACGGATTTTTGTAAATGGGAAGTTTGTCAGCAGTTTACTATTAAATGGCAATGATTTTTTTAAAGATGACAATAAATTGATGCTGGATAATCTTCCGGCCTATATGGTAAATAAGGTAACAGTTTACGAGAAAGAGGACGAGTGGAAAGATCTATCCCAGGATAATAATAAATCGCTGGTTATGGATGTAAGATTGAAAAAAGAATATTCCATCGGCTGGATAGGCAATGTAGAATCTGGCAAAGGAACAAAAGAGCGTTACATGGGGCGCCTTTATACCATGAGGTTTACTCCCAATTCTTTTCTTAGCCTTTTTGGGAATATGAATAATCTGAACAACAATGAAACACCCGAATATGGGGGCGTTTGGAATCCATCCGATCAGTTCGACGGACTTCAATCTAGAAAAACAGCAGGGTTAATTGTTGGAATACGGAACAAAAATCTTGACGCAGGAATAAAAAGTAAGATAGAACATGTAGATACTGATAACAAAGTAACCACAAATAGTGTTCGTTTTTTAACAAGAGGTGATACTTATACACGCTCTGGAAATGATACCGAGAGTTGTAACACTACCTTTTCAACGAGTGGTAACATCTTACTGAAGCTAAGTAAACACACTTTCTTTTTAGAACCTAACTTTAGTTATGAGAATTACAATAACCACAGCTTTAGTCAGTCGGGCACCTTCTCGGATGACCCATCAAAATACATTTCCAGCGGATTGCTAGATAGTTTGAGTTTACCTAATATGGGAGATCGCCTGCGTAGCATAACCCTAAACCGATATCAGCAAAACCAATTAAATAAAGGGCATAAAATTAATACAGAAACTTCTTTCACTTATCGATTAAACATCCCTCATACAGATGATAAATTTTATATCAGAGGTAATTTTAAATACGCTGATATTCAAAATAAAGAATACAATCACTACCGACTGGAATATTCCTCTACCTCTTCGTCAGTGGACTTTCGTAATCAGTACATAACAACTCCGGACCAAAATTATAGCTATAATCTAAAAACAGAATATATGCTTAGGTACATCCTCTCTGATCGCATAAATATTTCCTTTAATCCTTATTATAAAT
>Ga0302170_10000501_pt1 | contig 15511 bp, 9 predicted proteins | sample I_Fen_N2_1_FD_193492 | JGI IMG/M metagenome (GOLD analysis project Ga0302170, IMG submission 193492) | Peat permafrost microbial communities from Stordalen Mire near Abisko, Sweden - I_Fen_N2_1 | ecosystem: Environmental > Terrestrial > Soil > Wetlands > Permafrost | place: Sweden: Abisko...
GTTTCAAAATAAAACAATCGAAATAGACAAACCTTATTTTATCAAAGTAAAGCGAATAAGTTCCATCTTCCGCCTTGCGATGCAAATCGGTTCGAATCCAGTCAATCACCGGCATAAAGTTATAACACACCGTTTTTATTCCGGCTCTGCCCAGATTGGCTAAACTGATTTTATAATTTTCGAGCAAATGCTCGCGGTCGGCACCACCATATTTTATACTTTCAGACACCGGCAGACTTTCTACCACCGACCAGCGTAAACCGGAAGCCTCAATATAGCTTTTCAAATCATTAATTGCCTCCAATGTCCAGACTTTTCCATTCGGAACATCATGCAAAGCGGTTACAATTCCTTCAACCCCTATTTGACGAAGCATATCGAGTGTGATCGTATCCTTCTTGCCAAACCATCGCCATGTCTTTTCCATTTAATACTGTTTTTTTTATTATGAAATCCGGCTATAAAACTAAAATAGAACCAGATATTGTATCATTTTCTAAGTACTTCTTTCATCTTTTTGACTAAAATTTAAAAAAATCAGGGTCATTTTTCTGAAATCTTAGCTACGTTTTCTCAAATCGTAACTTACTTTTTCCAAATCGTAGCTAAGATTTCTCCTATGTTGGGTGATTTCTTCTCTATGTTACCCAACATTGAGTTCATGTTGGGTGATTTTTTCTCTATGTTACCCAACATTGAGTTCATGTTGGGTGATTTCTTCTCTATGTTACCCAACATTGAGTTCATGTTGGGTGATTTCCTCTCTATGTTACCCAACATTGAGTTCATGTTGGGTGATTTCTTCTCTATGTTACCCAACATTGAGTTCATGTTGGGTGATTTCCTCTCTATGTTACCCAACATTGAGTTCATATTGGGTGATTTCTTCTCTATGTTACCCAACATTGAGTTCATGTTGGGTCATTTCCTCTCTATGTTACCCAACATTCATCCATGTTGGGTCATTTTTTCTCTATGTTAGCTAACATTGAGTTCATGTTGGGTGATTTTTTCTCTATGTTACCCAACATTGAGTTCATGTTGGGTGATTTCTTCTCTATGTTACCCAACATCTCATCCATGTTGGGTGATTCCTTCTCTATGTTACCCAACATCGGGTTCATGTTGGGTGCTTTTTTCTTTATGTCACCCAACATTGAGTTCATGTTGGGTACTTTTTTCTTCATGTTACCCAACATTGAGTTCATGTTGGGTGCTTTTTTCTTCATGTTACCCAACATTTGGGAAAAGTAACCCAGAATTCGATAATTGTCAGCTACCATAATCGCTGATCTGACACATAAAAAGACTATACACCAACGGCTTATATCACTTTAGAGTGTTTAGGGCACTAAACTAATCTCAATTGTGCTGGATTAAGTTGAGCTTTATGGCTTTTAAACTATCCAGGTCGTGCACCGGACGTTCGATATCATACGGAATCGGACGTTTGGAAAATGTTTGGAAATAAAGCAGGCAAGCATCCTTCCACCACACGGCATCCCGCGCCTGAATACGTAATTTCGATTGCACTTCGGTGAATCGTTGGTTGTCAATGCTGGATTCCGACTGATCCCAGGTCTTTTGATATTCGCGAACCTCCGTTACTCCTCTATCATAGGTATAGCATAATTCATCCCAAAGTGTTTTTCCGCTTTTCATGCGATAATCCCACGGAACATGATGAAACCAAAGCAGGTATTTTTCCGGACATTGATTCAAATCATTGAACTGTTCTTTCTGGGGCGAACAATACTGACTGACTGCATTCGTTCCCTGCGTGGTTCTATCGGCACCCAGCCCCACCGAATCGGCCCGGTGGTAATATTTCGGCAACCAGTCGGGGCGTGCTCCGGCTATATCGCACCAAGGTTCCGGTCCGTAATGATGATTCCAGGCAAAAATATGATGCAACCCAAGCGGCATCATATAATCAACGGCCGTTTGGTGCGAAGTCAGCATCATTTTTACAATAGACGACTCAGTCTGACTGAATGATGCTTTATTTTTTTCTGTTTCAAAGGTTTGAATAGCCCATTCGTCTGCTATTTGCCGGCAACTAAGTTTATTATTCCATGCCAAACGCCCGAAAGCATACCAGTTGGCCTGCGCAAAATGATGCCCGCACCAGTTGGTGTCTTCGCCTATATTTGCTACTCCGGCAATAGCCGTTATTTTTTGAGGATAAACCTGCCCGGTAGTGAGTTTGGCTATAGTAGTTCCGGTACCTTCGGCATAGGTATCCGCATCGAAAAATTCTTTCCACATTGAAGCCAGAAATACTAAATGATTGCCCTGACCGAGGTATTCCTGCGTAATTTGGAACTCAGGCATCAGAGCCGTTTGCTTCATTGCACCAAACAAGGGGCTAAAGGGTTCGCGCGGTTGAAAATCCACGGGACCATTCTTCACCTGAATAATCACATTGTCGCGAAACTGCCCGTCGAACTTATGAAATTCATTGTAGGCCAGCTTTACTCTGTCGTCGCCAGGTTCGTACACAAAAGCCCTCCACATAACAATGCCTCCGAAAGGTTTCAGGGCATCGGCCAACATATTAGCGCCATCCACATGTGTACGACCATAATCCATCGGACCAGGCAAACCTTCGGAATTTGCTTTTACCAGAAAGCCACCAAAGTCGGGAATCTGCTTATAAATATCGTTCGCTTTGTCTGCCCACCATTTCCGCACCTGTTTATCCAAAGGATCGGACGTGGACAAGCCACCTATTTCTTTGGGTGATGAAAAATTGATCGAAAGGTATACGTTAACCCCATACGGCCGCAACACTTCGGCAATAGCTTTTACTTTTTGTAAATACTCTGCGGATAATATATTGGGCGAAGCATTCACATTATTGAGCACCGTAGCGTTTATGCCTATCGAAGCATTGGCACGGGCATATTCCCGCCACAAAGTTTTGTCTTTGTCGGTCACAGTGGGATGTTCTTCGCCCGTACGCCAAAAGATGGAATGACCGGCATAACCCCGTTCTACCGATCCGTCCTGATTATCCCAATGGTTGAGTATGCGAACGGAATAAGCGGGTTTTTCGGATATATTGAGCGAATGGGTAAACTCATTGGTTTGTATTAGTCTCAGCAAATGAAAAACACCGTAAAGCAGTCCCTTATTACCTGCAGAAGCTACTACCGTAAAGGTTTTATTCTTTTGATGAACAGTTTTAATCACATAACCTTCGTTGCCAAGTTTTTTCAGATCGTTTTCTAATTTGAAAGAAACGATATTCTTATCGTTCAGGGTACCTATCACCAAGGTATTGTTATCCAGCTCCCCCACAACAGGAAGCAATTTTCCCGTCATTGCATTCCAGTCCTGCTGAAACTCCCGAACTGCAAACTGATTTTCATTAGCACTTATTCCTGAGAAAGTATGAAGGTCTGCCTTCGTTTTATCAAACCGCAACCAAAGTTGATGTCCATCCTCGGCCTGTAACTGAAAAGCCGACAAGAGGAATAAAGCATATACTATTAATTTTCGATGCATGTGTTGCGTATCTCCATTTTAAATTGACAAATGGATACTAACCATTATATCACATTCCGTTTTATTTTTGTCCGATAAAAAATAGTAGATTCTTCGCTTTGCTCAGAATGACAGCTTATTACATTCTTTTTGTTGAGGATGGGATCGGTTGGCGGCTTCGCCGCCTACCGATCCCATCCTCAAACCTAAAATATTGATTGTCATTTCGAACGAAGTGAGAATTGACAATCGGCATTAGCCAAATCTATCGAAACTTCATATATGAAGTTTACCAGACAATATTGATTTCGTTTATTCATTTACATAGAATGTACTTCCAGTAACGGCTACAGATTGTTGTACCACCTGTTTCGATTCTATTGATTTAGCATCAGGTTGTTTACCTCCTATCGATAATTGAACTGTTCCCGGCTCTATCACTGCTACATTCTCATTATTACGAGCTGCAAACTGGTTCGGTTTCAGTTCGAACTTTAATGATCTGGTTTCTCCCGCTTCCAGATGAATGCGTTTAAAGCCCTGAAGCGAGCGGATTGCCTTTTTCAACTTACTGTCCGGTAAAGAGACATAAAGTTGTACCACTTCGTCTCCTGCCCGGGTTCCCGTATTTTTCACCTCTGCTTCTACAATAATATTTTCTCCTGCCTGAATGGTTTTCGGAGCATTTTTAATTGCATATTCAAAGGTAGTAAAACTTAAACCATATCCAAACTCATACAAAGGCTGACCATCAAAATAACGATATGTTTTTCCTTTCATGTCATACACATCAAAAGCCGAAATCTGATTTATATTTTTATAAAAAGTAACCGGTAAACGTCCGGCAGGATTATAATCACCAAAAAGGACATCAGCAATTGCAGTTCCACCTGCTTGTCCCGGATACCAGGCTTCAACAATAGCCGGAATATTTTCAGCTTCCCAGTTAAATGCCAATGCACTTCCATTCAACAAAACCAAAACGGTTGGTTTTCCAAGCTTCTGAATTTCACGAATCAGTGCAGATTGCGATTCAGGCAGTTTTATATCCAGCCGGTCACCACCCGAAAATCCATCCACCTTCACGTTCATCTCTTCTCCTTCAAGTAGCGGACTCAAGCCCATACAAAGCACCACTATATCCGAGTTTTGAGCCAGTTTTACCGCTTCATTTTTCAGGTTCTGATTCGGAACTTCCCAAAAAATATGAACATTTGAATATTCCGTATTATTCTGTATATATTCAACCCGTATTTGATAAGATTTACCGGCCTTCAACTGAACATATTCATAAGCAGTGCGCGAGCTATGATCATTTTCTTTCCCAACTGTCAGCATTTTCCCATCCAGATAAAGCTTGAACCCATTCAGGGCTTCGCCTCCAATGGCATACTTTCCTGTTGTGGGAGGAACAAACACCCCATTCCAACGAACCGAAAAGTGTTCGTACTTCATGTCACTAAACGGAGCCGTTGTCCACCAGGTAAAGTCAATGTTTTTATCAATTCTTTTATGTTTCGCTTTTCCTTCTAAACCAATATTATCAAAATACTCAGCCATCAAACCACTTTTCTTGAGTGATTTGTCGGTAAAGAAATATTTTTCGGGAATTACAGTCAGACATGGGAGTCCTTCGGCCAACGCACAACCCTGAGCGTATTTCACCTCTGCATTGGGTAACTTTGAAATAATGCCGTTTAAAGGAGTAATTTCCTTGGAAGGATAACCGTTATAATTGCCAAGCAAGATTTCACGATTGTCAGCATTGGGTCCAATGACCGCTACGCGCTTAATATCCTTGCTAAATGGCAAAACATTGTTTGCGTTTTTCAATAAAACCATTGATTTACGCGCCGACTCTAAAGCTAACAATCGATGTTGTTCACAATCAACTACAGAAAGTGGAATTTGAGCATATTTTACATTTTCTTCCGGGTCGAATTGTCCCAGTTTCATGCGGGCAAGAATTAATCTTTTTACCGAAACATTGATTTCATCTTCCGTCAGTAAACCCTTAGTTACTGCATTCAGTAAGGATGTTGCATAAGTGTCACCACAGTTCAAATCAGTACCGGCTTTCACAGCCATAGCAGCGGCTTCCTCAGGCGTAGCTGTAACATGGTGTGCCTTTGCATCGTAAAAATCGTGGATTGCCCAACAGTCGGAAACGATGTAACCTTTGAAATTCCATTTATTACGCAACACATCTTCCAAAAATTTATTTCCACAACAAGGTATGCCTTTAAAACGTTGGTAAGCACACATCACCGAATAAACTCCGGCTTCAGTAACTGTTCTTTTGAAATGTGGAAAATACGTTTCAGCCAGATCATAATCATTCGGCCATACGTCAAAGGAATGTCTTGTTGATTCAGGGCCGCTATGCACTGCAAAATGTTTGGCAGTTGCCACCAACTTCATGTATTTAGGATCATCACCCTGAAGTCCCTTAATGAATGGAATAGCCACTTCAGCTGTCAGATACGGATCCTCTCCGTAGGTCTCCATTCCTCTTCCCCAACGCGGATCACGAAAAATATTGATATTCGGAGTCCAAAAAGTCAGTCCCTGATAAATACCGCGCTTATTCTTATGAACATAATCATTATTTTTAGCCCGTGCCTCATCCGAAATAGCCACTGCGTTTTTATACATTTGATCCGTATCCCACATAGCCGCCATACCAATAGCTTGCGGAAAAACAGTAGCCAGACCCGAACGGGCCACGCCATGCAAACATTCGTTCCACCAATTGTATGCAGGAATATCCAGCCGCTTAATCTCCGGAGAATCGTAACGCATAAGCTGCACTTTTTCTGCTAGTGTCAGCCTTGAGACTAAATCATCCGTGCGCTTTTCAAAAGATAAGGTTGTGTCCAGATATGGATCAACAGGTTTGTTACTAATGAATAAACCTGCAAAAAGTATTAAAACAGGAACATATTTAAGGCTATTATGCTTCTTCATGCTGACTTAAGTAATAAATAATATTTAGTGATCTATTTTCCGAGAGAAGAATACAGATAAACAGTATCGTAACTTGTAGCTATATACTTGCAACCACTTCCAAATTACGAGCAGTTGATCCGATCGTTTTATCCGCAACACTGAATAAATTCTTATTCCACGTAATTATTACTGCTCACCACCTCCATCGATGGTTTTTATTGTGCCATCTTCATTGTATTCCAACTCAACCACTTTGATACTTCGTAACCAGGTTCGACCACCCGAAGGAACACTATCATGATGGAAAAGGTACCATTTACCCTGAAATTCAACAATAGAATGGTGCGTAGTCCAGCCCACAACCGGAGTCAGAATTACACCTCCATAGGTAAAAGGACCATAAGGATTATCACCTATAGCATAACAAAGCTTGTGGGTGTTGCCTGTGGAATATGAAAAATAGTATTTATTGTTGTATTTATGCATCCAGGGTCCTTCAAAATAACGACGGTCGTGGTCACCTGCTTTTAGTGGCTCGCCGTTTTCGTCCAATATCAAGATATCACGGGGCTCTTCGGCAAATTCCAACATATCATCACTGAGTTTAGCCACGCGTGCGCATAAAGCAGGATCTTCATCCCTGGGTTCTGCCGGATTTTCAATGGCCTTATTGTTCCGGTAACGTTGCAACTGACCACCCCACAATCCTCCGAAATAGAGATAAAAGTCTTTTGAATTATCTTCCAAAACGGCAGGATCAATCGTAAAACTACCTTTGATAGGATCGCTCTGAGGTACGAACGGACCTTCCGGTTTATCGCTCACAGCTACACCAATGCGAAAAATATCGTTTTTATCTTTCAACGGAAAGTAAAGGTAGTACTTTCCATCTTTGCAAGCCACATCGGGTGCCCACAACTGGCGACCGGCCCACGGTATGTCTTTCACAGCGAGTGCCACACCATGGTCGGTCACTTCACCGTCCACACTATCCATCGAGAAGACATGATAATCGCGCATATCAAAATGATCACCATTATCATTTTCGGGGATGCCCGATTCAATATCATGCGAAGGATAAATGTAGATTTTACTATTAAAAACATGAGCCGAAGGATCGGCGGTATAAAGATCTTTGACCAGATATCGAGGAGTTTTCATATTTGTTAATTAATTAACCCCCCACCCCCAAAAGGGGAGCTGAGTTAGTTTTGTATTTACTTATTTATTTGTTATGTATTTTCTGTTCTTAAGGCTTAGGGGCTTTTTCTACCATTTTTATAATCGCATTAACAACCGGTTTGGGGCTATAGTTCCTATCAAACAACAAAGGGTAATCTTTCCGACCAACTATCGGCCAGTCATTTCGCCACGTTTGTCCATCAGACACTCCCCACACAGTTACTCGGCTGATTTTATCATGATGTTTCAAGAACAACCTGAAAAAGTCAGTCATCCTGTTATTCCATTTTGTAGCCACAGAGTCCGGTAAACCATCGGGATAAGGATTCATCTCCTTTTTGTATTTATACGACATAGAGACATCGGCACCACCATTTTGAGTTGGAAATGGGATTACGGTTAAGTCCAATTCGGTAATCATCACTTTCACTCCAAGCTCGGAAAAAGCAACGATACTTTTTTCTTCTTCCACAATCGTCGGAAAGTCCATCGTCAAATGTCCCTGCATACCAATTCCGTCTACTTTTATACCGGAATTTTGAAGCTTTTTTATCAGGCTCACAACTCCGGCTCTTTTTCCCGGATGTGCCATTGAATAGTCGTTGTAGTACAACTGGGCTTTAGGGTCAGCTTCATGAGCAAACTTAAAAGCCAATGAAATATAGTCTTCGCCTATTATTTTATAAAACTTACTCTCACGAAACGAACCGTCATCATTGATAGCTTCATTCACCACATCCCAGCCCTGAACACGGCCTTTGTAACGGCCTACAAGTGTAGTGATGTGTTTTCTCATGCGTTCTATCAGTACCTCACGCGAAACGTCTTTACCATCTTTACCTACAAATAGCCATGCAGGAGCCTGAGAATGCCATATAAGCGTATGACCAATGATAAACATATGATTCTTCTGACCAAAATCAACAAACTGATCGGATTTCGTAAAATCGAATTCACCTTCTTGCGGCTGAATTTCTTCACTCTTCATACAGTTTTCGGCTACCACCGAGTTAAATTGTTGTTTGATAACCCGGAGAGCAGCTGAATCTTTTCCCGACACCTGATCGGTATTGATGGCAACTCCAATCAGAAACTTATTTTTTAAAGCGTCTTTTAAAGAGGGTTGTGATTTTGCGGCGATTTTGCAACTTACAGATAAACTCACAAACAAGCATACGATAAGCCTCAATCTCTGCAATTTCCTATATTCCATCATTTAGTTCAAATTAAAATATCAAGAGCTTATTTCTCAGTCGTTATTCTTACTTCTACGTTCGGCTAATTCCCCTTGAAGTTTCTCATTCAGGCTTTTTGTAATGGGGTAGAAAAACAAAGCTATAACACCGATAGAGAATGTTACCGCCGGAATTACACTAGCTGTAAGCCGTATTCCTACAATAGCCGAAGCACTTTGAACTGCATTAGGGACAAAACCAAATGAGTCAATAATGCTACCGCAAATAGCACCACCTATGCCAAGTCCGGCTTTCAGAGCAAATACGATACCTGCAAAAACAAAACCTGTAGCACGACGATTATTAATCCACTCCGAGTGATCGGCCACATCGCCCATCATAGCCCAAAGTAAAGGAATGGTAGGAGCATAAGCCAAACTTTTCAAGATATTAATGATAAATATCATTCCGATATTATCGGTTGGGACAATAAAGAACAGAGCAGTTGACAAGGCGGTAAGTGCCAGACAAACAATAAAAACGTTGCGTTTCCCGAATATTCCGGATAACCATCCGGACAAAAATATAACTGCAAGTAAAGTCACTAGTTGTCCAATCATATTAAACAAACTGAATCCTACAGCAAAAACCTGACTGTTATTCGATGCTATTAATCCGAATGCATTCAGGAAGCCGTGTAAGGCTCCATAACTTTGACCGGCATCAGCCACCAGTCCAAAGTGACGCAAAAAGTTGAATAAAGCATCTTTATCAACCACATAATTAAAATAATACGACATGCTGCTTCCCCACATGGATAATGTGACGAACAAGAATAAGGTGAGTGCAAACATAGCCTTCCAGGGACGATTACTGATAATATCTTTGAAATCCTGTTTAATAGGTGTTTTTTGATTAACCGGTGGTTTAATACGCTCTTTGGTAGTAAAAAATGTGATCACTAAAAGTACTACTACCACAGAGGCAAACAGCAAAATGGTGCCTTCCCACCCTTTCTTAGCATCGCCATGACCAAACTTTGTTACCAACGGTAAAGTGAGTCCCTGAACTATAAAAGTAGCAATAGTAGCAGTAACAAACCGAATGGATGAAATACTTGTGCGCTCTTTGATGTCGCTGGTCATTACCCCGCCCAGCGAGGAATAAGGAGTATTATTAAACGAATAAATGGACATCAACATAATATAGGTAATACCGGCATACAGAATCTTTCCGCGCTCACTCAAATCGGGAGTTGAAAAGGCCAGTATAAAAAACAGGGCAAACGGAATTGCAGTCCATAATATCCACGGACGATACTTACCCCAACGCGTGTTGGTTCTGTCTGATATTATTCCCACCATCGGATCTACAAAAGCATCGAATACCCGTGCAACCAATAAAATCATACCTGCTGCAGTAGCCTTTATTCCAAATACATCCGTATAGAAGAATAGTTGAAACATCATCATCATTTGGAATACCAGATTGGCCGATCCATCGCCTAAACTGTATCCAATCTTTTCTCCCATGGATACTTTTTGTGTTGTTGATTTCATTGATTGATTTATTTTTTGATTATTGAAATAGCTTGTAGCGAATTAAAACTACAAGTAACTGTAAACTATTTGTAATTAATTTTTTATTTATATGTCAAATAAGTTGTTTTCGATAGTATGTTTATTTAGGCCTGACAAAAAATATTTTGTAAAACACAGCAACCTTAGAAAAAGCCATTTTGAATAGAAAATAATTTCAACCATCCAATTAACCCATGTTTTAAATGCAAAAGTATATTTGAATTTACTTTTCGACTTTAGAATTAAGATATTTGATTTTCAATTTTAGATATACAAAATAAAAACATAAAGAAACGATCACTTAGATATAAAAATGGAAGAATAGTATAAAGTTTATAGCTATTAAAATACCAAAGAGTTTAAAATGTAATTGTGCATTTTGATTAATTTTTCGGGTAAGGAGTTTGTATATATTCACCATCTTGGAGAATTCAATCTTATGAAATAACATACATTACTGCCATCATTTTATAAAAGCATGGCTAATTGGAACCATATTAGTAGATAAATCCCAATTAGCCATAACTTAATTATCAAATCAATAACCGGGGTTTTGATAAGCAGCTTTTTCTGTTGCGGTCATATCCATACCATCAATTTGTCCTTGTGGAATAGGATCCAAATAATGTTTAGGCAAAATGGTACGCGTTACAGTTTTAATATTACGATCTCCTATATCTTTTCCACAAATACGGTAAGTGCCGGCAACGTCAGCCCATGTTTGTGTACGTCTCAAATCGAAGATACGATACCCTTCACCATAATACTCACGCGAACGTTCTGCTAAAATATAGTTGATATTTATAGTTGCAGGCGTAGCAGCTACCATTGCAGCACTATTATCGGCAGTTACGGCAGCATTTTGTGCGTTGCTATATTTCCATTTTCCTGCACGAGCACGAATCACATTAATCAATCCTCTGGCAGTTCCGTCATTTGCATAGGTTCCGGTTACAGCTGTTGTAGTTGCACCCTTTACAGCTGCTTCGGCTGCTATAAAGAATAGTTCAGAGAACTTGTCAATTGGGAAAGGACGGGTACTACCTGCATTGGGGTTTCCTGTTCCAGTGCCATTGTCTGTACGATAAGGTCCTAGTTTCCAAATTCCAGGATATATAATTCTACTTATAGCACTCGGTCCTACCACATAATCAGCTCTTCCAGGCATTGTACCAGCGCCAACATTACTTATACCTGCTGCTAACGCAGTAGGATAAACAATAGACGGATCATCTGTGCTTAAGAAAGAGAGCACAGGATCACCTGGAACAATAGACATGTTGTTTGCATTAACCAAAGAAGTACTGGTATTACCACCCATAGGCCAGTTAGCATGATAAACAGTTGTAAAGGTTCCGTCATAACGAGAATCATTCGTTTTCTCAGCAAATGTATTTGTAAATACATCAATTGGTGGTGCCATACGCACCCATGGACGTCCCAAATCTTGTGTAGACACACGCACAACAGAACTAACATTTGAACTTCTGATGTTAGGATAATTCCATGTCAACATCCAACTAGCAAAATTATCGGGAGCAGCAGCACTACCAGAACTTAGACTGCCTCCATTATATTGAGCACTTGATTGTGTATGATCAGCATACAGCATTACTTCATTGTTACGATCGTTTGATCCTACGTTAACATCATAATATGTAGCTTGTAAGCCATAAGTCCCAGGGTTAGCAATTGTAGAAGTTGCAAGATTGTATGCCTGTTGAAAATACCAGGTAGCATCTTTTCCATTAGGGTCAGTTCTGTCACACAGTGGATAAGTAGGAATTTTGTTAGGGTTCTGAAGCCACCAACCATAAGTTAAATAAGCTTTAGCCAATATTAATTGGGCAACCTGTTTGGTTACCGTTCCAGTAAGACGTTGTGTCACCGGCAACTTGCTTATCGATGTCAACAAATCAGGAAATATACATTTGGTGTAAACCTCAGGCACAGTATTACGTACTGATATTCTAACTGCAGAAGTATTAAACTTCAGGTTTCCAGCACCCAAATCCAAAGGCACTCCACCATATTTTTGCACCAACAAAAAATAGTCGAATGCACGGAAAAAATTGGCTTCGGTAATTAACGAACCCGAAATAGTATCTGAAGTTCCTTTTTTTGTTTCATTTACCAATAAAGCATTTTCAATAATACCATTAGCCGTATTGATGTTAGAGAAGACGGTACTCCATAATATACTAATAGGAGAAGTACTAGCATCAAACGTTGCTGCATTGGAATAATCCATTGCCGTAAAGTTTCCATCTGCACTAGCACCCCATGTAGCTTCGTCAGTACCGGTTTCACATGCATTATAGTAGTAGGCTTGTCCGTATAAATTGCGGAGGTTATAGTACAATGCCGTTACTCCGCCTTGAACACCTGCTTGAGTTTTAAAATAGTCGGGTGTAAAAATATTACGTGGATTCTCATTCAAAAGATCAGACGAGCATCCCATCAGGAACATTGATATTAGGGCTGTTCCTATTAAAGTTTTTATATATTTACTTTTCATCGTTATTTTTTTTAAAATGTTATATTAACGCCCACTAAGTAGTTATGAGTTGAAGGTGTATTAAAACCTGTAGTCAGTATACGATGGCTATAAGAATTCACAGCTTGATTTGCATCACCATATGAGTTAGTTTCCGGATCCATACCTGATTGCTTGTGGTAAGGTGAGAACAAAATAAATGGATTCTGTATCGTGCCATAAAGGCGAAGTTTTTGAATTCCAGCAAATTTCAACCATTTTTGTGTGAAGTTATACCCAAGTGAAATGGTACGTATCTTGATATACGATGCATCGAAGTAACCTAACGTTGAACCATATTTTGGATTATCACCGCTTAATGGTCCGGCTGGATTTGGATAAGTGGCATTGGTGTTTGTTGACGTCCAGTAGTCTACCTTTATGTTTCCTCTACGTCCAGTAAGCGCATTAAGGTAGCTGGCTGATCCGTAAAGGGTACTGATTAAGGTGCCACCGCTTTGAAAGCCTCCGACAACGCTCAGATCAAATCCTTTGTAAGCTACCCTCGTGTTGAATCCTCCCTGAAAATCAGGATCAAGATTGATAACTTGCCTGTCATCTGCACTAATTGCCCTTGTTGGCGAACCATCAGCGTTGTAAGTTCCTGTATATTGAACCTTAATCATACCTACTGTTGAAGTTGTTCCGGGTTCTAATATCTTAAAATATTTATAATCAGCATCAGTTGTATTCCAGAGTCCTACTTTCTTATAATCGTAGACACTATTAATTGAATGACCAACAAACCAACCATTATTTGTATCTTGAGACTGTCCTGAAGCAAGAGCAGTAATTTTATTTACATTATGATACACGTTAGCGCCAACTTCCCATGTCCATCCATTGAGGTTATCCAATATCACGCCGTTAAGTGAAAATTCGAAGCCTCTATTTTGGGTTGAACCTACATTGGCGGTATAGCTACTCACACCAGTAGTACTTGGTAAATTAACACTCATTAAAAGGTTTTTTGTATTCGTTACATAATACTCAAATGTACCTGATAAACGATTCTTCAAGATAGAAAAATCAGTCGCAAAATTCTTTGTGATAGAATATTCCCAACCTAAATCGGCATTTTGCAATGTAGACACACTATAACCCGTAGAGTAAGAAGAGCCAAAGTTGTATGAAGAAGAGCTTAACGATCCAAGAGTAGCATATGGAGAAACAGATTGGTTCGAGGTCTGTCCATAACCAGCACGTAACTTCAACGCATCTATCCATGTTATATCTTTCATGAACGATTCTTTATTGATATTCCATCCGGCAGATACTGCTGGATAAGTATGCCACTTATGCCCCGAAGCAAGTCTGGAGGAACCATCAGCACGACCGGTAACACTTAGCATATAGCGGTCGTCATAAGAATACATTATACGCCCCATCCAAGATTCCAGCCCCCAAACAGTATACCCTTGATAAGGAATACCAGAACTATCATTACCTGGGTTAACCGTAATGTTAGATGCAGCAGCTTGTCCTATATTATAATACTGTAAGTTGTCTGAGGGTATATTTGTTGCAGAAATAGTTGTTTTGTTGTAAAAATTTTGCTCTGCTGAGTACATGGCTACCGCGTTCACCCGATGCTTACCAAAAGCCCGGTCGTAGGTCAACATATTTTCAATAGCCCAATCTGTAGTATAAGAGTTAACGAGACTAGCGGATGAAGCTGTAGTAGATGTGCCACTAAAGACTCCCACTCCGGTATAGGTACCAGCGTTGCTAAAGTTGAAGTTACCACCAATATTGGTACGGTACTTTAAGCCCTCTACACCAGGAATCTTTATTTCGGCGTAGAATGAATTATAGGAACCTAATGCCTTTTGTTGATCTTTCCATGCATCTCCCAAATTTTCTATTCCGCTTTTTGTATATACATATTGATTATCCATCACCATACTTACCACTTTTTTCAATGTGCCATCAGTATTATATGGATTGGTAATAGGAGACATACTCAGCACACCGAACATTCCCAAGCTGGCACCATTAGTAATATTAAAATTTGTATTTGAAGTAAAACCGACCCGTATATATTTACCGATTTCCTGATCAACGGAACCGCGGATAGCATAACGGCTATAGTTTGAACCTGGTATTACAGATTGATTTTTATAATAGTTAGCACCAAACTTGTAGCTACCTCTCTCATTACCACCCGAAATATTTAAATCATGACTTTGAGTAACGGCGGTTGTATAAAACATTGACTGCCAATCAGTGTTTACATCATTGGATTCATCCACACCATTTGTGGTGTATATACCTGCTGCCTTACGGAGAGCTACAAATTCAGTTCCATTCATCATAGGGTAAGAAATAGCTTTCCCTACGCCAAAATATCCATTGTAGCTAATCTGTGGAACTGCGCCTTTAACTCCTTTGTTGGTTGTTATCAATAGAACACCATTAGCACCACGCGATCCGTAAATAGCAGTTGCCGAAGCATCTTTCAAAATATCAAGACTCTTGATATCGTCCGGACTGATGTCACTGATTGATCCTGAGAATGGAATACCGTCAAGCACAATCAAAGGGTCGTTACTCGCCGTCAACGAACGGGTACCACGAATACGAATTTGTAACGTAGAGCC